>Ga0075114_10000320_pt1 | contig 31273 bp, 30 predicted proteins | sample AntAceMetag02UKM_FD_69784 | JGI IMG/M metagenome (GOLD analysis project Ga0075114, IMG submission 69784) | Saline lake microbial communities from Ace Lake, Antarctica - Antarctic Ace Lake Metagenome 02UKM | ecosystem: Environmental > Aquatic > Non-marine Saline and Alkaline > Saline | place... | reverse complement strand
TGCCCAACCTGCCCAATTTATCCCGCCTGCCCCGTAGGTAGGGACTATCGTACTGGGGTTAAATCTTTTTGGTTTTTATTTAACTGGGATGGAATCAAGTTTTGGTTGTTATTCCATCGGGGTGAAACCTTTTCATCTGTTTCATCGCTGAGTTCAGATAGCTGACTTTTTATCCGCCGATCTTTGTGGCGGATTTATCCGCCGTTAGTGGGGCAGACTGATCTCCGATCTCGGACCTCAGGCGTCTGGCCCTTTGCCAAGATAACCGGGGTTCAAAAGATCATACTGGGGAGAATTTAACTGGGGTTTGACCCCATAATTTCCCAAAATCTTACTTTTTAAATACTTCGTTATTCGATATTTTTTATTCGATATTCTGCGGTTTAGGCTTATTCCCTAATCCCTAATGGCCCTATGTTTACCCCGTTAAATTCTTTGAAAAAGACAGCGGAGTTTACCCCGTAGGTCCGGGAGATTTATCCGCCTCTGGAGGATTTATCCGCCTCTGGAGGATCGTACTGGGGCGGATTTAACTGGGGCTCTTTGCTCTATGCCCATTTCACCGGGACGAGCTAACAGATATTAAAACTGTAAAACTGGGGAGCGTCCCAAGAATCTTCAGTATTTTTTTTCTTTAACCGGGGCGATGTTGGCCTCCGGCTCGTAGTAGCCTACGGCTCGGAGAGACGTTCGATCCGCCGGAGGCGGACAAGTGCTTGCTCGCCTGTTGCGAGTTGGACGTTCATCTTGGTTTATTACGTTCGGTTCAACTTCCTTCTAATCCCAACAAGACCAACCAGGCCGGCACCAAAAATCCATACCGTAAAGGGAATGGGCACGGGATTGAGAGTGTTGATGAAACTGTTATCGGGAGGGGTATCATTGTCACGAAAGTTTACATGAATGCCGACTTTTAAATCGTCAATGGAAATTTTATCAACGGCATAATCAACAGTTTTAACTCTTTGGATATCGAAAATTATCCCTAGATATTTATCGGGATTCAGTCCATTTGTTGACCCCGGGTTGTAGGTATCAACCGAAAAACCGGTAGTGACTTGAAATGGGACATCAGCATTATTCTCTTCAGAAAGATTGTGAGGAGTGGCTGTCTGAGAGAAGGCCGAGCCGGCACGCAAGTTATCCAATGAAGCTACGGTCAATAAGTCGCCGTCGCCAGAACATGTTTCAGTTATTGTGGAGGCGTTGGGATCTGTATTGGTGAAATTAAACAAACTCTGATTAACGCCGTCGTCATATGGCGCAACGTCCGAAAAGAGTTTCGTGTCATCGTTCACTGCATTGTCCGAAGATAAATTGATGATATCAAAATAATACAGGACATTATCACCCAATGAAAAACCGAACAAAAAGAACAGACTGGCAGCAAAAACAGAGATAAGAACTTTTGATTTCAATACCATTTATCTTTCACCTTGTCCACACGACATTTACCTTTGAGAATCTCGCAGAGAAAAAATATGTCATGGCTTAGCGATACATAGAACCCATGGGCAACCGTATTTCAGAGGAGTTAACTGGATGAAACCTGTCCGTTTTTTGTTTAACTGGGGCGAAATTATCTGGGACGATCCCAACGAGCAAACAACACGGAATGTATTTAACAAGGTCTTCCGACTTTCGACCTCTGACCTTTTTATCCGCCGTCAGTATGGCGGGCTGTCCTCTGTCCTCTGACCTCCGCCCTCTGTTTTCTAATCTTCTCACTTTCTCAACTTCTCTCCCTTACATCCACCGATCTCTGACTTCCGATCTCTGACCTTTTATCCGCCGTCTTTGTGGCGAGCTAATCTTCTCACTTTCTGATCTTCTAACCTTCTTTCCCTTACGCCCTCTGTTTTTTAATCTTCTGATCTTCTGATTTTCTAACCTTCTTGCCCTTACTGACCTCCGCCCTCTGTTTTCTAATCTTCTGATCTTCTGATTTTCTAACCTTCTTGCCCTTACTGACCTCTGTCCTCTGTCCTCTGACTTCTATCTCTAATAAGGCTCAATAAGATACTTCCTATCAAAACACACCGCCATACCCTGCTTTTCCGTTCGAATGACAAACCCTGAAACATGGATACGTGTCCGTTTATCTTTTCCGGTCTTAAATTTTTCTATAGGAAGAATCAGATCCATTTTCACATCCGTCTCCAATGACAAAGGGGTGTCGGTTTTGAAAAAAGCACCTCCGGAGCAGATATTACTGGTTATTACTTCAAAGGCTCGCGGGTTTGCGCTTTTATCATTATTCATGGACAGCAATGCCGGGAGTTCAAGATGAAACCGTTCCACATTTCTTCTTTCAACATTCATTTTAGCTTCAATTTTCCTCTACTTCAGATCTGATCCAAGTCGAGCGATTTTTTACCTTAATCTGGACCGATTTCATGCGCATTTATAACCCGAGAAGCTCTTCTACATATCCACGGGTATGTCTACAATTTTCGCGAACCCTTATGCATCAAGATATCGGCACATCTCTTAGTAAAAAACAGCTCGACTTAGGTCAGATTATTATCGGACAGGGTTGACCTCAGCAACATAGAGCAAGCCGAATAAGCACGATATAAAATAGATCTTTTTTATCATAAAGCGATAACAGTATTTTCCTCTGCGAACTTCACCGGGAGACAATTATTTCGTCAGTGTCGGTTTATGTATGGAGTACACTTGACTTTGGTTCAAGGGCAATGCAGAAATTATTATGATACTTAAAACTCTCAAACAAAAAAAACAATCGGCCAAAAGTATTATTTTTGGCGTATTTTTTAAAAAAAATTTATAGGTAAAAGGTACTATGTAGGATGAGTGCTCTAATACCTTCTTCCTAGTTTTTCGACCTATAAAAATAAGTAAAAAATAATACCTTCTACCGATTGCCAAGCATGTTCAGTACTGATAAATATTATCCCCATATTTTCGTTAAATCGTTAAGCAGTGAATTGGTCGAATGGGAAAATAAGCCGCTTAACGGATCAGGCAATATATAAAAAGCCTAAGAAGTTCTGGGTGTTAAATAAAAAATGGGCATGTAACTCAGGGGGCGGAGCTGGGTGAATAGAACGGAAAGGGCAAGAAGAGCAGAAGGTGGGAAGATCAGAAGGTTAGAAGGTCGGTAGGACGGAAAGGGCAAGAAGATCAGAAGGTGAGAAGGTGGTGAAAAACAAAGGGCAGGGAGCAGAGGGCAGAGGACGGAAAGGGCAAGAAGAGCAGAAGGTGGGAAGATCAGAAGGTTAGAAGGTCGGTAGGACGGAAAGGGCAAGAAGATCAGAAGGCAGAGAGCGAAGGGCAGGGAGCGGGGGACAGAGGTCAGAAATCGGAGGTCAACCCGCTACACGCATGGCGGATAAAAAAAGTTACTCTTTGAACTCTGCTTGCCCCGCCTGCCCTGTTGAACCGGGCACCCTCCGGGTGTTCAACCGGGGTAGCTCCGGCAGATGGTACTGGGGTGTCTCCTTGGTGATAATTGTTAATAAAATTGAGGCCTTTTAAATTTAAAAAGTTTGAGACCTTTTAAAAAGTTCAATTCTCACACAAACACCAAGTTTCAAGTCTTTTCAACTAATGAAACCAACCGAACCAACTTAACCATCTAAACCATTCTCAAATTTTTTTTTGAGAATAACTACATCATAATGTATAGGTAATACCATCGCCGAGTCAAAGCACTTAAAAACGTCCATTTTTACCTTTAATCGGTCATAATTAGCATCAAAAATTAGCCACAGACCCACACGGACCCACGCAGACCCCGGTTAAATCCTCCTTCGGAGGGCTGCCGTTGGCAGCATTTAACAGGGCAAGCAAAATCTCTTTTTATCCGGCGGACCCCGGTTAAATCCTTCTTCGAAGGGCTGTCAACGACAGCATTTAACAGGGCAGGCCTCGCCGGATAAAATCAGTCAGCCCTTCGGGCATTATGAAATGGGCTTATAGCTGATGAGTTGGCAAAAAAAGTAAGGTTGTCGCATAAAACAAAATAAATACTTTTAGATCTTTATCGCGAAGCGATGACTATTTTTGTTCGGGCGGGTCGCCCGGACAAATGTCCGTGTGTGTCTGTGTGGGTCCGTGGCCAATCAAAATTTTGTCTGTCTGTGTCCGTGGTGAAATAAAATAAAATGATCCGAACTCAAATACAAGTCCATGCCGCACAAATGAAGTGGCTAAAAAAGCATGCACTGGAAAAGGGGATCTCCATGTCCCAGGCCATCCGCGACAGCGTGGATTTTTATCGTGTCCATGTTGAGCGATCCCGTAAGCTGAATTCCAAAAAGAAAAACGCCCTCAAAGCCGTGGGCAGTTTTAGCTCGAACAGTGCCAAAAATTAGCTTTAATTAGCCACAGAAATTAGCCACAGACCCACACAGACCCACGGAGGATGAGACAAGCAGAAGATGAGAAGAGCAGAAGGTGGGAAGGTCTGAAGGGTGGAAGGTGAGAGGATGAGAAATTAAGAAGATGAAAAGGATAAGCGATATAAAGCATTTCCGTGATCTTGAAGTTTATAGACGCGCTTTTGATGCTGCGATGAGGATATTTCAACTTACCAAAGCGTTCCCCGTTGAAGAAAAATATTCACTGGTGGATCAGATCAGAAGAGCTTCTCGTTCTGTTTGTGCCAATACATCTGAGGCTTGGAGAAAAAGACGGTATATTGCAGTTTTTAAAAACAAGATAACAGATTCAATGATGGAAGCATCGGAAACTCAATGCTGGTTGGAGTTTAGTCTTGCTTGTCACTATATAGATCAAGATACATTTGATAAGCTCGATGACGAATATGAACAGATCATAGCAATGTTAAATTCTATGGAAAGAAATGCCAAGAAGTTCTGTTTTTAATTGTTTTATCACCGGATCTCCCGATCTTTTTATCCGCCGTCAGTGTGGCGGGCTGATCTTCTAACCCTCTGATCTTCTATTAAAAAAAGTGTCCGTGGCCAATTAAAAGAATAATGAGATGTTCGTCTGTATGTGTCCGTGGCTAATTAAAAGAATAATGAGATGTTCGTCTGTATGTGTCCGTGGTGAATAAAAAAGTGATGTTAGGCAATAATTCAAAAATTTACGTGGACACATCAGCGTTCTATGCGCTTTTGGACCGCTCTGATCGGCACCACAAACAAGCATCGGCGCTGTGGCCCACATTGCTGGATGACCATATCACTCTGATCACATCCAATTATGTGGTTTCGGAGACCATAGGGCTGCTGCAGAACAGAATCGGTTTTAAGGCGGCAAAAATTTGGTATAGAGACATTCTGGGAGTGCTGGACGTCTGGTGGGTTGATGCGGAGGCTCATGAACGGGCCTATGAACTCTGGCTGAATCTGGGGAACCGGCGGTTAAGCTTTATCGACAGTGTGAGCTTCGTTACCATGCACTACCAACAGATCGAAAAAGCCTTTTGCTTCAAACCGAGTTTCGTGGACAACGGCTTTGAAATGCTCAGCCAATCAACCATTTGACTTTGATGATGCATTTCTCAAAGGAGGCATAATAGCGTCTTGAAAATCTTTATTCATAGTGATGTATTGATGGATTTGGCTGATCCCAATGCTTACAACGGTGAATTAACAGACATTGTAAACAATAGGTCTGATTTCAGCTTTTGGATTTCCGCAGCTTCTATCCTTTGTATTCATAATAGGTTTTCAGAACTTCACAATTCAGACAAGACCCGGGAGTATTTGAATTATATTCAAGAAAAATATTCCGTTATCCCCATGCGGCATTCAATTTTTACCCAGGCGCTTGAAAAATACAACTCGGATTTTGAGATTCAGGTTCAGATTGCTTCAGCAGAAGCGTTTAACATGGGGTGCATTATTACCCATCATATTGATCGATTTAATAATACAGACATACCGGCAGTGACCCCTCTGTTGTTTTTGGAAAAAATAAAGTCCGGGTATTTCGACACCGTCACCGAGGTCCCATTCCTGAATCTCAAAGCCCAACACCATCAAATCTATAGTGAAATTGATCAGAGAATCACGGATATTATATCCAATACCGGCTTTATTCTGGGGAAACATGTTGATGAGTTCGAAGAACGCTTTTCCGAACTTCAGGAAGCCAAATATTGTATCGGGGTTTCCAGCGGAACAGACGCGCTGCATATCGCCCTGTTGACCCTGGGCATTGGACCCAAAGACGCCGTAATCGTACCGGTAAACACCTTCATTGCCACGGCGGAAGCCGTATCATTGTGCGGCGCGGTGCCCGTGTTTGTCGATTGCGATGACCACTTCAATATCGATGTCAATAAGATTAGAGAGATGCTGCAGAAGGCAGAAGGTGAGAAGGGGCTTTACTTCAAACCTAACGCCAATAAGGATCTATACGATTTACGGATAACCGCAATTATTCCGGTTCATCTGTACGGGCAGTCGGCAAATATGGATGAGATTATGGCATTGGCCGAGGAATACAACCTGAGGGTAATAGAAGACTGCTGTCAAGCCCATTTGGCCCGGTGGAAGGATAAACGCGTTGGAAATTTCGGTGCGTTCGGCGCCTTTAGTTTTTATCCGGGAAAAAATTTGGGTGCATACGGCGAGGCAGGCGCACTGATCACAAATGATGAACAACTTTTCTTAAAAGCCGGAATAATCCGTCAGCATGGTGAGGTCGAACGATACACCCATAAAGTCATCGGTCACAATTATCGAATGGAAGCGATCCAGGGGGCAGTCCTTTCTACCAAACTGAAATACCTGACTGAATGGACTCGAAAACGAAAGAAAAATGCACAACTCTATACGGAAATACTTTCAAAAGTGCAGGGAATCCAAACGCCCCGCGAATTGGATGGTACGGATTGCGTCTATCATTTGTATGTTATCCGGACAGATGATCGTCAGGGCCTGCAACACTATCTTCACGAAAATGGAATAGCGACCGGTTTGCACTATCCCATACCCCTCCACTTACAGGAGGCATATAAGGATTTGGGATACACGCATGGAGATTTTCCGGAAGCGGAAAATGCCGCCGGGAAAATTTTGTCATTACCCATGTATCCCGAACTGACAGAGAATCAGATCCGTTACGTATGCGATAAGATTAAAGAATTTAAAAACTAGCCACGGAGCCACATAAAAATAATTGGCCACAGACCCACACAGACTCACACAGACATCTTCTTCGGCTGACTCGGCCAAAGAAGAGGGTGTCATCGCTTCGCGATAAAAAATACAAAATGTCTGGCTGTGAATAGTGCTCAACATTACGCTTCATACTTCAAACTAATGCCCATTTATCTGGGTTAAATACCCGAAGGGCTGACTGATTTTCTCCGGTGAAGCCTGCCCCGTAGCTCCGGGAGATGGTACTGGGGTCCACCGGAGAAAAAGAGATTTTGTCTGTGTGGGTCTGTGTGGGTCTGTGGCTAATTAAAAAAGTTAGCCTCAGCGATCTCAGCAACTCTGCGGTAAATAAAAGGAATTTAAGAAACAATGCCAAACATCAACAAAATCGCCCCGGATGTGAAGCTTGGCAAAGACGTCAAGATCTATAACTTCGTTAATTTATATGGTTGTGAAATCGGTGATGAAACGCGAATCGGCGCGTTTGTGGAAATTCAGAAAAACGCCAAGATCGGCAAACGCTGCAAGATACAAAGCCACACATTTATCTGCGAAGGGGTGACCCTGGAAGACGAAGTCATGATATCCCATGGGGTAATGTTTATCAACGATCGAGATCCCTGGGCGGTCAACCCGGACGGATCTTTAAAAAGCGATGAGGACTGGGACTGTATTCCCACGGTGGTCAAGAAACGGGCGGCCATCGGTTCCAATGCTACGATCCTCTGCGGCGTTACCATTGGCCGGGGCGCGTTGGTGGGAGCCGGTGCCGTGGTTACCAAAGATGTGCCGGCCAATGCGGTGGTGGCCGGCAATCCGGCGAAAGTACTTCGAAAAAGGAATTAGCCACGGACCCACACAGACTCACACAGACAGTTACTACTTTTCCTTCGGGCGACATGCCCGAAGGAAATTAGTCAGCCCTTCGGGCTTTTTTGAAAAAATAAATGGGCGTCTGTTTGAAGTATGAAAAGTAAGGCCGAGCAATATTTCTATACATGTGTTTTTATTTTTTCGCGGAGCGATGACACTCTTTTCTTCTGCGCGGTCCGCAGAAGAAAAACGTTTGTGTGAGTCCGTGTGGGTCTGTGTGTGTCTGCCTGCCCTGTGAAATGCTTGCCCAGTTAAATCTGAATTTAATATTTAACCGGGGCAAAGCCTATTTCTCTGGGGTGGCTAATCATAGAATAGTTTATGAAAGCGAAGCACCCAAAATTTAAATACGTTTTCCTGGGTATAGACATTACTATCCTCACGATTTCATTTTTTCTGGCCCTTAGAATAGTTATGCCGGGATTTTGGACCGTTTCCAAGGTAGATTACTATTTTTGTATAAACCACATGGGCTTTTGTTTGATATTGGTTGTGATTTATATATCTTCTTTTCGGTTTAATAATCTATACAAACGAAATATTCTCACGTTGCGCTACCGGCAGTTTATCCTGATTATAAAAGCGCTGATGGGAGGAACTTTAGTGATCCTCATATTTATGGTTTTTTCCAATATGGATTATTTCGAAGTGTACGGGAAAAACCTGATCGTCACTATTTTTATGGTGAACCTTATTCTGTTTACGCTCCTCAGAGCACTTCTTGCCAGAAGCGTTTATAAGCTCTTGGCAAAGAAAAAGATCTTACAGATAAAGATATTGATCATCGGTGGGGATAAAGCAGGGAATGATGCGGCCAAGGAATTAGAAAATGACCCGTTTGCGGATTTTTCCATCGTGGGGTTTTTAGATGACTACAAAGAACCCGGAGAGAAAATTAATTCGCACTATCACAACCTTGGGAAATTGAATGAGTTGGATAAAATCTTAGCCAACCATCATGCAGATGAAATTTTGATCGCCATCGATCATACACCGTATGAAAGAATGATCCATATTGTTGAAAAGTGTTTGCAAACCGGAAGGTTGGTTAAAATCCACTCGGATTTTTTGCATGTCATTGCTCAAAAAATGGATGTCGAGCAGTATTCGGGCATACCGGTTATTTCGCTTGAACAAAAATCTCTTAAGGACCCGGAATGGGGAGAAAAAAGGGTCCTTGATATTATTTTATCTTGCGTTGCTCTAATCGTGCTTTTCCCGTTGTTTCTGGTAACGGCAATCGGCATTAAACTATCCTCCAGAGGACCGGTAGTCTTCAGACAGAAGCGGATTGGGAAAGGCGGTCGACCGTTTGACTTCTACAAATTCCGTTCTATGCACATGGGAAACGGTGACTCAAGACATAAGGAATATGTTCAAAATTTCATTAAAAAAAACAACTCATGCAAAAGCGATGACATTAAAGTGTATAAAATCACCGACGATCCCCGGATTTTTAAGTTCGGAACATTCATCAGAAAAACAAGCATAGATGAATTTCCCCAATTTTTGAATGTCATCAAGGGGGACATGTCATTGGTGGGCCCAAGACCCTGTATGGAATATGAGTGGGAGTGTTATGAAAACTGGCACAAGAACAGACTCAATATCCTTCCGGGATGTACGGGCTTATGGCAGGCATTGGGACGGAGTTCGGTGACGTTTGAGGAAATGGTGATCCTGGACCTTTATTATATCAGCAACATGTCATTTTGGCTGGATCTCAAAATTGTTTTACAAACCTTTCCGGTGATATTTCTTGGCAGAGGTGCACACTGAGTTCAAGGAAGGGCAGTTCGCCAGACTGACGGCGGATAAAAAGATCAGAGGTCAGAGGTCAGAGATCGGAGGTCAGCCCGCCACATAGACGGCGGATAAAAAGGGCAGAAAGTGGGGAATCAGAGGTCAGAGGTCAGAGATCGGATGTCAGCCCGCCACATAGACGGCGGATAAAAAGATCAGAAAGTGGGGAATCAGAGGTCAGAGGTCAGAGATCGGAGGTCTGAAGGGCAAAGGATGGAGATCAGAAGTCAGAGGTCAGAAGGTGAGAAGATCAGAAGATGAGAAGGTTGGAAGCGCAGAAGGTGGGAAGGGGTAGTGAAAAAGATGAACATCGAACACCCGCCTGCCACTGCGAGGCACGAGCGGGCAGGTCGAACGTCCAACTCGCCACAGGCGAGCAAGCACTTGTCCGCCTCCGGCGGGTCGAATGTTGAATAAAAAAAAATATAGGGCAGAAGGTGGGGAATCAGAGGTCAGCCTCCGGCCCATAGGGACCTACGCCCCGGTGGGAGATCGGAAGTCAGTAAATGCGGATAAGATCGGCTAAAGATTTGAAAGTTTATCAGAAGGCCTATTCTTTGGCCATGGAGATTTATCAATTCAGTAAATCCTGGCCTTTCTTGTTCCGAAATTCTGACTTCTGATTTCTGACTTCTGTTTTCTTACCAACTAATCTTCTGATCTTCTAACCTTCTGATTTTCTAATCACTTATAAGGGAGGAAACCATGCTTAAAATAGGTGTAATCGGATGCGGTTACTGGGGACCGAACCTCATTCGAAACTTCAGGTCTCTTTCTGAATGTCAGGTGAAACTGGCATGTGATTTAGACCGCGACCGCTTGTCACATATGAGCCGGTTATATCCGGAAATCAAAACCACCACGGATGTTGAAGACCTGATTAATGACGCGGACGTTGACGCGATTGTTGTGGCCACACCGGTTTGGTCGCACTTTGAGCTTGGCAAGAAGAGTTTGGTTGCAGGCAAACATACCTTCATTGAAAAGCCCATGGCGTCCAGCGTTTCGCAATGCAAAGAACTGATGGATCTGGCAGAAAAAAACGGTTTAACGTTGATGGTCGGACATACATTTATCTACTCGGCTCCGGTGCGGAAAGTCAAAGAAATCGTTGCGGCAGGGGATATTGGAGAACTTCTTTATATCAGTTCCCAGCGTATGAATCTGGGCTTGTTTCAAAAGGACATCAACGTGGCCTGGGATCTTGCAACTCATGACATTTCTATCATTCTTTATATCATGGAGGAGCCGGCGGTTTCGGTAAATTGCCAGGGAAAAGCCCATATTACCCCCGGCATAGAGGATGTGACAAATATGTCGTTACAGTTTTCCAACGGCGGATTTGCAACCATACAAAACAGTTGGCTCGATCCCAGCAAGGTCAGGAGGATGACATTTGTGGGAAGCAAGCGAATGGTGCTCTATGATGACAATGAGCCCTTGGAAAAGATCAAGATATACGACAAACGAGTCGAGGTCCCCCCACATTATGATACGTTCGCGGAGTTTCACTATTCTTATCATTATGGGGATATGTATTCTCCGTACATCAAACAGGTGGAGCCCCTTCAAACCGAATGCCGGCACTTCCTGGATTGTATTCGGAAAAAAACAAAACCCGAGACCTGCGGTTTAGAAGGATTAAAGGTCGTTCAGATTCTCGAAACCGCCTCGGAATCTTTGAAAAGCCAAGGGGCCAATATTGAGATAAAAGGATTTCAACAAGCCCGGGGAGAATCATACGCTGAGAATTTGAAATATGCCTCTTAATATCGAATTCTGTTGTGATGTATGAACTGCAAAAACAGGAGGTCACAATCGATCAACCCCCCAACATGCGACTAAGTAGGATTTTTTACACGATCAAGCCGTTTATTCCCAGGCAGGTGCAAATATTCCTCCGTCGCAGGATCATCGCGTACCAGCGTAAAAAATACAGGCACATCTGGCCCATAGATCCGGATGCCGGCAACCCGCCCAAAGGCTGGCCGGGCTGGCCGGACAACAAAAAATTTGCCCTGATTATTTCCCACGATGTGGATACCCAGGAAGGACATGATCGATGCGATCGGCTTATGGAGATTGAAGAACGTCTGGGCGTTCGGTCCTCCTTTAACATTGTGCCTGAAAAATATCGCGTGTCTCCACATCTCATAGACGATCTAAAAAACAGGGGCTTTGAGGTTTGTGCTCATGGACTCAATCATGACGGCAAGCTTTTCTTTTCCAGGAGTATTTTTGATGAACGGGCAACACGAATCAATCACTATCTACAAAAATGGGGCTCCGTGGGCTTCACATCGCCGTCCATGCATCATAAACTGAGCTGGATGCATGCCTTGAACATAACTCACAGCACGTCAACATTTGATACCGATCCTTTTGAGCCACAACCCGACGCTGTGGGAACCATATTTCCCTTTTGGGTACAGAACACTTCTCAAACATTGAGACCTTCGGAAAATGTTCAATTTTGCTCAAGGTCAAAGAAGGAGAATATTTTAACCGGAGACATACAAAAAGTATTTCGAGGATTGAAATATGATTCTGATGAAGAGATTGAGCAAAAGGGGACTTTTTGCGAAGGTCTCAAAAAGGGTTATGTTGAGCTGCCTTACACCCTGCCCCAGGATCTTACCTTATTTGTCTTAATGAAGGAGCGAACTATCCATATATGGAAAAACAAACTGGATTGGATCGCCCAAAAAGGAGGCATGGTCTTATTTAACTCACATCCTGATTATATGAATTTCAACAACCCCAAAAATGGTCCGGAACAGTATCCCGTAACATATTACACGGAATTCATTGAATACATAAAAAACAGGTACAAGGATCAATACTGGCACGTACTGCCCAAAGAAATGGCTCGCTTCTGGCAACAAAACGTTAGACAAGATTAACAATTAGCCACCCCAGAGAAATAGGCTCTGCATTTCACAGGGCAGGCAGACCCACACAGAAATAATTGGCCACAGACCCACACAGACTCACACTGACTCACACAAATAAAAGAAATAATTGGCCACAGACCCACACAGACTCACACAGACGTTTCCTCCTGCGGACTTCGCAGAAGGAAAGGGTGTCATCGCTCCGCGATAAAAAACATTCGATTCGTACCTGCCCGAAGGGCTGACTGGTTTTCTCCGGTGAGGCCTGCCCCGCCTGCCCAGTTAAATCTGATATTGCTTTTATTTAACCGGGGTAGCTCCGGCAGACGGTGCTGAAGTCCGCCGGAGAAAAAAGAGTAGTTGCTTGCCCTGTTAAATGCTGCCTCGGCAGCCCTCCTTCGGAGGATTTAACCGGGGTCTGTGTGTGTCTGTGCATGCCCCGTAGGTCCGGCAGATCGTACTGGGGTGTGTCCGTGGCTAATAAATTTAGCTCATTTTAGGCATTTTTACCACAGGGAATATTATGACTCAAACACCCGACACCCAACAAATCGACATTTTCCAAAAGCTGCTCGGCGACCCCCAGCGCAGTCAAGAAAAACCCATAGACATCCCGTATTATACCGGTCTGATCTGGCGCCGCCGGTGGGTTGTCATCGGGATCTTCTGTATGGCTATGATCTTGGGGATTTATTTGGCCGTTGCACTTCCGAAAATCTATCATGCGGAAACCTTGATTTTAATTGAACCGCCTCGGGTGCCGGAAAATTATGTGCAATCCATTGTTTCCACCGATCTTAACCTCCGGCTCAGCAACATTACTCAAATGATAAAGAGCCGGACCAACCTGATGAATATCATTGAAGAATTCAGCCTGTTTTCCGGGGCTGAACATAAAAATATGTACATAGAGGACAAAATTGAAAAAATACGAAACCGCATCTTTGTCAACCTGATCACTGATAAAAAAAGAAGGACGGCCAATGCGTTTACCATTTCATTTCAAGGCAAAGATCCTTCCAAAGTCATGAACGTGGTGAACGCCATGGCAACGCAGGTTATGGATCAGAACTTGAAGAGGAGAGAATCGCAAGCCGTAAGCACCTCTGAGTTTCTTAATGATCAATTAGGTAAAATGAGAGAAAAACTCGAAGCGGTTGAAAAGGAGTTAGGTGACTACCGGAAAATTTACATGGGAGAGCTGCCCGAACAGTTGGAGACCAATTTAAGGGTGCTCGAGCGGTTGCAGCAGCAGATGAATGATAAACAAATCAGCTTAAGAACCGAAAAAAACAGGCTGATCACCCTGGGAAATCAGGTCCAGCTTGCCCGGGAGCAGTCGGCTATGGCGGGCGCCGCACAGCCCCGGAGTGATGAACTTTCCCTTGAAGCTTCCAGAAACAAGCTTGCAGACCTTAAATCCCGTTACACGGATCAGCATCCGGATATTATCCGGTTACAAAACAAAATTGCAGAAATGGAAAAGCAAGACGGGCCGGTGGGCACAACCATGGAACGTGAATTACTGTTGCAGCGAAAAGGCATACAAAGAGAAATTACGGTCATCAAACAAGAAATTTCAGACTTGAACAAACAAATTGCTTTTTATCAGCGCCGGGTGGAAGACACGCCCAAAAAAGAACAGGAACTCTTATCCTTGAAACGCAATTATGAAAATATTCAGGAAACCTATAATTCCTTATTGCACCGAAAACTGGAAGCCGACATTGCCGCCAATATGGAAAAAAGACAAAAAGGCGAGCAGTTCCGGATTATAGATTCTGCCCGGCTGCCGGATAAGCCCATATCTCCGGATATGAAAAAATTATTTCTCATGTGTCTTGGGGCCGGCTTGGCATGCTGCGGCGGTCTGATATTTTTACTGAATGTTCTCGATAATTCCGTAAAAAAACCTGAAACCGTTCCGGATAAATTGGGGATTCCCGTATTGGCGGTCATGCCCACCATAAAGCATCACAAAGATATCCTATGGCGGCGCATAAGTATCGGGTTCAGCATGCTCGGGGCCCTGGTGTCCCTGGCACTCTTGGCCTGCTTTGCCGCCGTCACCATCCTGGATATGCATCCGGTTGTGGATGTCATTAAAAAGGTGGTCAATTTATGAGCGTCTCGGATATGGTAAAAATTATTATTTCACCACAGAGACACAGAGGGCGAAGCGCGGGGAACAGAAGTTAAGAAAAGCAGAAAGCCAAGGAAAGGGAAAATAGAATAGAGAAAAGAGGAAAGAGGGAAGAGCTGTGGGATATAGTCCAATAAAGCATTTTACCGATATTGAAGCATGGAAACTGGCTCGGAAACTGAGGATGGCTATATATGGCGTAATAAAGAAACTACCAACGGAAGAAAGATATGACTTGGCTTCACAACTGAGGCGTGGAGCTATTTCTTGCACCGCCAATATCGCGGGCTCCGCCCCGTAGGATCATTAGATGGATGTTTGATGTGTATGCGATAGAAAGCTTGACAATAAAAAGGATTTATATTGGGTACACAAGAGATATAAATGAACGTTTAAAATATCATAATTCGGGATATGTTAAATCAACTGCCGAAGGTAGACCTTGGAAGGTAATATCTTTGGAAAAAGTCGGCAATAGAGAAGATGCAAGATGGTTAGAATTTTCCTTAAAGAAATCAAAAGGAAAGAGAATAAAATGGCTTAATCAAAATCGCATTAAAGCATAGGCTACGCCCCGGAGGGAGGGTTATGGGCGCTTCCACTTTCAAGAAAATATTCAGTTTTGTCGGATAAGCAGAGGATCCATGTACGAAACCCAAGACCACTTGATAACCTGTCTTGATAATGAATACATTGCCAAAGAGGAGTATCAAAGAATCTGGGATCTTTCTGAAAACGCAATTAGGGTTTTAGACGGATACATCCGATATCTTAAAAAACAACAGCGCGGAAAACTAAGGAAAGAGGAAATAGAATAGAGAAAAGAGATCGGATAAAAGGGGGCATTTCTATTTCCTAATTTCTATTTTCTCTTTTCTATAGTAATGCTAAAGTCTATGGAAAAAAATGCCAAAAAGTTCTGTTTCTAATAGTATCATGTTCTTATCTTCTCATTTTCTGATCTTCTGCTTTTCTTATTTCTTAAGTGTGTCTACATATTCCCGAAGGGATAGTGGTTTTATCCAATCGCCGTCTCCTCTCCGAGCTGTAGGCTCTACGAGCCGGAAGCCGATTGGATAAAAAAAGTTACTCTGTGAACTCTGTGCCTCTGTGGCGAATAAAAAAAATGTTATTCTTCCTTAAAATTTTACCACAGAGGCACAGAGAAAAAAATATATCACCAGGCACCCCGGTAACATCTCCTGGAGCTACCCCAGTACCATCTTCCGGAGCTATCCCGGTTGAACACCCGGAGGGTGCCCGGTTCAACAGGACAGGCGGGGCAGGCGGGACAGGACCGGATTAACACTGATTCCATCCCGCTGGAGCGGTAGAAAGGAAAGACAAAATATAGGCCGTGTAATAGGAATAGGATCAAAAAGAGCTATTATCGAATCTAATAAACTCAGAAATTTCATTTAATTAAAATTATTGCTTGATAATACAAATAATTACATATATTATATTTAAACAATAAGTTAATCCAAAGGAGGAAAAGTTTTGCAGGTTTTAATAGATGTTCCCGAGGAATTGATCCATGCTATAAAACTTCCACCTAAAGAAATACCGACGCGATTAAAAAGAGAGCTTGCTGTGCGTCTTTATATGAAAGGGTTGCTTAATTTCGGTAAAGCGCGACAATTTGCAGGAATGACACGTTGGGATTTTCATGATTTGTTAGGCTCAGAGGGTATTGTACGTCGCTATGATGTTAATGATCTTGAAGATGATCTCCAAACATTGGAGGAATTGTCTTGATCGTAGTTGCTGATGCTTCAGTACTTATTGGTTTGAGCAGCATTGGCTACTTACACCTTATTCAAGATCAATTTTCCGGTAAGGTATTGATTCCCCCTGCTGTTTGGAAAGAAGTTGTAGAGCAAGGTGGAGACCGCCCAGGATCACATCAGATTTCAAAAGCCGCTTGGATCAATGTTCATGATTTGAGAAATCAGGACATATCCCGAATTCTTAAGATGGAACTGGATGAAGGAGAGTCAGAAGCAATAGCTCTGGCCGATGAGTTAAAAGCAGATGTTGTGCTTTTGGATGAAAAAGATGCAAGGCGGACCGCAAAGCAATTAGGTCTGAGGGTTTTAGGGACAATTGGCATACTTGTATGGGGCAAACGGGTTGGGAAAATTAATAATTTGCGTCAAGTTCTTGATATCCTTCAAAACCAAGCTATGTTTAGAATTAGCCACACACTTTATCAACAAGCACTTAAATCAGTTGGAGAATTTGATAAAGAGTAGCGGATAGATCTTCAATCAGGCTAGTGAAGCCACAATTCCTATCAATATCAATAATATCATTCCTGTTAACCCCGCGTTCATGCAAAAAAACGATTTCAGGCAGCTTTCCTATTATTGGTTTCCCAAGCGCGGTCGCATTTTGACCAACGCGTATGAACTGAAATTTTACACGTTCTGGGATGCGCTCACCCGGCAACGCACCGACGGTGCCCTGGTGCGGGTGATTACACCGGTGTATGAGAATGAAGAGCTGGAAGACGCGGAGAATCGGTTGCAGGAGTTTGTAAGTGAGATTAATCCGGTTTTATCTGAATACTTACCTGAATAATTAGAATTCACCACAGAGGGCAGGAAGATTAGAAGATCAGAGGTCAGCCTCCGGCCCATAGGGACCTACGCCCCGGTGGGAGATCAGAAGTCGGAAAATGCAGATAAAATCAGCTAAAGATTTAAAAGTTTATAAGAAAGCGTATTCTTTGGCCATGGAGATCTATGAGCTCAGCTCTGACTACTGAATGCAAAGAGATCGGATCAATGTTAGGTTCAATGTTAAAAAAGCCGGGAACATTTTTACTCTTTAAATCTGACATCCCACCGGGGCCGCTTCCTGCCCGTAGGGCATACAGGCCGGCTTCCGGCTCGTAGAGTCTACAGCTCGGAGAGAGGGTTGGCCCCTATGGGCCGGAGGCTGACATCTGACCTCTTTACCCAGTGAAATTGACGAAGTCACAGCGCAGCTGATTTCACCGGGGTGACTTCTGACATTTCAACTCTGTGAACTCTGAGCCTCTGCCTGCCCAATGAAATTCATGTCAATGAAAAGCGAAGCGAATTTCATCGGGGTGGTGAAAAAAAATAAATACACCTGAAGGGACTACATATGGGCTTATTTTTTAACGCGTTAAAAAAACAAAAAAAAGAAAAATCCACCTCAACCTCGGTATTGGCAGCGCTTGAGAAGGGAGAAGCAGATCATGCGGAAACAAAGCATGGTGCGCCAGCGACTCAGCCATCTGGGGAACAGATGGAACAAATACCCGAGAATGAATCAGAGGCACTCTCAACCCGTGGTTATATGAAAAAAATCGACAAAAATCTCGTGTCCATTAATAACCCCTATTCCATGGAAGCGGATTTGTTTAAGGTGCTCAGGGGAAAGATTTTATTTCCGGTTTCAAATACTCCGCCCAGATCCATACTGGTAACCAGTGCGGTACCGGGGGACGGCAAATCTTTCATTGCGTCAAACCTGGCCGTGAACATGGCACAAAACATCGATGAATCGGTGTTGCTGGTGGATTGCGATTTGCGCCGGCCGTCTATTCATAAAAACTTCGGGTTTAACAGTGTCAAAGGATTGAGTGAACATCTGTCAAACCATACCAAACTTGGCGACCTGCTTCTCAAAACCATGGTGGACAAGCTTACCCTGCTGCCGGCCGGAAAACCGCCCGCCAATCCGTCGGAGATCTTGTCTTCCGCCAAAATGGCCGATCTCATCGATGAGCTGAAAACACGATATGATGACCGGTACCTGATCATCGATTCGCCGCCCCCCTTGATGGCCCCGGAAACCACTGCCATCGCAAAACGGGTGGACGGCATCATTGTGGTGATCAAATGCGGCAGCACCCCGCTGGATCTGCTCGATGAACTCATTGAAAGCCTGGGAAAAGAAAAAATCATCGGCGCCGTCATTAACCAATATGATATGCCCTCATCCAGGTACTACGGCTACAGAAAATACAGCAAATATTATAAAAAAGCGTATAGCCCTGAAAAGGTGTAAAGCACAAATCTCTCACAGAGCTCACAGAGAACTCAGAGAAAAACATTTTATCATTAGCTACAGACCCACACAGACCCACACAGAAATAATTGGCCACAGACCCACACAGACTCACACAGACTTTTTCTTCTGTGGACCCCACAGAAGAAAAGGGTGTCATCACTCCGCGATAGAAAGAACAAAAACTTGTATTCGCCAGACTTTCAACATTAAGCCGAATTGCTCCAATTAAAAATGCCCGAAGGGCTGATTGTTTTCCCTGATTTTTCCTCTCAAAAAATCAGGGAAAGAAAAAATAATTCTCTGCGCTCTCTGCGAACTCAAGCGAAGCGGGCGAGAGACTGTTAATAAACCCAGAACCTTTTATCCGCCAATGCCCTGTGGCGGGCTGAACCTTTAGCCCGTTAAATTCACGCAGTGACAGCGAAGGGTATTTAACTGGGCCAATCAACTCAATCAACCTATAACCCAATCAACTCAGTCAACCAATCAACTGAATCAACCTATAGCCCAATCAACCCCGTTTTTTACTGTCAAATCAGACAAGATTAATATGATTAACAAGATATCATTTTTTTCGCCGGAGGCAGAAAACTAAGAAAGGCAAAAATTAATCCTGAAAATCCTGCTCACCCAGTTAAATACGAACTTGACAAACAATATTATGGGTATATACTAACAATATATACTGATGATGGAGGGTGACAATGAAAACAGCAAAATTATTTAAGAATGGACAAAGCCAGGCCGTCAGATTACCAAAGGAATTTAGAATGACGGGCAAGGAAGTGTATATCAAAAAACAGGGTGAAGCAATTGTCTTATTACCTAAAGAAAAGTCATGGGGCACTCTTTTTGACAGCCTGAACCATTTTGTGAAAGATTTTAAAATCGAGCGAAATCAACCCGGAGAAAATCAGAAACGAGAGCCAATGTTCAAATGAAATACCTTCTGGACACAAATATTTGCATATACATCATAAATGAAAAGCCAAAGCAAATATTGAGAAAATTTGAGCAATATCCGGTTCATGAATTTGGGATTTCTTCAATAACGCACGCAGAGTTGCAGTATGGGATAGAGAAAAGCAAGAATAAAAATACAAATCAAGATGCTCTCGATGAATTCCTGCTACCGCTAACGATTCTTCCCTTTCACGACAAAAGCTTGGTTACATGCTATGGGGAAATAAGGACATCACTGGAATCAAAAGGCAAAACAATTGGTCCTCTTGATATGCTAATCGCCGCCCATGCTTTAAGTCTGGATCTAACGATTATTTCAAACAACATCAAGGAGTTTTCAAGAATCCCAAACCTCAAATGTGAAAATTGGATATACGAATTGTAAAGAACCTAAATTCTGTTATTTAAGTTCTTGATATACAATGAATTAAGCTGTATTATTTCAGCATTTGATGTAAAAATCTGTAAAACACATAATGAAGATAGAAGAGCATATACAATATTGGGTGAAAAGTGCAGACCATGATCTGGATTCTTCTGAAAGTCTCTTTGCTGCGGGCAAATACGACTGGAGTTTGTTTATTGGGCATCTTGTTTTGGAGAAAATTTTAAAAGCGTTATATGTTCAAGACAATCAAAACCAATTGCCACCAAAAACACACAATTTAGTAAAACTGGCAGAAAACACCAATATTGTATTAAATGCCGAGCAGAAATTTTTTTTAGATGAAGTGAATGATTTTAACCTTGAAGTTCGGTATCCGGAATATAGACGTGAATTCTATAAAAAATGCACCAAACATTTTGCGGAACCCTATTTTGTTCGGATTAAGGAAATGTTCCAATGGATCAAATCCCATCTAAAGTGAAATCCATCATAAAGCGTTTTATCGATGAATTAGAAAAAAATAATATCCCCATTAAAGAGGCGGTATTGTTTGGTAGTTATGCAAAAGGGAATTACCATGACTGGAGCGACATTGACCTTGCTTTGGTTTCAGATGCCTTTGAGGGAGAACGTTTTCGCGACCGAAATAAGATTAGACGGATAAAACTTGAAATTAGCTGTGATCTTGAACCATTACCTTACCGTCCGGAAGATTTCACAACGGATGACCCTTTTGTTCAAAGAATTATCGAAACTGGAATGAAATTTGTCTGAATGATTTATTGACGTATTCCCAGGAATATGGAAAAATAATTTCAAATTTAAGAAAATTTCACCGAGAAACCCAATGTTTTGAAAAAGGGATATAAAAAATGGAAATAGAGAAGATTGAATCCAAAATCAATAACCTCCCTCCAAAATTACAAAAGCAGGTCATTGACTTTATTGATTTTTTATCAAAAAAGTACCGTATTCACGAAAAAAAATACAAATTCAAATTCGATTGGGAAGACAGCCTTTCTGAATTAGGTAAAAAATACATATCGGTAGACCTGCAACACAAGGCATCGGAGTGGAGATAATGTATCTTATCGATACGAATATCTTTTTAGAAATACTGTTGTCACAAAAACAAAAGGACATATGCAAAGAATTCTTGGTTTCGAATATGGTATGCAGGTCCCAAAGATACACAGTGTTGTTCGTCTGTTTGGGATTATTACTGAAAATTTAGAACTCGGATTCGAAATTGATGAAGAGGACTAATAGGATTCTTTTTTTCGCCAAAGGCGAATTAGCGTTTTTCACTTTCTTCCGGAAAGTGAAAAAAATAAAATCATGAAAATCTTGTAGATCCTGTCAAAATAAATAAGAAAAAACGAGGATCCAGACTAATTCCATCAACCAATCAACTCAATGAACCTTGAACTCAGAACTTTGAACCCAATTAATTTCTCGCAGAGCTCACCCCAGTACCATCTTCCGGAGCTACGGGGCAGGCAGAGAACTCAGAGAAAAAGATTATATCATTAGCCACAGACCCACACTGACTCACACAAATAAAAGAAATAATTAGCCACAGACCCACACGGACACACATAGAAATAATTGGCCACAGACCCACACAGACCCACACTGACTCACACAAATAAAAGAAATAATTAGCCACAGACCCACACAGACCCACACGGACACACATAGAAATAATTGGCCACAGACCCACACAGACCCACACTGACTCATACAAATAAAAGAAATAATTAGCCACAGACCCACACAGACCCACACTGACTCACACAGACCCCGGTTAAATCCTCCGAAGGAGGGCTGCAAAGCAGCATTTAACTGGGCAAGCAACTACTATTATTTCTCCGGCCGACCCCGGTTAAATCCTTCTTCGAAGGGCTGTCAATGACAGCATTTAACAGGGCAGGCTCGGCCGAAGAAAATCAGTCAGCCCTTCGGGCAATTTAAATCAGATTAATAGGCGTTTATTATGGGTATGAAGAGTAATGCTGTAGAACTATTCACATCCAGATTTTTTTATCGCGAAGCGATGACAATCTTTTTCTCTGCGAAGTCCGCAGAGAAAAACGTCTGTGTGAGTCTGTGTGGGTCTGTGGCTAATTTTTAAATATAATGGAATCAGTGTGGGTCTGCCTGCCCTGTGGAATGCGGAGCCTATTCCTCTGGGGTGGCTAATTTAATCTTTGCGGTCTTTGTGAGCTCGAGCGAAGCGGGCGAGAGAGGCATAAAAACTTATGTCTCTTTTCAAGAAAGGTAAAATTATGCGTCTAAAAATCTTACTTATAACACCTATCCTTGTATTCACCCTGTTGTGGGGTTGCTCCTCCAAGGAAGAAAAAAAACTGGCTGCTTTTGAAAAAGGAACTGCCTATTTTCATAAAGGAGAATACAAAAAAGCGGAAATCGAGTTCAAAAACACCCTACAGATCGATCCCGAATGTGTTGAGGCATATTCAAAACTGGGTGAAACCTACCTTAAGATCGGGAATCCACAAGGAGCGTTTAAAGCATATTCAATGGTTGCAAAGCTTGATCCGGACAATACCGAGGCTCAGATCAAACTGGCCTCGTTCTATTTTCTCGCAAAAAAATTAACGGAATCTCAAGAAATAGTGGATGCGGTATTAAGCAAAGAGCCTGATAATATAAAAGCACAATTTTTGCTCGCCGGTATTTTGGAGCGGACAGAAAACCTGAATGAAGCCGCATCTGTCTTAAACAAAATTATCGAAATTGACAACAAACAGACTCGAGCTTATGCAGGGCTGTCCCGGATAATGATACAACAGGGAAAGCTTTCTGAAGCCGAAAAAACTTTGAAACAAGCGGTTCGGATGAACCCGAAAGCCATGGATGCCCATCTGACCCTTTTCCGGTTTTACATGCGCAATAAAAATTATGAAGCGGCGGAAATTCAAATAAAGAAAACCATTGATATCCACCCCCAAGATTCAGATTTATATGGGATTCTCGGAAATTTCTATTTCAGTCGGAATCATAAAGGTAAAGCGGAAAAAGCCTATCTCAAGGCCATTGAAACAGCCCCCGAAAACATAAGGCCTTATATGCTCATTGCAGAATTTTACGATGCCATTGGCGACACGGCCAAGACATTATCCATGTATCAAAAAGCCCTGGACCTTGAACCTGAAAATATCCGGATAATGCATGCTATTGCGAGGTTCTACGTTAAAAACAAAAAAATTGAAGATGCCGAAAACCATATCGCAAAAATCCTGGAACAACGGGCCAAATATTTCCCCACCCGCATGCTGAACGGGGAGCTTGCCGTTCAAAAAGGTAAATTTGATGATGCCATCGGTATATTCGATCAACTTATCAAGGAAGAACCCACATCCGCTCGAGCCCACTATTTCAAAGGTATTGCACATTTGGGCAAAGGAGAATCCAGACTGGCAAAACCCGCTGTTGCCAGGGCGGTCCAAATAAATCCCGGCTACAACCAAGCCAAGCTTTTCTTGGCGGAGATTTACTTGCGAGAACGGGACCTTGAATTGGCCCAAAAGCAAAGCCGGGAGGTTCTTGAACGGTTGCCCGAAAACTATCAGGCACTGCTGATCCTGGGCAAGGCCTTGATGTATCAGAAAAAAGTAAAAGAAGCAGAAAAAGCTTTTGAGTCTTTGATCCGGCTGAAACCCGAAAACCCGGCCGGCTATTTTTACCTGGGCCTCTTGCAGCGTTTGGTAAAAAAATACGATCTTGCTCTGGCAAACTTTAATAAAGCCCTGTCCATCAACAACAGACTTATGGACGTATTTAACAATATTGTTCTCGTGTACGCGGCCAAAGGTGAGTTTGAAACAGCGATCAAAACGTGCGACAACCAACTGACAAAAGTACAAGACACACCCGCTCTTTTGGCCATGATCTACAATTTAAAAGGGGGGCTTTATCTTACTAAAGATGATGTAAATCAGGCAGAAGAATCATTCAAAAAAGCATTGGAAAAAAACCCGAATTTCCTGCGCCCTTATTATTCCCTTGGCAGAATATATCTTACAGAGGGAAAAGAGGATAAAGCCATTGCACAATATAAGAATGTCTTAGGGAAAAATCCTAAGCAGACAGCTCCCCATATGCTTTTGGGCACTATTTATGACATGCAAAAAAGGGGGGATCTTTCAGAAAAGCATTACAGAGCGGCGCTCGACATCAACCCGGACTTTGCGCCCGCGGCCAACAACCTGGCCTATTTGCTTGTGGAACAAAATAAAAATATCAACGAGGCCTTAAGCCTGGCACAAAAAGCAAAGGAAAAGCTTCCCAAAGATCCTGATGTCATGGATACCTTGGGACTGGTGTATTACAAAAAGGGTTTATATGACAGCGCCATTGGTGAATTTGTGGACAGCCTGGAACAGAGGCCGGACAATTCCATGGTGCATTATCACTTGGGCCTGTGCTATTTTGAAAAAGGTGACAAGGGACCGGCCAGAACACAACTGGAAAAGGCGTTGAACCTAAATCAAGAATTTGATGGCGCCGACAATGCCCGGCAAATCTTATCAAAGCTATAAATCAAAATAATATTAGCCACAGACCCACACAGACTCACACAAATAAAAGAAATAATTGGCCACAGACTCACACAGAGGAAAGAGATCAGATGTCGGAAGTCAGAGATCAGAAGTCAGAAAATGCAGATAAAATCAGCTAAAGATTTAAAAGTTTATCAAAAAGCGTATGCTTTGGCCCTGGAGATCTATAAACTCAGCAAGTCCTGGCCTTCTGAGGAAAAATACTCCCTCACTGACCAAATCAGGAGGGCTTCCCGTTCAGTTTGCAGCAATCTGAGAGAGGCTTGGGCGAAAAGACGGTATGAGGCTCATTTCATCAGTAAACTTACCGATTCAGATGGCGAGAATAGTGAAACCGACACTTGGCTTGATTTTGCATTGGACTGCGGACACCTTGATCCTTCAGATCATCTGCGCCTGACCACTGAATGTAAGCAGATCGGATCGATGTTAGGCTCAATGTTAAACAAGCCGAAACCATTTTTGCTCGTTAAACCTGACCTCCGACCTCCGACCTCTGACATCTGACATCTATTTCAATTGCGAACTCTGTGAGAGAATCAAACTAAGATGAACTCAGTAAGCATAATTAACCCCATAAACTACAAAGGCTGGGACGACCTGCTCCTCACCAACGATAAAACCACCTTTTTCCACACCGCCGCCTGGGCCAGGGTACTCCATGAATCATACAACTACAAACCCCTGTACTTCACGTTAATTGAAAACTCAAAATTAAAAATTTTATTACCGGTCATGGAGATAAAAAGTATCTTGACGGGATCAAGAGGCGTATCACTTCCTTTTACAGACCATTGTCCGCCGATTGCCGAAAACCAAAACGCATTCAATAAAATATTTAATGAAGTTATCAGACACGGTAAAAAAGCAAATTGGAAAGCCATAGAGTTTAGAGGTGGTAAAGAATGCTTAAATAGTAAATCTCCTTCTGAAACTTTTTTAACTCATGCTTTGGATATATCTCAATCAGAACAGAAGATCTTTTCTAAGTTTCGCAGCAGCACAAAACGAAATATAAAAAAAGCAGTTAAAGTGGGTGTACAGGTTAAAATTCTAAACTCACTAGAGTCTATAAAAGAATTTTACCAGTTAAATTGCCTTACCCGAAAGGCTCATGGCTTGCCGCCTCAGCCCTTTTATTTCTTCAAAAAATTATACGAACATGTAATTTCAAAAAATAAAGGCTTTTTAGCCTTAGCCTTAAATCAAAATAAGGTAATTGCCGGGGCGGTATATTTTCATTTAGGAAGTGAAGCTATATATAAATATGGAGCATCAGACAAAACCTATAATCATCTTAGACCTAACAATTTGATCATGTGGGAAGCAATCAAACGTTATCAGCATAATGGATTTAAAAGATTCAACTTTGGCCGCACAGAACCAGACCATAAAGGACTTTTGCAATTTAAAAGAGGATGGGGAACTATGGAAGAACCGATCCATTATTATAGATATGATTTAAAGACAAATGATTTTCTAAAAAATTCTTATAAAGTCAAATCATCATATACTTTTTTCAAAAAAATGCCATTGCAGTTATTAAAATTGGCTGGGCACATAATGTATAGACATCTTGGATAATTACAATAAACTGGTAGAGCTAACAGAATTAAATGGACTATTTTTTCTTGAGCATCTTTTGGATGAAAATACCGTTATATAATTGGTTTCTGTGAAAGTAGTTCCTGAAATAAATACAAAATTGTAATATAGCTTAAAGTGAAAATCGATAAAATAAATACGATTAAAACTTTTATTCGTCACGGCCACACTTCTTTTTTATTTCAGGAAATAAAAAGACGTATTTATTCTGATGATATTAGTTTAGGGCTGAGACGTAATTTAAACAAAGATATTAATTGGACAAGAGAATGTTCAACAAGTAATATTAGGGAACCACAAAGTTCTGATATTTTGAGTTTTCTGAACGTCAACAAACATAGGATCAATGCTAAAGAAATAAAGGAACGTTTGATAAGGTTGGCAATGTACCATAGTACTATAAAAACGTGCTATATAGTTGAGATATCCAATTCGATTCCTTGTCATATAATTTGGGTTATAGATCATAAAGAAAATGAAAAAATGGAAGCTTTTTTTAATGGAGGTTTTCCTCCACTTAAAGAAAATGAACTGCTCGTTGAAGGTGTTTATACACCGCCAACTTTTCGCGGAAAAGGAATAATGGTAGATGTTTTATCTGATTTTATTAAAAGATCTGCACGAGACGGGAAAAGACATCTTTTATGTTTTGTTAAATATCGAAACATGCCCTCTCTAAAGGGATTTAAAAGGGTTGGATTCGAGCCATATCTAATAAAAAAAGATCGTTGGCGTTTTTTTCGCCGATATGTTTCTTTTATCCAATTAGAGAGAGAGTACCTTGAAGTATGGGAAAAAATCTAACATAATTGAAAGATTTAAAAAGGATAAAGTGATAAATAAAGTTTATTATTATCTGAAACCATTTATTCCGAGAGCGCTCCAGATAGCAATGAGAAGAAAAATTGTTTCGATGAAGCGGAAAAAGTACTCCCATATTTGGCCCATACTCGAAAGCAGTCGAAAACCTCCTAAAGAATGGACAGGGTGGCCTAATAATAAAAAGTTTGCTGTAGTTTTGACACACGATGTCGACACACAGAAAGGTCATGATAAATGTGAGTTGCTATTGGAGTTGGAAAATGAGATTGGTTTTAGATCATCTTTTAATTTTGTTCCACAGCGATATGGTGTATCATCAGAATTGCTTAGATTTATTACTGATAAGGGTTTTGAAGTCGGTGTTCATGGTTTGATCCATGATGGGAAATTATATAATTCAAGGGAAATATTTAAAGAAAGAGCAAAATTAATAAACAGTTATTTACGCAAATGGAACAGTGTTGGCTTCAGATCTCCTGCAATGCATCACAACTTAGAATGGATCCATGATTTGGATATACTTTATGATGCCTCTACTTTTGACACCGATCCATTTGAACCCCAGTCAGATGGAGTTGCTACGATTTATCCATTTTGGGTTGTTAATTCAATGACTAATTCCGCCTATGTTGAGTTACCTTATACTTTATGCCAGGATTTTACACTGTTCATTATAATGCAGGAGAAAAATATTAATATATGGAAAAGAAAAGTAGATTGGATTGTTAAAAATGGGGGAATGGTATTAGTCAATACACACCCTGATTACATGAATTTTGATACTAATAAGACGGGGCTGGAAGAATACCCGGCAAAATATTATGAGGAATTATTAATTTTTATTCAAAAGCGGTACAGCCAGGAATATTTTTGTGCACTTCCTAAAGAGATAGCTGAGTTTTTTGCAAAATCGTTTCCTCTTAAACAGAATTATTTAAAACATTCTTAAACATGCCTTCCTTTCATTTCAGAATAAAAAAATATAGTAAATATGAAGCGTGTCATTTTAATCGATCCTGTTGAAAATCCCCGTTGGGATCAATTCGTCTTAGATCACCCTTTTGGCTGGATTAGCCATCTTTCAGGGTGGAAGCAGGTTTTGGAAAACAGCTTCAAGCATATGAAGGGGTACTATTTTGCACTTATGGATGATACAGGAGAAAAAATCCAAGCAGGGTTACCTGTCTTTCATGTAAAAAGCCGCGTCACAGGCAACCGGCTCGTCAGCATCCCATTTGCCACGCTTTGTGACCCTCTGATTTCAACGAATGAAGATATGACAGTACTTTTACAGCGGGTACTGGACCTGTCAAAAAAACTAAAGACCAAATATATAAAAATAGGAACTCTTTTATCACATCCTTTAATTCAGAACGATACCTTCGGAATGTCGGGTTTTTATAAACATCATTATTTGTCATTGGATCCAAAACCGGAACAGCTTAAGAAGAAGTTTCATCGCACCTGTGTCAGGCAACGGATAGCTAGGGCTGCGAAAAGCAACATCAAGGCAAAACTAGGTAAAGATGAGTCAGACGTGAATGCTTTTTACCAAATTTTCATGCAGACGCGAAAACGTGTGGGGCGCCCTGTGCAGCCGTATCGTTTCTTTAGATCACTTTGGGAAACCTATTATCCATGCAATCGTATTGTTCTTATTCTTGCAGAAAAAGATGGGAAAACAATTGCGGGCGTGTTCCTTTTTAAATTCAAAGATCGCGTATCCGCAGAATTTGCGGCATCGGATGAAACCTATATGAGTGTAAGCCCAAATCATTATCTGTTTTGGGAAGCCATCCAATTGGCCCATGAGGAGGGGTACAAGATTTTTGATTTCGGGAGGACATCTCCAACAAACAAAGGCTTAATGGATTTTAAGCAGCGGTGGGGAACAAAGGTGATTGATCTTCCAATTTTTTATTATCCAAAGCAATTAGTGGGGCAAACTGCTAAGAATGAGGAATCAATTAAATTGAATATAGTAAACAAAATATGTAGAAACACACCAAACTTTGCACAGAAAATTATTGGAAACTTTTGCTATCGTCATTTGGGCTGAGAAGATGGGTAAAGAAGGCAAAACCGTTCTGCCAAAAAAAAAATCGTTCGGATGAGCCGAAAAAACCTAAGGGGACGAATGATTGGCGAAGGTTATCCTTCGCTAAAGGAAAACTATAAGATCTATGAAAGATGGTTTTCTAATGCTTATCGCTATTTATTTCGTACCGTAGATAAAACATACGGAATTAGCAAAAAGATCTTGTGTGATGTTGGGTGTGTTTATGGCGCAAATTTGTTTTACTGCGCTTCAGATTAATATGGCATCGATATCCAGGGGGAGAGGGTTTATGGGTGAAGACGTTTAAAACTGATTTGAGGCTATAATAAATGACTAAAATTATAATTACGCTGAAAGGATTTAAAATTATGGCTTCAATTAATACCGATAGCAGTAAGGGTAAGGCGATAATTTCGTGTTTGCCAATCATTTCTAAGATTAATACCTGGGGAGACGAATTATATTTTCCATTTAACTTAAATACGCAGATTGAATCTCCAGTTAACGCAGTTAATTTGGGAGACATTGCATACTCTTACTATTGGAAGGCATTGTGTATTTTTTATGGAAAAACACCTTATAGCGGTACATATGAAATTATCCCTAATGGACCTGTTGAAGTAGTAGGAAAACTCGAAGAAAATCCTTTTATCTTGAAAAAACTGTTATCAGGATATCTTAAAGAGAAGAAAAGAAGAGTATTTAATCGAATACCAATTTTTATGAGATTTGTCGAGACGATTAAAATAGAAAAAGCCTGTTAATAAGAAAGGAGTGTATCATGATAAATGTATGCATGATTGGATGCTGGTTTAAATATGATATCTATTCTCATCACTTTAACGCTCTTATTGAATCAATGACAAATTCTCCTGATCTTAATATAAATTTAGTTACGTCTAACTGCAATTGCTTTTCTAGTTCACAAATATATTCTATTACCAAAAATGAACTATTGAATGAAAACTGCAAGATAATCAAGATTCCATATGCTCCTTTAAAGGCTAATAAGAATTATGGATTGTTCAAATATTATGTGGTTAAACTTTTGAAACTAAACTATCTATTTGAAACAACGAGAGGAATTCTATTTTTTTGGAAAGCAAGAAAAGCTAACATCATTCATTTTGATCAGGTTCTAAGGTCTTTTGGAATATTATCTTTTACAACCCTCCTTTCTTTTTCAAGGTTTTTTAACAAGAAAGTAATAATTACAGTTCATGAATTGGATCCTTTGCAGGAAAAATATAAAGGTTTAACTCGGTATTACAATAAAGCAACAAGGATTTTAGTTTTTTCAAAAGAATTTAAAGCGGAATTAATTAAATTAGGAGTGCTGGAGAATAAAATTCAAGTGATTCCATATGCAGTGACAATACCTCAAATTCATAGTTATAATAGAGACCAATTTATTTTTTTCGGAGGACATAAGTTGTTGCAAGGAAAAGGGTTTGATACTCTTTTGCAGGCGTTAAAAATATTGGAATCAAAAGGAAAAAAAATTAATATATTAATTTATGTTGGTAATGGATGTGTTGGGCTTGAAGAAGGAAAGAAAAAAGTTTCGAATATGGGTCTTGATAAATATATTATTTGGAGTGAATTCCTGTATGGTGAAAGTCTTTCTGAGGCCTATCAGAAGAGCATAGCCTCTTTAATTCCCTACACAGGAGGATCAGGGAGATATCCAATGACTACTGCGATGGCCAACGAAACACCAGTGATTGGAACGATAAAAGCTGATATTCCTGAGTATCTTGGTGAGTTAGGAATATATTTAAGTGAATATTCATCATATGAATTGGCTGAAAATATGATCAAACTTATGGAAGATATTAAGTTAAGGAAGTCATCAGGAAGAAAATTAAGAAAAAGAGCGGAAGAGCTTTTTAATTCTCATGTGGTCTCTGAAAGAATTTTAGAGATCTATCGAGATGTTATGACAAACTAGTGCCTGAACGAAAAGTCGTTGTTTTACGAGCCAGCC
>Ga0075114_10000308_pt1 | contig 31888 bp, 26 predicted proteins | sample AntAceMetag02UKM_FD_69784 | JGI IMG/M metagenome (GOLD analysis project Ga0075114, IMG submission 69784) | Saline lake microbial communities from Ace Lake, Antarctica - Antarctic Ace Lake Metagenome 02UKM | ecosystem: Environmental > Aquatic > Non-marine Saline and Alkaline > Saline | place... | reverse complement strand
GCCGGTTCAGCAGCTTGATGCTGCCCAACGGGTGATTGAAAGCCGCCTGATGCAGCCGTCCCCACAGCCAATCCTCCATATCCTCTCCCAGTTCCTGCCGCAACAGCTTGAGCGCCTCGTCCAGCGCCTGGCGCAGCAGTTCCCTCCGCGGGTCGGCCGCTTGCGGTGCTGCTGTCACCAACCAGGTAGAGAGCGGCTCGTCGGTCAGCAGGCTGAGTAGGAGCAGCGCGGCGCGCTTGCCTAAGGGGCCCATATCGCTCAAGGGCACGATGCTGCAACCGACGACCGCGTCTGCCAGATCGCCCAGAGGCTCATCGAAAACGCGGTGCAGGAAGCAGTGCAGCCAGGTCTCGTAGATGCTGGCTGCCACGCTGTCGGCGGCCATGCGGCAGTCCCACTCGCGGATGATCTCCACGGCCCGGCGAGACAATTCGCCATCGGGCTCCACCGCCGCCAGCACTGGCTGCACCTGCCGCGCTACCGGGTTGAGATCATCCAGTTGCATGGCCAGGAAGTCGGCGACCGAGTGCTTTTCCCGGGAATGCAGCAGTTCGACAATGCGCTGCGCCCGCAGGCTGTGCTCCCAATCCGCGCCGATGAAATGCGGATAGCGTTCATCCATGACCTTGTTATTGGCCGAGGCCAGCCAGCCCTCCGGCGGGTTGTAGGCGTGTGGCAGCTCTTCGAATGGCAGGTAGCCGAGCCACTCGTATTCGCCGCTCCAGCCGGGAACCGGCGCCATGCCAAAGCCCCGAGCCCGCTGCGGCGCCCAACCTGGCTGGTAGAAGCCAATGTTGCCCTCCGCGTCGGCGTAGACGAAGTTGTGCGGCGGGCACGACCAATCCCGCAGCGCGGCGGTGAATTCGTCCCAGTTCCGAGCCCGATTGTAGTTCAACGTACAGCGCAGCATGTGCCCCGGCTCCAGTGCCGTCCAGCGCAGCGCCAGAGGCAGCTCTTCGCCCACCAGCGTGCTGATGATCGGGCCATGTCGGGTCAGAAGCACTTCCTCCACCACCGGTTCCCGCTGCCCCTTGACCTCTATCTCCTCCCGCACGACCTGCGCTTCTTGCCATTGTCCCTGGAACTCGTATTGCCGCGGGTTTTCTGGATTGAAGCGCTCGATGTAGAGGTCCTGCACGTCCTGCCAGGCAGTGGTCATCCCCCAGGCAACGTGCTCGTTGTGGCCGATGACCACGCTGGGAATGCCGGGGAAGGAGACGCCAGCTACATTATGCTTGTTCTCGCCGCCGCCCATCAGGTGACATTCGTACCAGACCGAAGGGATGCTCAGCGACAGATGGACGTCGTTGGCCAGCAGCGGCGCGCCACCGGCCGAGCGGCTGCCATCCACCACCCAGTTGTTGCTGCCACCGCTCTCCAGGCCAGAGACGGGGGAAGGGGAAGGCGGGAGGGGAGACGAAGCGAGCAACGCTGCAGCGAGATGCTCGGCGCATTGCCGGTAGGCTGCCTGCAAGGCTTCTGGCTGACGTGACTGTGCAGAGGCCACGGCAGGCGATGCCCCCTTCGTCTCAGGCCCGTGGACGATAGCGGGGGTGTCGGGATGTACCGGCAACTCCAGCGTCGCCGCCCGCTCCGGACCGAGTTTGGCAACCAGCCGTGCTCGCAGCAACTCCGACTTCCAGTTGGCGGAGAGGTCCCAGGCCATGACTTTCATGCAAGCCACGCTGTCGGTTGGCGTCCAGGGTTCAGGGCGGAAGCGGAGGAAGGTGAACTCCACCGGCAAGCGGCTGCGGTGCGTCTCGATGAAACCGTTCACGCCGCGGGCGTAGGCTTCGAGCACGCGCCGCTCCTCATCATCAACACCAGCGAACTCCGCCTCGGCGGCGCGACGCAGGCCGATGGTGCGCATGAAGCGGTCAGCCTCCAATGCCACCTCGCCGAAGACCTCCGCCAAGCGGCCGCTGGGGAAGCGGCGCTGCAGCTCCATCTGCCAGAGCCGGTCCTGGGCATGCACGTAGCCCTGGGCGAAGAAGAGGTCTTCGACGTTGCGGGCGGTGATGTGCGGCACGCCCCAGCGATCACGGATGACCTCCACCTGCTCCTTCAGCCCCTCGGCACGCAGCGTGCCACTGGTTTTGGGCAGTGGCCGGTGCAGCAAGACGACGATGGCCGCCACCAGCAACAGCGGCAGCGCCAGCACGACGAGTGGAACGATGATCCAAGATGACATCAGTGCCCCCTTACCCAAATCCCAGCCCGCGCTCTTTGAGGCTAACGAAGCGCTGTTGGCCGATAATCAGGTGATCCAGCACCTCAATGTTCAGCAGCCGCCCCGCCTGCACGATCTGTTCGGTCACGGCCACATCTTCGGGTGACGGTGTGGGATCGCCAGAGGGATGGTTGTGCACGACGATGAGTGCCGCCGAGTTGGCCTTGATGGCCTCGCGGAAGATCTCCCCCACCCGTACCACGCTGGTGTTGAGATTACCCACGTACATCTTGTGCGTGGCCAACACACGGTTGCGGGTGTCGAGCAGCATAACCCTCAGTTGCTCCTGCTGCAGCAAGCCCATTTCCAGCATCAGCAAGTTGGCCGCGTCGGCGGGAGACTTGATCTGGGGCCGCTCATGGGGGGACGCGACCAACAAGCGCCGCCCCAGCTCCAACGCTGCCTTGATCTGGGTCACTTTGGCCGGACCGATGCCCTTCTCCTGCTGAAGCTCGACGAAGCCTGCCTGCGCCAGGCCCGTGAGCCCGCCGTAGCGCACCAGCAACCGCTCCGCCAGATGCAGGACACTCTCGCCAGTCACGCCGCTGCGCAGGAGGATGGCGATGAGTTCCAACGTGGAGAGCGCACCCGCGCCGTAGTGCTCCAGCCGCTCGCGCGGCCGCTCGCCCACGGGCAAGTCTCTGATGGTGGGGTGATACTCGACCAGGGCCGCTTCGTTGGTCGTTTCGTCGCTCATGGGGGCGCTCCTTTGGTAAGTAGACAAGGATACAAGTAAACAAGTAGACAAGGGAGAACCGGGAGAGCACTTATGTTGTCCCTTGTGTACCTGTGTACTTGTCTACTTGTTTCCTCCGATTGTACACCGTAAGGGCCAGTTGGGCAACTGAAGAGCCCGCTCCCTATGAGACATGGAAGCGGGCTCTGGCGATAGGAACTGCTGACTACACGGATTTCACCGATTGCTCCCCTCTGCACGCAGCGTATGGAATCCGTGGTTCATGCACTCACGGCGTGTCTTGGGTCAATGCCTGCCGCAGATCCTGGAGCCAGGCCAGGAGCGCGGCCAGGAAGCCACTTGCATCGGGAGGCTGGGGCTGCTCCACGGTTGGCTGCACCGCTGGCTGCGTGGCCTGCGCCTCCAGTTCCATCTCCTCGGAGGGCGTGATCTGGTACGCCTGTCCCTCGAAGACGAAGATCACCTGCGAACCCAGCGCCAGATAGCCTGCTACCTCCGAGTCCGCGGCCAGCTCGAAGTAGCGCGAGCTGCCGAAGGGAACCTCTGTGGCCTGCATCGTATTGACATCAAAGGCTGTGTCCACCCAGACGCCGCTGCGGTAGACGAAGGTGCGCTCGCCAGCGTGGCGCACGGCCTTGGCCTCCTCGACCGGTGCCCGCGCTGCAGAGCGCAGCTCCTTCCGCACGCCGGCGTCGGCCACCGCCTCGGCGCCCGAAGCGCCCAGCGCTGGCGCTTCCATGGCCTTCTCTACCACCTTCTCTACTTCCACCACCACCGTCTCGATAACTCTTGGCTGTCCAGGGGCCTGCGCCAGTGGCAGCGCCTGCGGTTCCTCCACCAGGAACGAGGTGTAGGGCGTGGCGATGCCATAGCGCAGCGACAGGCTCACCACCTCGTCCACCAGTTCGGGATCCTTGCCGTGCAACCGGATCTGATCCAGAAGGTAGCCAATCTTGCGCGTGGCCCACAGCCGGGCGATGAAGGGCTCGCCTCCATCGCGGCGAAAGGTGAGGTCCTCGTAGGTGAAGGTCTGCGGCTTCTGATTGATCTCACCTCGGAGCCTGAGCGCAGTCGGGCCGCCTTTGCGGTAACGTCCCACGATCACAAGCTGCGTGCCGGCGAAGAGATCAGGCAGCGGATAGGGATAGATGTCATCCACATGCACGCCGCCGAAGTCCAGCTCCAGGTCGGCAAGCAGCGGCGTGCTGACCTTGGCATAGAAGCCGGAGACCTCCTCCTCGATGGACTGGCCGGGGGTCACGTAGCTACTGGCCCCGCGGTGCGCCTGTGAAATGCCATCCAGCAGGACGGTGTTCACGTCGTGTCCCACCCCGAAGGTGAAGAGACGCACGTTCTTCCCCGCCTCGCGGGCCACGTTGGCCATGATCATCTCCGGCTCAGTCACTCCCTCCGTGGGTAGGCCGTCGGTGAGGAAGATGACCATGGCCGGACGATCAGGGTCTACCTGTGCCAGCGTTTCCAGCAGGGCACGGTTGATGTCCGTGCCGCCGACAGCATCGAGCTGCTTCACCCAGGCGTGCGCCTCCTCCCGCTCGCTGGCCGGCTGCAACCGGTAAGCATACTGCCGCACGCCAGTGCTGAAAGAGATGATGTTGAAGCGATCCTCTCCCTGCAGGTGGTCGAGCACGAAATCGAGCGCCGCCTTGGCTTGCTGGATCTTCTCGCCCCGCATGCTGCCCGAGGTGTCCAGCACCAGCATCACGTCCTTGGCCACCACCTCCGCCTGCTCGATCTCCACCTTGGGAGCCACCAGCATAAGGAAGAAGCCATCCTCGTCCTCCGGCTTGTAGCTCAGCAGGTTGAGGCCGATCTCCTCCTCGGCCACGCTGAAGTAGAGTTCAAAGTCGCGGTCGGGCAGGACGTCGCTCTCCTCGTAGCCGACGCGGGCGCGGTAGTCTCCCTGGCGCTCCACGGCGATCGCATGGCTGGGAGAGTAGATGGCCTTCAGGGCCTCTTTCGAGGTGATGTCTATGCTGATGGAGACGTCCTCGATAGGACGGTGGGAGAAACGCTCGGTGTCCAGCGGATAGCGGTAGCGCACCAGCCCCTCATCCAACGTGAGGACCTCACTGTAGGTAAGCTCAATGCGCCGCTCCTCGCCGGGTGGGATGGGGAAAATGCTGGCCTGGAACGCGCCGCGGCCCACGTACTCCAGCAGCGCCGGGTCACGCTGCCTCCGCACGTACGACTCGTAGATGGCCCGCGCTTCCTCCTTGGTCAGGAGCTTGCCCTCGAACTTCTCCCCCTCCACCCACATGGCGAACTCAGAGATGGTGGCTCCCTCCGGCAGGGGGAAGATGTAGGTGCCCTCCACAGCGAATCTGGCATCGTTGATGAAGACCTGGTCCACATGCGTCGTGGCCACCTGATCCTCAATGGTAACCGTGACGCGATGGTACTTGATGGTCAGCGGGAAGCCACGGAACGTCGGTTGGTCCGGCGGGGGCGGTTGGGGGATGATGATACCGTCGGCGTGGACGGGCAGTGCCAGCGCCAACAGCAGCACGACAAGCAGAATGATCATCGGTGGTCTCTTCATCGCTTCTCCTCCCTTGCGTTGTGTGTTCGGAGTTCGGGGTTCCATGTAACACGCCCCAAGTCACTCTCCGGTTTCTGGATATGTAGACGAACACACTGGAGCAAAGGTTCCCTGCGTTGGATAGGCTCATGGCCACGTGTCTGTTCCTCCTCAGTCTCAATGCAAAAAGAGCCAGCAGACGTGACGTCTGCTGGCTCCATCGGCCAATGCCTTTGTCCGCATCATTGCGCATCGCCAGCTCTTTCCTGCCGGTTGCGAAGGAAAGCTTCCACCTCCGAACGGGTGGGCAGGGAAGGCTGGGCGCCTAGCTTGGTGACGGCGAGCGCACCGGCAGCGTTGGCAAGACGGACCGCCTGGGCGAGATCCTGGCCCTCAGCTAGCGCTACGGCGAACCCACCCACGAAAGCGTCTCCCGCCGCCGTGGTATCCACCACGTGTACCCGGTAGCCAGGAACATGGGTCGCCTTCTGCCCCTCAAGCAGGAGAGCGCCTCGCCCTCCAAGTGTCAGAATGACTGTGCCCACTCCCGCGGCCCTGAGCTTCGCTGCCGCCCGCCGGGCCGACTCGATGTCGTTTACCTCGGTTCCGGTCAGCAGGGCCGTCTCGCTCTCGTTGGGGATGAGGACATCCACCTGACTCAAGAGCGTAGGGGGAAGTCTCCGGGCGGGGGCCGGGTTCAGGAGGACAATCACGCCGTGGGCACGCGCCACTTTGATCGCCTGCTCCACCACCTTCTGGGGAATCTCCAGTTGCAGCACCAGGATGGCTGCCGAGGCGAGGGCATTCTCTGCAGCCTCCAGATCAGCCAACGTCAACCGCATGTTGGCCCCAGGAGCGAGGATGATGGAGTTCTGCCCCTGCTCGTCCAGAGCGATGAGCGCCACTCCGGTCGCTGCCTTCAGGTCGCGCTGGATGTGGGACACGTCGATGCCCAGTTGGGACAGGTTAGCGATCTGCTGGGCGCCGAAGGCGTCATCTCCCACACGGCCGACCATGGTCACCTGCGCGCCCAGCTTGGCCGCCGCCACCGCCTGGTTGGCCCCCTTGCCCCCGGGAATAGTGTGGAACGCGCTGCCGATGATGGTCTCGCCAGGACCGGGAAAGCGCGGAGTACGGATCACCAGATCCATGTTGAGGCTACCCACCACGACGATGTGAGGTGGCATCATCTTCTCCTTCATAGTACGCCGGGATGCTCCTTGTTCCGGCGCGGACCAAACCTCCTCTCCTACGCCGCCGAACCCCTGCGATCCATCCCCCGCCGCGCCAGTTCCTCCTTGATCGTCCCCACCACGTCCTGCTGCACGGCGGTCTGAGCAGCCCGGATCATGTTCTTGATGGCCTTGGCATCGCTGCGTCCGTGGCCGATGATTGCCACGCCGTCCACACCCAGCAGCGGCGCGCCGCCGAACTCCCGCCAGTCCATCCGCCGGCGCAGCTCCCCTACGGCCGGCAGCATCAGCACCAGCCCAGGCAGCGCGACGATCAGGCCGGGGATCATCAGCATCAGCGCCAGCTTGCTCAGCCAGCCGCCGGTGAACTGCCGCTTGAGGAAACGGGCCAGGAACGACACCAAGCCTTCGGTCAGCTTGATGATCACGTTGCCCGTCATCCCGTCGGTAACCACCACGTCAGCCAGGCCACGGCCGATGTCCTTCCCTTCCACGTTGCCGACGAAGTTGAGATCGCTGGCCTTGAGCAGTGGGTACGTTTCCCGCACCAGCATGGAGCCCTTGTCTTCCTCCTCGCCGTTGGAGACGATGCCGATGCGCGGCCGCTCAATGCCCAGGAGCTTGCGAGCATAGGCATCACCCATTATGGCGAACTGCAGCAAGTACTCCGGCCTGCAATCGGCGTTGGCGCCGATGTCGAGCAATAGGCACGGCCCCGGCGCGGCGGCGTAGACGCTGGCCAGCGCCGGGCGGGCGATTCCCCGAATGCGTCCCAGTCCGAAGATGGCCGCCGCCAGCACCGCCCCCGAGTTGCCGGCGGAGGCGAAACCGTCCGCCTGCCCTTCCTTGACCAAGCGCATCCCCACTACCAAGGAGGAGTCCTTCTTGCGTTTCACGGCCATGGTGTGATCTTCCATCGTCACCACCTGGGAGGCGTGGACGACGGACAAGGACAAGCCTGTCGTGTCGTGCTTGGCCAGCTCAGCCCGCACAACCTCCTCCTGTCCTACGAGGATGATCTCGGTGCCCCATTCGCGGGCGGCTTGCACAGCTCCATCCACGACCAACTGCGGGGCATGATCGCCGCCCATAGCGTCGAGTACGATTTTCATGATTTCACCTCCCCTTTCCGCTTCTTCCGCTCTTCCGCTGACTGAGATAGCCGCGCTGCAGGCAACACTGGCAGCCGCTCGCGGTTCGGCAGCGTCACCTCGACCAACTCCACATTGGGCCTGGCTCTCACCTCGGCAAAGAACCCACCGCCGCCCTTAGGGATGGTGCCCAGCAGCGGCAACGGACTGTCCAGCGCCCGCCGCACCGCCTCCCGAAAGCACGGTGAGAAACACTCCATCTTGCCGATCTCATCAACCACGATGAGGTCAGCGTTCAGCAGGGCAGCGGGATCAATGCTGGGCACGATCTCCCGCTCGAAACCGGCCACGTCCACCCCGTACTTGCTCACCCGCTGGCGGCTGGAGAAGTCCACGTGCGCCAGCACCTGCTTACGCCCGTCCAGCGTCACCGCTTCGAAGCCCAACCGGCCGCGGGGGCCGCGCAGTTCGCCAGTGTAGAAACCGCTGGCCCGCGGGCGGTCTAGCAGCGCCAGCGTGCGTTCGATGACTGTCGTCTTGCCCACGCCAGGGCGGCCGGTGAGCAGGATCTTGAAAGCGTCCATCCATTGCCTCCGATGGCTCGATTATATCACGGAGCGGGGCTGACGGCAAGCACTGAAGGCGTGTGCAGCAGGGAGCTCAAGAGCGATTTGACAAACTAAGCCACCGCACCTATAATCGACACATCCTAGAAGGCCCATTCGTCTAGTGGCCTAGGACGTCGGCCTCTCAAGCCGGAAACACGGGTTCGATCCCCGTATGGGCCATTATGTCAAGCGTGCAGAGAGCAAGCAACGCAAGCGTTGCTTGCTCTTCTGTTAGCCCCACCCACCGAACCTCCCCCATAGCCTCGACGCTGCTCTCAGCAGCCAGATTGAGTACCATCTTTGCACGCTGCCCCAATCCACACCAGGGCACGATCAGAGTGTCGTCCCCGTTATGGGCGTGTGCCTCCGCTGCCGATGATTTGACATCCAGGGTTTCTCGTGGTATCTTGATACCAAGATACCATACAGAGGTGTTTCTGTGAAGGCAATGACACTAAGGCTGAAGGAAAACGAATACGAGCGGTTGCGTACGCTGGCCTTTGTGGAAGATCGTGCTATCACCGACGTCATCCGCGAGGCCATCCGTGAGCACGTCCAGCGCAAGGCATCAGGCGACGAGTTCCGAGCGTCGTTGGAGCAGGCCATTCAGGAAAACGCTCAACTGATCGCCGAACTGGCCAAGCACTGAGAACACGATCCACAGCACTGCGTGGCTGCTCTCCCAATCTCGGCCTGTCCGGTAGGTTGACACAGCGTGCCGACATGAGTATAATACGCCAAGATTGAGGCGAGGGGTGATGTGATAGCCGCACAGTTCGACAGGACAGGAGCCAATGTCCCATGAGTGCGATAGCGAAACCGCTTGAGGAACTGGTGCGCGAAGTCCCGCCGGACTTGCGCGCCGAGATACGTGACTTCATCGAGTTTCTGCTCGCGAAACGGAGTCTCCGTGCCAGTAGAACACTGCGACAAGACTGGGCGGGAGCTCTTCGCGACCACCGTCAGGAGTACACATCCCTTAAACTCCAGCACCAAGCCTTGCGGTGGCGAGGTGATTGATGTACCTCGTGGACACCAACGTCTGGCTTGAGCGCCTTCTCGACCAAGAGCGGTCCGAGGAAGTTGGCCAGTTCCTGACCGAGATCGCACCCGATGAGTTGGCGGTATCCGACTTCACGCTCCATTCAATCGGGGTCATCTTGGACCGACTGGCGCAGCGAGCTGTGTTCCCCCAGTTCGTAGACGACCTCTTCCTGCAAGGCGGAGTGACGCTGGTGTCCGTTCCGCCTGAAAGCATGCGTCTTCTAGTGCTGGTGATGGATCGTTTCAACCTGGATTTCGACGATGCCTATCAGTACGTGGCGGCCGAGGAATCCGGGCTGGTGATTGTGAGCTTCGATCACGATTTCGACCGTACGGACCGCGGCCGACAAGCTCCTGGCGAGATAGTCGCGCTGGGCGGGTCACTGGGTCTATAGCCTCGCCCCCTCGGCGGGCAAGTACCTCATCGGCACCGTGCAGGGGGACCTGCACGACATCGGCAAGAACCTGGTCAAGATGATGCTGGAGGGAGCAGGTTTTGAGATTATTGACCTGGGCACCGACGTCAAGCCGGAGACATTCGTGGCCGCGGTGCAGGAGCATCAGCCCCAGCTCGTAGGCATGTGGGCGCTGCTGACGACGACCATGCCTGGGATGAAGGCAACTATCGAGGCACTACAGGAGGCGGGGCTGCGCGACACGCTCAAGATCATGGTCGGCGGCGCGCCGGTGACGGTGGCCTTTGCCGAGCAGATCGGGGCCGATGCCTACACGCCGGATGCGGCCACCGCCGTGGAGGTGGCACGTAGCCTGGCGTAAAAGGTAAAACGTGATCGTCACATTTCACGCTTTACGACTCTACTGAAAACGGTCAAAAACCATCAGCAGACCAAGCAGATGAAGCGGGCGAAAATGAAACAGAATCAGCTTGATCCGCTCAATCCGCTGACGATTCCAGGTTTTTCGGAGGAGATTCCCAGTGACTGAACAGATTCCCGTGGAAACGCTGCATCCCACGATCCGGATGCTCTCGGACGAACAGATTCAAGCCATCCACCACACCAGCCTGGACATCCTGTCCGGGACAGGCATCGTGATGAAGAACGAGGCCGGGCGTGAGCTGCTGCTCGACGCCGGAGCCTGGGAATCCGGCGGGCGGATCAAGATCCCTGAGCACCTGGTGATGGAGGCCATCGCTTCGGCCTCCTCGCGTATCCCCATGTACAATCGGTTGGGCGCATTGACCATGCCCCTCGAAGAAGGCAAAGTGTTCTTTGGGCCTGGCTCCGATTGCCCCTTCACCATCGATCTGGAGAGCGGCGAGCGGCACGAGGCCACCGCCGAGGACGTCCGGCGTGTCGCCCATCTGTGCGACGGCCTGCAGCAGATGGATTTTATCATGTCCATGGGCACCCCCTCGGACGTGCCGACCCTGGATCACTATCTCCACAGCTTCATCAGCATGATCCGGGGCTCGGTCAAGCCCAACGTCTACACGGCCAGGGAGCGGGCAGATATGGAAGACATTTACCACATCGCCTGCGCGGTGGCCGGCGGCGAGACGGAACTGCGCGAAAAGCCCTTCATGATGCTCTACGCCGAGTCCATCTCACCGCTGCTTTACAACGACGAGTCGGTGGACAAGCTGCTGTTCTGTGCCCAAAAATCCATCCCCGTCACCTATCCACCCTCGCCCAACACCGGCGGCGGCGGGCCGATCACCCTGGCCGGAGCGCTGGCCCTGGGCAACGCCGAGTGCCTGGCCGGGCTGGTGCTCACCCAGTTAGTGCGACCGGGCACGCCCTTCCTGTACGGCATGAACACTGCTGCGCTGGACATGAAATCGGCCATCGTCAGCTACGGCGCTCCTGAGTGGCCGATGGGCATGGCCGCCTGTAGCGACATCGCCCGCTATTACGACCTGCCTGTGTGGGGTGCTGCTGGCGCCACCGACAGCAAGGTGGTGGATGCCCAGGCGGGCATCGAGGCCACGGTCTCGATCATGACCGCCTTCCTGACCCGCTGCAACCTGGTGCATGACGTGGGGTACATCGAATATGGCACCACCTCCTCGATGGAGATGCTGGTCGTGGCCGACGAGATCATCCGCGAGGTGCGCTACATTATGGGCGGCGTGGAGGTCAGCGAGCGCACGCTGGCCCGCGAAACGATCCACCGCGCCAGGCCCGGCGGCGGCTTCCTGGCCGACGATCACACGCTGGATAACTGGAAATGGGCCCAGTGGCGGCCGGTCTTGATAGACCGCATACGCTACGACCGCTGGGTACAAAAGGGAAGCAAGGACATGACCGCCCGCGCCAACGAGCGCGCCCGGCAGGTCCTGGCCGAGCACGAGGTACCACCGTTGCCAGAGGAGGCGGAGAAAGTGATTGCCGAGGTGCTCAAAAAGCGTGAAACGTGATGCGTGGGGACGTGTTGCGTGTTGCGTATTGCATGGTGCATGACGGAACGCGCAATACGCAACACGTGCTTGGGTAGGATGGTGAAATGGCGCGACCAGGGCCAGAGGGCGGCCAATATCAGCCCTTGACCGAGGAGCAGATCAGGCAAATCCACCAGGCGTCGCTGACGGTGCTGGAGCACACGGGCATTCACGTGGAGAACGAGGACGCGCTGGCGCTCTACCGGCAGGGCGGAGCGTGGGTGGACGGCAACCGCGTACACATCACCCAGGCGATGATCGAGAAGGCCCTGGAAACGGTCCCTGCGAGGGTGCTGCTGGCCGGCCGCGATCCCGAGCAGGACGTGGTGCTGGAGGACAAACGGGTCTACGCTGGAACCGGCGGCTCGCCGACGATGGTCCTCGATCCCGGCGCCGACACCGTCCGTCCGTCCACCCTGCGGGACCTGGCCGACCTGGCCCGGCTGGCCGACGCGCTGCAGCACTGCGACTTCATCGTCATTCCTCTGCACCCCACCGACGTCCCTGACGAGGACGTGCCCATCAACCGCTTTTACACCTGCCTGACCCACAGCACCAGGCATATCATGGGCGGCGTCGGGTCCATCGAAGGAGCGCTGCAGGTCATCGAGATGGGGGCGATGATCGCCGGGGGGTCGGAAGCGCTGCGGGAGCGGCCATTTATCTCCGCCATCACCAGTTGGATGGTCAGCCCGCTGCACCTGGACACGAGCGTGACCGATATCCTCATCGAGTGGTGCAAACACGGCTTGCCGGTGGCCCTCTCCTCGGCGCCGATGGCCGGCTCCACCTCGCCGGTGACGCTGGCGGGAACGCTCACGCAGCTCAACGCCGAGCAACTGAGTGGCATCGTGCTCAGCCAACTGGTGCGGCCCGGCACGCCGGTGCTGGCGGGGTACATCCCCGGCGTGGCCGACATGCGCACTGGCGGCTACCTGGGCGGCGCGGTCGAGTTCGGCATGATGCAGGCGGCTGCGGCGCAACTGGCCCACTTTTACGGGGTGCCCATCTACGGCTCCGGCGGCATGAGCGACAGCAAGCTGCCCGACGCCCAGGCCGGATACGAGAAGATGGCCACCTTTTTGCTGGCGGCCATGGGCGGCTGCAACTACATCCATCACGCCCTCGGCATGATCACCAACATGAGCGCGGCCTCGCTGGAGCAGGCGGTCATAGATGACGATATCGTGGGCATGGCCATGCGCGTGCTGCGCGGCATCGAGGTGACAGAGGACTCGCTGGCTGTGGAAGCGATCCACCGCGTGGGGCCTGGCGGCCACTACCTGATGGACCGTCACACGCTGCAGTTCATGCGCTCCGAGTTGTTTTATCCCCCGCTGGCCGACCGTCAGAACCGGGCCATGTGGGAGGAAGCGGGCAAAAAGGACACCCGTGCGAGGGCCATCGCCAGAGTGGAGAGGCTGCTGCGGAAGCACCAACCCCCTGGGCTGCCGCCGGCAGTGGACGCGGCGATCCGGGTCAGGTTCAACATCCTGTAGTACGCACTTCTTCGGTTAGGCAGAAGTCTTTCTGCGTCAAGCGTGTTATGCAGAAATGTTGTCCGTATCATCATTGATGAGTGAGGATACCATGACCCATCCACTGGTGACCCAACTACGCTTTGCCCGCAGTGAGTTCGTGCGCTGCCTGGAGACCGTCCCACCTGAGGATGCCCTTCGCCGCTTGCTGCCGATGAACTGCCTGAGCTGGATCGTGGGGCATTTGGCCAGCCAGGAACACTTCCTGTGGGTGCAGATGGGCCAAGGGCGGGACATCGCTCCTGGCCTGCGAGAGCTGGTAGGTTTCGGACAGCCGGCCAGCACGCCACGGTGGGAGGAGATGTGGAAGCTGTGGCACGCCATCACCCGCGCCGCTGACACGTACCTGGACACACTGACTCCCGAGTTGATGCATACCCACCTGGAGTGGAAAGGCAAGCCCATACGGGAGGACATCGGCACATCGCTGCTCAGGAACATCTACCACTATTGGTTCCATCTGGGCGAAGCCCACGCCATCCGCCAGATGCTGGGTCACACTGATTTGCCGCAGTTCGTGGGTGATATGGGGGAGATCCAGCACAGCCTGTTGCCAGACTCCCGAACTCGTTCAGGCCGCTGACCCTCCCCAAAGAATCCGTGTGAATCCGTGTCCGATAAATTGAGTTGCGGCAGGAGGCTGAGCTATGTCTTTCGCCCACCGCATCGCGCATCTGAAAGCCGAAGGGGCCTACGCCGTGCTGGCCCGCGCTCAGGCGCTGGAGGCCCAGGGACGGGAGATCATCCACCTGGAGATCGGCCAGCCTGACTTCGAGACCTACGCCCACGTCGCGCTTGCAGGCATCCGCGCCATCGCCACCGGGCAGACCCGCTACAACCCGCCGGCCGGGCTTCCCGCCCTGCGTCAGGCCCTGGCCGAGGATGCCGGCCGGCGGCGGGGCGTGCAATTCACCGCGGAGCAGGTCGTCGTCGCCCCGGGGGCCAAACCGCTGCTTCTCCTCCCCATGCTGGCTCTCCTCGAAGCGGGCGACGAGGTGCTCTATCCCGACCCCGGCTTCCCGACTTATGAGGCAACCATCGGCTTGACCGGTGCGACAGCGGTGCCTCTGCCTCTGCTGGAGGAACAGGGCTTCGACCTGAACCTGGAAGCCTTCGATGCCCGGCTCAGCCCCCGCACGCGGATGATCATCCTCAACTCCCCCGGCAACCCCACCGGCGGCATCCTCTCCTCGCGGACGCTGGCCCACGTCGCCGAGGTGGCCTGCCGCCAGGACATCTGGATCCTCTCCGACGAGATCTATTTCCGGCTGGCGTATGACGTGGAGGCGCCCAGCATCGTCTCCCTGCCGGGCATGGCCGAACGCACCATCCTGGCCGATGGCTTTTCCAAGACCTACGCCATGACCGGCTGGCGGCTCGGCTTCGGCATCATGCCCCAACCGCTGGCCGAAAAGATGGAACTGCTGCTCACTCATTCGGTGGGCTGCACGGCCACCTTCACCCAGTTCGCCGGTCTGGAGGCCGTCCTCGGCCCCCAGGATGAGGTGGAGGCCGTGCGCGCCGAGTTTCGCCGCCGCCGCGACCTGATGGTGCAGGGGCTCAACGGGATTCCCGGCATCCGCTGCCCGCTGCCGCAGGGCGCTTTCTACGCCTTCCCCAACGTCCAGGCTTTCGGCCGGCCCGTCGCCGAACTGGCCGATTATCTGCTGGCAGAAGCTGGTGTGGCAGTGCTCCCCGGCACTGCCTTCGGTCACAATGGCGAGAGCTACCTGCGCCTCTCCTACGCCAACTCGATGGAAAACATCCAGGAAGCCCTGGAGCGCATGGCTCGTGCTTTGACCATGCTCCGATGAGGGAGGGGTACTTGATATTTGGTATTGGTTGATCGAGGGGCATCTCAACTTGCGCTAAACGTCGGGATATGTTATAGTGGTAATGTAAAGACACTTGCTCCGACATTCACCCTTGTGTGAACCCAAGCTTCGTGAGTTCACCAAAAAGACCCCTGCTTCGCCGCACGGAGAACCTGGATGATCTGCTACGTAGACATCGAACATGAAAGGGTACTTCAGGATGCGGAGAAAAGGCCCACCCTCCTTATACGCCATATGGAGGTCAAGCTGAGGCTGGAGGAAATCTCCGGCCAGGCCTGTCTGCTGCAGCACTATTCACGTGTTACCCGCCAACGGCTCAAGGAGTGGGGCATCCAGGCCCTGCTCATCAGTGGCTGCGGGGCGGACTGGTCGGAGTACGATGAGGCGGACCTGGCCGAAATGTACCGCATCATCCAGGCCGCCGACTTGCCAATCCTCGGTCTCTGCGGCGGCCACCAACTCATCGCCCTGGCCCACGGAGTTCCCCTCGGTCCCATGCGACGGCTGGAAGCCGGAGAAAAGGACATTCATCCGGGTCTCGGCCCGGGCTATCACAAGGAATGGGACTACACGCCGGTGCGCGTTCTCAAAGCGGATCCTATTTTTGAGGGATTGGGAGAGGAACCGGTGTTCCTCGAAGCGCACTACTGGGAAGTGAAAGAAGTACCGCCGGGCTTTGAACTGCTGGCCTCCACCGACGTGTGCCGGATTCAGGCCGTCAGACGCACAGGCACGTTGGTCTATGGGACTCAGTTCCACCCGGAGTATTACTATTTCTCGGAAGAAGAAGAGACATTGTACAACGACGGACGCAAGTTACTGGCCAATTTCTTCAAGCTGGCCGGCATTCTGGAATAACCGAAATCCCTCGGAAAGTCGAGCGGAGGGCTTCTTGGTGGGCAGCAGGCCAATCGCATTGGCCGTCTCGGTGCGAATAACGCCGAACGCGGTTGGGCTGCTACCCCTTTCCCGAGAGATCCCAATCCCGAAAGGAGGTGATGTCTGAAAAACCTTAGTCTACGGTGTCCGTGGAACAACCGAATTTAGAGTCAATAAGGAGACATAAAATGAATCAGCGGATTCCTGAACTCAAGGAGCAGTATCTCGAGGGTAAGATGTCCCGGCGGGAGTTCCTGCGCTACGCGACTCTCCTGGGCCTGTCCCTGACGGCGGCGCAAGGTCTGATCGCTGGCTGTGCGCCGAAGGCAACACCCACGCCGACGCCGAAGCCCACGCCGGTGCCGCCGACTCCGACACCGAAGCCAGTCGGCCCCAGGCGCGGCGGCACGCTGCGTATACGTGGAATCGTGGGACGCATTGATCATCCCGCTCGCTACTCCTGGGTGGCCAATTCCAACACCACGCGTCACGTAGCCGAATACCTGACACTCACCGACGAGAACAACCTCACCCACCCCTACCTGTTGGAGAAGTGGGGGGCCAGTGACGACCTCAAGACCTGGACGCTCCATCTCCGCAAGGGGATCAAGTTCAACAACGGCGACGAGTTCAACGCCGACGACGTCGTCTTCAACTTTGGGGAGTGGCTGGATGAGGAGGTGGGTTCTTCGATCCTGGGTCTGATGTCCTACCTGAAGCTGGAGGGTGTCGAGAAGGTAGACGACTACACAGTCAAGCTCCACCTCGATACGCCACAGATCGCCGTGCCGGAGCACCTGTTCCACTACCCGGCGCAGATCATGAATCACCGTACCTTCGACGGCGACTTCATCAAGTCGCCGGTTGGCACCGGCCCATTCACACTGGAGGAGTACTCTGAGGATGAGCGCGTGGTGCTGAAACGGCGTGATGACTACTGGCAGATGGGTGCCGATGGCAAGCCATTGCCCTACCTGGACGAGATCATCTACATTGATCTGGGTGGGGAGACATCAGCCCATAACGCGGCTATACAGAGCGGGGAGGTGGACGCCATCAGCGAGCCAGAAACCGACCACTTCTTGGCTCTGAAGGACGATCCGAACATTAATATGGTCGGCGCGTCTACGGCCCAGACTCGGGTCTTACGCATGCGGGTGGACAAGGATCCCTGGACCGACAACCGGGTGCGCATGGCGCTGAAGCTGTGCCAGGATCACGACAAGATCCTGAAGCTGGCGCACTTCGGTGAAGGGGACCCGGGCGCGGACTTCCACGTGGCGCCGGTCCATCCGGAGTACTGCGAGAGGCCGATTCCCAAATACGATCCGGAGCGGGCCAAGGCCCTGCTGGCCGAGGCGGGTTATCCCGATGGGCTCACGGTTGAATGTGCCGTGTGCTCCGACTGGCCGGACGTCGTCGCCTACGCAGAGATACTCAAGCAGGACGCCGCCCCGGCGGGCCTCACCATCAACCTCAACACCATGCCTACCACTGCCTACTGGGACATTTGGACCGAGTGTGACCTGGGAATCACCCCCTGGACGCACCGCCCGCTGGGCACGATGGTTCTGGCTATGGCCTACGTCGCCGACGAGGAGGGCAAGCCGGTGCCGTGGAACGAGACCCGCTGGGTGGACGAGGAGTTCTCAGCCCTGCTCAAGGAAGCCCAGGGGACCCTGGATGTGGAGGAACGCCGCAAGATCATGTGCAAGCTGGAGGAGATCCAGTACGAGCGTGGCTCCGTAGGCATCCCCTACTGGCAATTCAAGTTTGCTATCGCGAACAAGAAGGTCCAGAACTTCAAGGCGCACCCGACCCAGTACGATCTCTTCAACGAGCTCTGGCTGAAGACCTAAGCCCAACACGGTTCAGATAAGGGTTCTAAGGCAGTTGTACTGCCGTCGTCGGGAGTGCAACTCCCTTATAACTAAACTGTATTGGACCTGAGCCTCTCACTCACAACGTCATGAGGGTGCAGGCAAAGCTGGTTCTGCTGTCAGACATAGCGGTTATGCTGCTAATCTGTCGGCGGCCTTGACTGGGGCAGGTCACGGCTGGCATGTGGCCTGCCCCACATTCATAAAGGACCAAATCCAAAGCTAAAAGACCAAAAATCCCCTCAGAGGACGAGGAGTACAAGTTTTGGGCTTTGAGCTTTGAACTTTGAACTTCAAGGAAACTTGCCATGGCCAAGTTTATCGTTCGACGTCTGGGGTTCATGCTCCTGACGATGTTCATCGTTTCCATAGCTATCTTCGCCATCAACGAGATCGCGCCCGGCAACATCGCGCGTAACATCCTGGGGCCGTTCGCTACACCAGAGCAGGAAGCATCCTTTTTAGCCCAGTTAGGGCTGGACCAGCCGTTGCATATCCGCTATGTCACCTGGCTGGTGGGCAGCGATTGGCGTGCAGAGCGGGTGGTAGGCATGCCCCTGCGGCGGATAAAGAAGCCAGGGACCGAGTTCTACGAGTGGTGGGCGGTGGAAACCGATGGCACCCTGGTGCGATGGAAATTGGACGGCGAAGACCTGATCGCTTTGCGGCTTCAGCCGGACGGCACGGTAGTCGAGTCCATTGACAATGACAGGTGGCAGACGGATGAAACTGGTGTCAGCACTCTTTGGGGGGTGGATACACACAACCGCGCCGTCATGTGGGAGAAGGGCGGTGCCCAGACCTATTGGATGCGGGCCAAGGCGGCGGGCTGGTGGACGGAGCAGAAGAGCGGTGCTAAGGGGTACATCCCTTTGCTACGCGGCCTGTTGCGCGGCGACCCGGGTGAATCTGTGAAGACCGGCCGCCCCGTTGCGGACACCCTCCTGCGACGGCTTCAGAACTCTATTGTCCTGGCCGCCATCGCCTTTGTGATCGTCATGCCCCTGGCTCTGGTGCTGGGCCTGCTGGCGGGCCTCAACGAAGGCAAACCACTGGATCGCATCCTCTCAATAGGCGGCTTGATGACCACCGCCACTCCCAACTTCGCCACAGGCATTTTCTTGATCCTGATATTCGCCGTCTGGTTGAAACTACTGCCCGGCGCCACCGTTTTCGCAAGCGAGAGAGCGATTTTCAAAAACCCGAAAATGCTGGTCCTGCCGGTGCTGACGCTCACGCTGATCGAACTGGGTTACGTGCTGCGTATCACGCGCGCCAGCATGGTGGAAGTGATGGGAACCGGCTACATCCGTACCGCCGTCTTGAAGGGTCTGCCCTACTGGCGCATAGTCCTCAAGCACGTCCTGCGCAACGCCTTGATGGCCCCTATCACGGTCATCATGCTCCACGTCAACTGGCTGATGGGTGGGATCGTGGTAGTGGAGGCGATTTTTGGCTTCCCCGGCCTGGGCCGGTACTTGCTGGACGCCGCGCTGTACAAGGACGTCTTCGCCATCGAAGCGGGGGCGATGGTGATGGTGATGCTGGCTGTGGGGACACAGTTAGTGGCTGATATCATCTATACGTTTCTGAATCCAAGGATTCGATACGCGTGAGCTGGTAGATTGGGAAATTGGCAAATTCGGAAACTGGTAGATTAGCCACCAATTTACCAACCTACAAGGGAGCAAGTTATGGCCATGAGCGAACGAGCTGTCCCCGTTGCTGCTGCCCGCCCGTCACGGTGGCAGCGGTTGCGAGATGCGATGGCTCCTGTCCTGGCCTCCAAAGTAGCGCTCGTGGGGCTGGCGCTGGTCATGTTCTGGATCCTGGCGGCGATCTTCGCCCCCGTCCTCACGCCTTACAGTCCGCTGGAACAAGACGCCGACGCCATGAATCTGGGCCCCTCGGCGAAGCACCCGTTGGGCGCCGATCACCTGGGGCGAGACCTGTGGGCTCGCCTGGTCTACGGCAGTCGCCTTATCCTGGTCTTGGCTCCTCTGTCGGTGCTGTGCTCCCTGGCCGTGGGTACCACATTTGGCCTGATGGCCGGCTACTTTGGCGGGTTGTTAGACGAAGTGGTGATGCGCGTTCTCGACGCTATGATGGCCTTTCCAGCCATCTTGCTCTATCTGATCATCATCGCTGCCGTGGGGGCCTCGGCCATGAACGTCGTCATCGCCATTACCGTTGCCGGCGCGCCCGGCATCGCCCGGTTGGTGCGCAGTCTGACCATGGACATCCGCACACGGGAGTATATCGCTGCCGCCCAGTTGCGGGGTGAGAACCCCTTCTACATCATGTGGGTGGAGATCCTGCCCAATGCTCGTGGGCCGATCATCGTGGATGCCATGCTGCGCGTGGGCTATGCCGTCTTCTCCATCGGCACGCTGGGCTTCCTGGGTCTGGGTCTGCCGCCGCCCACACCTGATTGGGGCAGCATGGTCTGCGCGGGACGCCGCTACATCTGGACCAACCCCTGGGCTGTTCTGTGGCCTTCACTGGCCATCTCGTCCCTGGTGGTGGGGCTCAACCTCTTCGCCGACGGCCTGCGCGAAGAGACGATGCGCTATCAGTAGTGAGGTTGAGGTTAGTTAAGGTTGAGGTTAAGGGGCAAGGTTAAGGGAGACACAAAGGTGGGCTATAAGCATTTCACAGAGATGCCGGTGTGGCAGAGGGCGCATGAAACGCGGTGTTGGTTTACAAGCTGACCGGCGACTTTCCGGAATCTGAGAAGTACGCGCTGACCAGTCAGATGCGACGCGCACCCGTGTCCATCACCAGCAACATCGCCGAGCCATTCGGCCGGCGGACGAGCAAGGACAAGGTCAGGTTCTACATGCACGCCCGCGGCTCATGCTACGAGGTTCAAAGTCAGAACTATGTCGCCCGCGACGTAAACTACCTGACACCAGCGGATTTTGCCAAACTCGACCAGGCCCTCAGTGAAATAGCTCACGACCTAAACGAAATCATGAAGACACTCTCGACTCGCTCTTAACCTCAGCCTCAGAAGGAGACAAGACATGAGTGTAGATTTCGAGTGGAGCACAGATACGGACGACCATCGAATCAAGACACCCATTCTGAAAGTCGAGAACCTGGCCATCTCGTATGAAACCCGCAAGGGCGACGTGCAGGCCGTGCGCGACGTCTCCTTCGAGATCAACCGCGGCGAGGCCCACGGCATCGTCGGCGAATCGGGCTGCGGCAAGAGTACCATCGCCTTCGGCATCGTCAACTTCTTGGGTCGCAACGGCAAGATCGTGGACGGCAGTATTCTCTTCCAGGGGCAGGAACTGCGAGGACGGGCGGAGAGTGACCTGCGCCGACTGCGTGGAGACCAGATCGCCATGGTCTATCAGGACCCCATGTCGGCGCTTAATCCATCCCTGCGCATCGGCGATCAGTTGAGCGAGGTACTGATCGTCCACCGCGGCCTCAGCAAAAAGGCAGCCTACGAGAAGTGCATAGACATGCTCAAGCGGGTGTACATGCCCGACCCCGAGGCCGTGATGGTGCGCTATCCCCACCAGCTCTCCGGCGGGCAGCAGCAGCGGGTGGTCATCGCCATGGCCTTGCTCAACAACCCGGCACTCCTCATCATGGACGAGCCAACCACCGCCCTGGACGTGACCGTCGAGGCGGTTGTGCTGGATCTGATTGACGAACTGCGGCGAGACTTCGACACGGCCATCATGTACATCACCCACAACCTGGGCGTTGTTGCCCGCGTCTCCGACGAGGTGGGGGTGATGTACGCCGGGGAGATGGTAGAACGAGCAGTGGTGGAGGAAGTGTTCCTGAAGCCCATGCACCCCTACACGCAGGGGCTCATGCGTTGCGTGCCCAAGCTGGGACTCAGCAAAGAATCGAGCTACCTGTACCCCATCCGCGGGCGGGTACCCTCACCCGCCGAGCTACCTCCCGGCTGTATCTTCGAGCCGCGCTGCGACTACGCCCGCCCGCGGTGCCGGCAGACCCACCCTGAGTTACGTCAGGTAGCGCCAGGCCATTTCGCCCGTTGTCACTTTGCCGAGGAACTCGCCGCCCAAGAATGGCAACCGTCAGAGGATCTGATCGCCGATCTGACGGCGTTGACGGCACGCAAAGCGGAGGCCGCGGAGCCGATCCTGAGACTGCAGAACGTCAAGACCTACTACGAGCAGGAGCAGAAATCAGTGGCCTCTCTGATAGGCCTGGGGGGGAAGCGCTACGTCAAAGCGGTAGACGACGTCAGCATCGAAGTGCCCAAGGGGTGCACGTTGGGCGTCGTCGGCGAATCGGGCTGCGGCAAGAGCACGCTGGCCAAGACCATCGTTGGCCTGGAGCCGCTCACCGCCGGCAAGGTGGAGTTCCTGGGCTTCGACATCTCCGTGCCGGTGTCGAAACGGGACCTGGCGCTCATCAAAGAGCTGCAGATGATCTTCCAGAACCCCGATTCGACCATGAACCCCTCCTTCACCGTGGGGCATCAGGTCGGGCGCCCGCTGCGCCGCTTTAAGACCGTGCCGCGCCAGCAGGTGCGTAGCGAGGTTATCCGTTTGCTGGACGCGGTGAAGCTGGACGAGCGCTACTACGACCGTCTGCCCCGCCAGCTCAGCGGCGGCGAGAAGCAGCGCGTGGGCATCGCCCGCGCTTTCGCCGCTCGACCCGAACTGGTGCTGTGCGACGAGCCGGTCTCCTCGCTGGATGTGTCGGTGCAGGCCGCGGTGCTCAACCTGCTGCTGGAGATCCAACAGGAATACGGCACCACCCTGCTCTTCATCGCCCACGACCTGAGCGTGGTGCGCTTCTTCTCCGACTACGTGGCTGTGATGTACCTGGGGAAGTTCTGCGAGATCGGGCCCGCCGAGGCCATCTACGCGCCCCCCTATCACCCCTACACCGAGGCGCTCCTCTCGGCGGTGCCCATCCCCGACCCCCGCGCCGGGCAGAAGCGCATTCGCCTGAGCGGGACGGTGCCCAGCGCGCTTAATCCGCCCAGCGGCTGCCGCTTCAATACCCGCTGTCCGCGCAAGCTTGGTCATATCTGCGAGAGGGAGGAGCCGCCATGTCGGGATGCGGGAGGCGGCCATCGCATCTACTGCCACATCCCGCTGGAGGAGCTGCGCCAGATCGAGCCGGTCGTGACAGTCAGGTGAAAAGCGCCAGGCGTGAAAACCCAGCCGTCAGTGACCTCACTGGAGGGAGATTATGCTGGTCAAAGACTACATGACGAAACATCCATTGATGGTTCAGCGAACGATGCCTGTCATTGAAGCTCAACGGTTCATGGGGGAGAACAACATCCGCCACCTGCCGATCATCGGAAAGGGGAAGCGGCTGCTGGGCCTGGCAACCCGACAGACGCTGCTGGTCCAGCCGGCGACGCTGGGCAGTCTGAACGTCTGGGAGATCACTCGATTCCTGTCCAACCTGACCATCGGCGACGTGATGGTCAAAGCCGAAGATATCATCACCATAGAGAAGGACGCCACCGTGGAAGAAGCGGCCCGCATCATGGTCGAGAACAAGATCGGCTGCCTGCCCGTGCTGGAAGATAGCATCGTGGTGGGCATTATCACCGAGATTGACCTCCTGGCCCAGTTGATGGAGATGCTGGCCACGCGCCTGCCCGGCGTGAGGGTCACGGTGCGCATGCCGGATCAAAAGGGCGAACTGGCCAAACTCGTCAGCGCCATCAGCGCCCAGGGATGGGGGATACTCGCCTGCGGTGGCTCTCCCGCCCTCAAAGACCCCACGAAATGGGATGCGGTGATCAAGATCCGGAACGTGCCGCAAGAGGAGATCGTCGCCGCTCTGGAGAAAATCGAAGGCCAGGAAATCATGGACGTACGCGAAGTGTAGGGCGTGCACAGCAGGCAAGCCCTCAAGCTCAAAGTTCAAAGCTCAAGACTCGCATTCCAACTTAGTCTTCGTACGAGGGCAGGCCTTTGGACTCTGAGCTTTGAGCTTTGAATTCTGGATTTCATCCCTTGGACACCAACTATTCCGCCCATCAGACGCCGCAGTTCCGCGTGCTTTCGGATCGGCAAATCGAGAAGGTGTACCTGGCGACGCTGGAGTGTTTGAACCGCACCGGCGTCGAGGTGCGCAACGCTGAGGCGCGGGAACTGCTGGCCGGTGCCGGCGCCAGCGTCGAAGGCTCGCGCCTGCGCATCCCCCCGCACATCATCCAGGATGGTGTCGCCGCCGCGCCCCGCTCCTTCACCCTCTGGGGACGCCCACTCAGCGAGCTCAGGAGACAAGACGGCAAACACCGCATCCAGGTCGTGCCCGATCGAGTCTACTTCGGCCCCGGCCCCACCTGCACTTACTTCGTGGACCCGGAGACGGGCGAGCGGCGCAAGGTTCGCCGCGGCGATCCCGGCCTCACAGCGCGGGTCTGCGACGCCCTGGAGCACATTGACTACGTCATGGGGTTGGGGCTGATCAGCGACGTGACCCCCACCCTGGCGCCCGTCTACGAGTACGCGGAGATGGTGGCCAACACCGGCAAGCCGATCCTCCCCTGGGCCTACTCCGCGGCGCACGTCTCCGACATCTACCAGATGGCGGTGGCGGTCTCCGGCAGCGAAGCGGCCTTCCGCCAACGGCCCCACTTCGCCATCTTCGCCACCTTCCAGTCGCCGCTGGTACACACAGATGAAGACCTGGCCAAGGTGCTCTGGGCTGCGGAGCACGATATCCCCATCGTCTACCTGGGCGGCCCCAGCCTGGGCGCGAGCTCTCCCGTGACCGGCGCTTCGGCGCTGGTCGTCTACCTGGCGGCCGCGCTGAGCGGGCTGGCGATCATCCAACTCAAGCGGCGGGGGGCTCCGGTGTGCATCGGGGGTGTGCCACAGGCCATGGACCTGCGCAACGGGCGGCCAGCCTACGGTTCGCCGGAGATGAGCCTGCTCGGCGCGGCGATGGCCGACATCTCCCGTTGGCTGGGTATTCCCTTCATGGGCACCGCCGGCGCTTCCGAGGCCAAGCAACTGGATTTGCAGGCGGCCATCGAGTCTACGATGCAGGTGCTCCTCTCGGGGCTGAGCGGCGCCACGCTGGTGCACGACGCGGGCTTCCTCGATTGCGCCGACATCGGCTCGCTGGAATCGCTGGTCATGAACGACGAGATCATCGCCATGACCCGGCGCATCCTGCGCGGCGTGGTGGTCAACGAGAACACGCTGCTGCTCGACCTGATTGACCGGGTAGGTCCCGGCGGGCACTTCATGGCTGAGCGGCACACCGCCAAACACTGCCGGGCCGAAATCTGGGTGCCCACACTCCTGGACCGAGAGCCGTGGGAGACCTGGCAAGCGGCCGGCGCGCAGACGATGCTCGAGCGCATCCGGGCCAGGCTGCGGGAGATCCTGGCCACCCACCGGCCGCCGCCGCTGCCCGCCGGTGCGGCGGAAAAGATCGAGGCCATCCTACAAGCGGCAGAGGCGCGCGAAGGCCAGGTACCAGGGATCGGTGATTGAGGAGGCAGCGATGAAAGCGGTTCGTTTGGTCAAGCCAGGGCAGCCTCTGGAAATGCAGGAACTGCCCCTGCCCCCTGTGGGCGCTAAGGACGTGTTGGTCAGGGTCAAAGCGGCGGGCATCTGCCGTTCCGATATGCACTACCGCGCCGGCGTCTCGCCGGTGCATCCTCTGCCCCTGACGCTGGGGCACGAAGTGGCGGGCATGATCGAGGAAATCGGCGCTGCGGTCAGGAACGTCAAGGCGGGCGACCGGGTGTGTTTGCACTACCTTGTAACCTGCGGCGATTGCCGCTACTGCGCACAGGGCTGCGAGCAATTTTGCACCACAGGCTCAATGATCGGCAAGTATCAGGACGGCGGCTACGCCGAATACATCGTCGTGCCCTCGCGCAACGCCATCCCCCTGTCCGAAGAGATCCCCTTCGAGCAGGGCGCGATCATGATGTGCTCCTCGGCCACGTCGCTCCACGCGCTGTATAAAGCTGATCTAAAGCCGGGCGAGAGCGTGGCCATCTTCGGCGTGGGCGGGCTGGGCATCTCGGCGGTGCAGTTGGCGCGGGCCTTCGGCGCGCTGGACGTGTACGGTGTGGACATCAACGATGATAAGCTGAAGCTGGCGGAAAGCTACGGTGCTATTCCGGTGAACGCCAGCACGACCGACCCGGTGGCCGAGATCAAACGGCTGAGCGGAGGGCGCGGTGTGGACGTGGCCTTGGAGTTGGTTGGTTTGCCACAGACGATGAAGCAGGCGGTGCTGTCGCTAGGTCTATTCGGGCGAGCCGTGATGGTGGGCCTCGCCGACCAGCCCTTCGAGATCAATTCCTACCGCGACGTCATCCTGAAAGAAGCCCAGATCATCGGCTGCTCCGACCATCTCCTGCAAGAGCTGCCCTTGCTCGTCGAGTTGGTGCGCCGCGGTGCGCTGGATCTGTCGTCAGTGGTCACCCGCACCGTGCCCCTGGACGCCGAGGCCATCAACGCCGCGCTGGACGACCTGGAGACATTCGGGCCCAGCATCCGCACCGTGATCATGCCTTGAGCATGAGCGAGCCAGGATCAGCCCTTCCATGCCGCCGTAGAAAGACAATCGTGTGACTCACGAAACCATGCCCTTCCCCCGCTTGACGATGCTGACCCGCGAGCAGTGCGAGATCGTCCATCGCGCCTCGCTGGAGACCCTGCACCGCACGGGCGTGCGCGTCTATCACGATGGGGCGCTGGCGCTGCTGCGTGAGACCGATGCCGTGATCACTGACGAAAACATAGCGCATCTGCCCGCCGGTTTGGTGGAATGGGCGCTGAAGCAACCGCCATCGCGCGTCGTCCTCTGCAAGAGGAGGAGCAACGAGGCAGCGGTGCCGCTGGAGGGGCACTGTCCTGAGCCTGCCCAAGGGCGGACGGTCAACTTCGGCCCCGGCTCCGATTGCCCCAACTACCTCGATCCCCGCAGCGGCGAGCGGCGCAAGTTCACCACCGCCGACGTGGTGGATTGCCTCCACGTCTGCGACGCGCTGCCGGAGATCGGTTTCGTGATGAGCATGGGCATCCCTTCGACGGGGCTCAGGGCGGGCCCCACCGACCCTTCGGGCTTGAGCCCGTCAGGGCAAAGCCTGGAGGCGGCCAATGTCTACCGGCAGCAGTACGCGCTGATGCTAGAGCACACGACTAAGCCCGCGGTCTTCGTCTGCGACGACCGCGCCGATTGCGAGGCCATCGTGGCCATGGCCGCCGCGGCCGCGGGCGGGATGGAGCAGTTGCGTCTCCACCCTACGCTGCTCCTTTATTCCGAGCCCACCACGCCGCTGCAGCACAGCGAGACGGCCACGGGCAAGCTGTTGTACATGGCCGAGCAACGCTTGCCCATCGCCCATTCGCCAGCACCAATGATGGGCGGCACGGCGCCGGTTACCCTGGCTGGCGGGCTGGCGCTGGGCAACGCCGAGGTGCTGAGCAGCCTGGTGATTCACCAGCTCCAGCAGCCGGGCGCCCCCTTCGTCTACGGCAGCGGACTGCACCACATGGACATGAAGACGACCATCAGCGTCTACGGCGCGCCGGAATTTCAGTTGGCACGCCTGGCCGTGGCCGAGATGGGCCGCTTCTACGGCTTGCCCACCTGGGGCTACGCCGGCCACTCCGATAGCTGCCTCATGGACGAGCAAGCGGCGGCCGACGCGGCCTTCTCGGTGCTGGTGGCCTTGCTGGCAGGCCACAACCTGGTGCACGACGTCGGCTACCTGGAGGCAGGGCTGACCACCTCGCCGGAGATGATCGTCTTCACCGCCGAGGTCATCTCCATGATGCGACGTTTCGTCGAGGGGTTCTCATTGGATGCCGAAGCGTTGGCCTTGGAGGTCATCCACCAGGTGGGGCCGGGGGGCAATTTCCTGGCCGCAAAGCACACCCTGCGCCACTTCCGCAAGCTGTGGCAGCCGGCGCTGTGGGATCGGCAGCGGGTTGATGATTGGCTGGCGGCTGGCGGCAAGCGGTTGGGCGACCGGCTGCGGGAAAAGACCATCAGCCTGATGGAAAGCCACCGGCCAGAACCGCTGCCAGACAGCGTCCGGCAGGAGATCACGTACATTCTGAAATCCGGCGATTCGAAATAGCGACAACTGAGAAATTGTCAGCGGGGTACTCACATGCAAGACGGAAACGACCTGGCAGCCCAATTCATCGCCGACGTGACATGGGACGCGCTCCCTGCGCCGGTGCAGCGCAAGGCCCGTATGGCTCTGCTGGACGTCCTGGGGGCCACGCTGGTGGGCACGCTGACCCCTATCAGCCGCATCACAACTGACTTCGCCGTCGAAACCTGGCCGGGCGACGAGGCCACTATCCTGCTGCACGGCAAGCGGGCCTCAGCCATCGGTGCGGCCTTCGCCAACGGCTACGCCGCTAACGGTCTGGACATTGACGACTGTGCCCTCTACACCAAGGGCCATCCCGGCGCGCAGATTTTCCCCACCGCGCTGGCCCTGGCCGAAAAGCTGAGGCTGGGCGGCGCACAGATGCTGACGGCCATGGTCGTCGGCTACGAGGTGGCGCACCGCACCGCCCGCATCTGGCACGATCACCACGCCATCTACCAGGCGTGCGGCTCGTGGGGCTCGGTGGCCTGCGGAGCCGCGGCCGGCCATCTGCTGCGCTTGCCGCCGGAGCAGATCAAGCAGGCCCTGGGCATCGCCGAGTACCACGCCCCCAACCTGCCGATGATGCGGGACATTGATCACCCGGCAATGGTCAAGCACGGCATCGGCTGGGGGGCGATGAATGGCATCATCTCCGCCCAACTTGCCCAACATGGCTTCACCGGCATCCCCAGCATCCTGGGCTGCGAGCGCTACCGCCACTGGGTGGCCAACATCGGCCAGCACTACATCATGGTGGACGGCGTGATCTTCAAGGAGCATGCCTGCTGCGCCTGGACGCACGCCGCTCTGGACGCCGCACGCAGCCTGCTCCGCCAGCACGACTTCGGAGCGGACGACATCGCCCACGTTCGCCTGGAAGGGTTCCACGAGATGGTACGGCTGGGGACGAAGCTGCCGGCCACCACCGAGGAAGCGCAGTTCAACACCGCCTGGCCGTTGGCGGCACTGCTCCTCGACGGCGAGATCGGCCCCGACCAGATGCTGGAGCACCACCTCGGCGACGAGCGGGTACGGGCCTTGGCCAGCAAGATCGAAGCGGTGGAAACGGACGAACTCAACGAGCTGTACCGGCGTGCGGTGGCAGGAGAGCCCGGCGGCAAATACGCTGCTGCCGTGACCATCACGCTGAAGGATGGGCAGCAGTTCGCTTCGGGGAAGGTGCAGGCCGGCGTCAGGTATCCCCAGGGGTGGGACGAAGGCCGCGTGGAGGAGAAGTTCCGCTGGCTGGTGGGGCACGTGCTGGAGGAGAACCGCATCGCGCCGTTGGTGGATATAGTGTGGCACTTCGAAGACCTGGACGACGTGCATGAACTGACGCGGTTGGTGGCGTGCTGACCCGCAGCCGGCGGCCCAGGCGCTCCACCGCCGCCTCGTCGGCGCCGTTGTAGCTCAGGAAGACCTCGTACCGGTGAGAGATCACCTCGGCAACTGGCCTCACTGGCGATTATGTTCATCGCCGCCATCGGCACACCCAGCCCCACTCAGTCGCTGGTAGCACACCACGCCCGGGGGCCTCCTCAGGCCATCTCTGACCTTGGCGGCAGGACCTCGTAGTTGAATATCACCCTATCATCGTAGTGCGTCTTCGCGTGGTATTCCCTCTGGCTGCGCACCTGCAGCACCACTGCCAATCGCTTCCGCACATGGCGTTCAGCGATGGTGAGCTGCATTGAGTGACTCCCCTGCCACGGGATGGTGACGGTGCTGCCCGCGACCAGCCGGTACTCCAACGGGTCTCCCAGTGGATCCGTTGCCGCGATCACGAACTCTAGCCAGTCGCCTACCCGTAGCCCGTGCCCGGTGGGCACGCTGACCGACTTGCCAAACGAATAGATGTTCCCCAAGTTATCACGTGCGCTCTCTATCCTGGGGTAGTAGTCCTCACTCGTCTCCCGCTTGCTTCGGTAGCGCACAAGGCGTGTACGTATGTCTCCTGCGATCCCTAGTAGCAGATGCTTCTGATGGGGTAGAAGCTCTCGACTATGCGCGGCTGGGTCGCGCAGTCTTTCCATCTCCTGCAGAAAGACCATGAACCTCTTTTCTTTGCCGAGGGCCTCAGAGAACCTGTGCCAATGCTTGCCAAGTATGGTCTCCAGGTCGTAGAAGTCCGCGTAGTACAGCAGCCGCTCCTCTACCGCACCCAGCTTCTGTCGTCCTTCTTCCTGTGCCTTTCGGCGGTTCCACTTCTGTACTCTCTCAGGGGTGACCCCACACTTGTCTACCCACTCATCTCCGAAGGCCTCTCGTAGAACATAGGCGATGAAATCTCTAAGGGAGTTCTCGGTATCCTTCAGGGCTTGACTCACGTCCATCGCTTTCTCATCCATCGACTCCCCTCACTCCCTGCCCACACTTCCGGAGCATCCGAAGCAGGCATCGCTGTCCGGTCTTCGCCGCCGTGTCAGGACTTCACCCGACTGCTCTCGAGCCCCGTTCCAGATTCAGCGCCAGCAACCTCTCCAGGATCTCCTCGTCGCTCAGATCATACGGCCACCCGTAGGCGTCGAGCACAGCCTCGTCCAGCTTGCGATGGGCCAGCTCCAGCCACATGGTACGCTGGTTGTACAAGTTGGTAAGCGTGCGCTTCTTCACAATACTGACCAAAGTCCTCGAAGGCAGGGTCCGATCTCGGTCGAAGCCATGGTCCTCTGCCTAGAGCATCAATGCTGTGCCGCAACTCTGCACCGAGGGCCTCAATGTCGTCATGCAGCCTCCTGAAGTGAGCAACACGCTCTATGACGGCATCGATGGCCAGGATTCCCAACACGCCCAGTATCACCGGCCCAGGGTCAAGGCCGGGCACCAGCAGCGCCACTGCGGCGGCAACTATGGCCACATAAGTGGGGATGTTCTCAAGTCTCAGGAGTTCTCTTATCGTCCTTCTCAACTTCACCTCATGACCCTCCTGTGTTCAGATGTGAGCCATGGCCATCCATGGTTTGGGATCCATCGCCGGCAGCCACACCACCGGCCCTGCCAGCCAACGCAGCACCGCCAGCACTCGCCGCAGAGAATCCAAGCACCTCTCTGAGGGCCACGCTCGCCGTTCCCGCCGCCAACATCCCAAAGACGATGAGCATCGGCCCGAACCAGTAGACTACTCCAGCCCCAAGTGCACATCCAACCAGGGGCCAAGTGAGAATGCGCAGAAATCCTGTCCTTGTTCCATCCAGGCGGGCGCTCAAGTGTCGCAACCCCCGCCGCAAAGCCCACTGCTGTGACCACTGGGGCCAGCAACCAGAGAACGGTTTCCACAGCAGGGCTATCCAACCTGGCAGCCCAGAGAAAAGCGGCCATGCAGAAGAAGTACAAGACGCCTCCGCCAAGAAGCGAGAAGGCTGTTCTTACCAATGATCGCCATGGGCATCTCAGATCCACCGCGGCCTGCCTTCTTCGCTACTCATGCAGGCTCCCATCGGGCATCATGGCACCTTCTTGGCCACTCAGTAGACGTACGTATCCACCAACCTCCCGACCGCATCGTACAGGCAGCCTCTGTCGCCGTCGTTGTTCCGGATGTGGCCCACGTCCTCGCCAGTTGGCTCACCACTCCCGCCAGCCAACGGAATCTTGACGCCACCAGCGGCAGGGCAAGCACCCCCTGCCGCTGGCCCGTGGCGAGCCGGGTCCGTGGGATGTCACGGCTTCACTACCAACGGGACATAGATTGACAGAACGGACGGCGTGGCGGTCGCCGTGGCCGTGGGTGTGGGTGTCCCTGTCGGCGTGTTGGTCGGCGTTGGTGTGGGTGTCCCTGTCGGTGTGTTGGTCGGCGTTGGTGTGGGTGTCCCTGTCGGTGTCGGTGTGTTGGTGGGCGTTGGTGTGAG
>Ga0075114_10000306_pt1 | contig 31960 bp, 28 predicted proteins | sample AntAceMetag02UKM_FD_69784 | JGI IMG/M metagenome (GOLD analysis project Ga0075114, IMG submission 69784) | Saline lake microbial communities from Ace Lake, Antarctica - Antarctic Ace Lake Metagenome 02UKM | ecosystem: Environmental > Aquatic > Non-marine Saline and Alkaline > Saline | place... | reverse complement strand
GCCTTGGAGAACATCACGCTGGCCCAGCGGGTGGTGCGCAAGCGTAGCCATAAGGAGGCGGAGAGAATCGCCCATGAGGAGCTGGTCAAGGTAGGCATTCCGGAGAAGGCCGATTCCTATCCGGATAAGCTTTCGGGCGGGCAGCAGCAGCGGGTGGCCATCGCCCGTGCTTTGGCCATGCAGCCCAAGATCATGCTCTTCGACGAGCCGACGTCGGCGCTGGACCCGGAGATGATCAAAGAGGTGCTGGACGTGATGCTCGAGTTGGCCGATGAGGGCATGACCATGGTCGTGGTCTCCCACGAAATGGGCTTTGCCAAGGCCGCCGCTGACCGCATGATCTTCCTAGACGAAGGAGTCATCGTCGAGGACACGACCCCCGAGGGGCTGTTCACTGCGCCCAAGCACGAACGCACCAAGCTGTTCCTGAGCAAGATCCTGCACTGATCAGACTACCACAGGCACAACGCGCCTAGTAGGGGCGACCGGCCGGTCGCCCCTACTGGCGGCAGAAGTGACCGCGGAATCACCGCAACCTGTCACAGCCGAGGAAGCAGTATGAGTGCGTTGCACCTTCAAACGACGGAAAGCCCGCTCGACCGAATGGTCGAGCGGGCTTTGTACGTGCATGCAGCGTCGGCTATTCCTCAGTCGAGGCTGTGTTCTCCTCCACAGGGATCGGCGCCTCGGGCGGCGGGATGACGAAGGGCTCCTCAGGTGCTTCACCCTGCATCACCAACTCCCCGCGCAAAAACCCCCCTTCGTCCAACAGGAAGGAGGCAGCGTTCACCCTACCCCAGATGCGGCCACCATCCAGAAGTTCCACCCGCTCGGCGGTTATGGTGCCCTTGACCGCGCCGGAAACGGAGACATTGCGCGCCGTGATGTCAGCGATCACCTTGGCGTCGGGGGTGACGATCACATTGGCTGGCGTCTCGATGCTGCCGCCTTCGACAACGCCATCCAGGCGTATGCTGCCATCGCAGCGCAAGTGGCCGCTGAAGCTGGCGCGGGCGCCCAAGATTACCTCGATTTGATCTGGTTCAGGACGTTTCTCTCTGCCAAACACGGTGTGCTCCTACATAGAAAGTGATCAGGAAAGTGATCAGCGATCGGGAATCAGTGATCACGATGTGGAGACCCCCATCCATCCTGATACCTGATCACCTGTACCTGATACCTACTCAGCCATCTCTTCTCCGGGAGACGATACCCCATTATACTCCAACCTCGGCGAAAGTCAAAAAAGAGTCACCTCTCGCCCCGCGCTTGGAAGATGGCCTGTTGCTCCTCCTCCGTCAACTGGTAGGACGATTCCCAGGCAGCTAGCGGTTTGGCGTAGACGCGAGTGCTATCGCGGGTGTGCAGGCTGCTGATGATCACCCCATACCCTTCGGCATCCGCCACCGCCAGGGCGAAGCTGTGGTCGCCGCCCGTGTGGCTGAAGGGATTAAAGCGCACGACACCGCAATGCTGCAGGTGTCCCTGTCCAGCACGCTGCAACTCCCGTGCCAGCATATCAACCTCTTGTGCCTTCTCTACCGCCTGTTGCACCTGGGCCATGTGATGGTCGAGCATTGTTTCCAGATTGCCCCCTTCAGTGCCGCCGAGCAGTGACTGGTAGTGGTTACGCAAGCTGGCGAACTGCCTCTGCTGCCAAATGAGCCATGCCACCGTTCCGGCGAGGACGAAGGCCAGGACAAGCGAGAGAGGGGCGTTGTAGATTTCTATCCAGTACCAGAGGTTCTGCCAGAGGACACGAAAGGAACGAAAGAATGAAGTCATGTGCACTCTTCCCTGTCGGCAGCAGATGGTTTGCTGAGCGGCCCTCTCTTCTTCTTGGGCAGCAGATAACTGATGGACGTGCCCTCATGAATATGCCCGATCACTTCCGCCAACAAGGGAGCGATGGAGATCACCTTCAGTTTGGGATGTTGCTTTTCTGGCGGAATGAAGATGGTGTCCGTGACCACCAGTTCTTTGATCAAGGGATCGTCCAACCGTTCCAGTGCTTGGGGCAGGAGCACCGGATGCGTGATGGCCAGGTAGATCTCCTTCAGAGCGCCCTTTTCCACTAATGCCTCCAGTTCCGTCAACACGCTGCCGCTGGCGATGATGTCGTCAATGACGATGGGAATCTTGCCTTCAACGTCTCCTACGATGTGGGTGACCTTGGCCTCACCCACTTCCTCGCGGCGCTTGTGCATTACGACCAACGGTAGCTGCAACAACTCGGCATATTTGCCTGCTATCTTAGCCCGTCCTACGTCCGGGGAAACGATAACCGCGTTCTCGAACCGCTTGTCTAGGAAATAATCGGCAATGGTGGGCGTAGCCGAAATCGGATCCACGGGAATGTTGAAAAAGCCCTGTGTGGCCGGAGAGTGTGCGTCCACGAAGATGACCCTGCTGGTTCTCAGGGCCTCCAGCATCGTAGCCACCACCTTAGCGCTGATTGCTTCCCGGCCAGCAGCCATACGCTCCTGCCGGCCATAGGGGAAGTAGGGCATCACCGCCGTGATGCTGTGCGCTGAGGCGCGGCGGAGAGCGTCCACGTAGAGCAACAGCTCTATCAGGTGGTCGTTTACCGGCGCGGAACAGGTCTGCAGGATAAAAACATCCTGGTCCCGCACGCACTCGCCGATCTCCACGTGGATCTCACTGTCGGGGAGGTGGGTGGTGGTGCATTTCCCCAGAGGACGGCTCAACTGCTTGGCAATGGCTTCAGCCAGCGGTTGGTTGGCCGTGCCGCTGAAGAGACACAAGGGGTGTATTGACATCCTTCCCTATCTCCTGACATCTTAGCGAATCAGCAAGTCAACGAATCAGCCAGTCGGCAGAGATGCCCATTCGCCTATTCGCTGATTCGCTGATTCTTTCAGGCCTCAAGATATCTATCTCAAACGAGCATATACGGTCCCTACCGCCATGGCGACGAAGAGCAGCCCCCAGAGCAGGGTCCAGATATAGGGGAAATGAAAAAGAAGGTAGAGGGGCAGGAAAGTGAGCAGTGCTCCCAACGCGACCAACCCGCCACCTATCCAGTCGAAGCGCCGCGCCCGTTTGCGGCCGCTGGCGCGGAAAATCGCTTCCCCTACGACGCCACCGATCACGGGAGCGATGAAGATCGAGAGCCAGGAAAGCTGGCCGACGAAGTACGCGCCCACTCCCAGAAGGAGCCCTAGCACCAGGGCTACCATGCTGCCAGCAGCCTGGTGAGTCTTGGTGGCGGTATAGAATACGGTTTGCTGCCCCCTTATACACTCCTCGCAGCGGTAGCCCACGGGCGTGCGCACGGCGCACTTCATGCAGATCGGCTTGCCGCAGCGATTACAGCGCAGCAGCGTCTCGACATTGGGATGGTTAGCACAGTAAAGTGTGGCCTCGCTCACCCATTCCTCCTATTGTCTTCATCGAATCAGAGAGTCAACGAATCAGCGAGTCGGCAGAGATGCCCATTCGCCTATTCGCTTTCGCCTATTCGCTGATTCGCTGATTCTTCATGTTTCCCAGCGCAGTCGTTCCATCAACGTCTTGTAGAAATAGGCCCGATCCTGCAAGCGCACGAAGTGTGCCAGGTGAGGGCTGGCGGCAACCTTGACCACATCCCCACTTTGCAGTTCTACCTGGAATTGCCCATCTACGGTGAGAATGGCCTGGTGGTCGGTGAAGATCTGCAGTTCCACGGTGGCCCCCTGTGGCAAGACCACTGCTCGGTCGAGGCTCAGGTGAGGCGCTATGGGGATCACCAGGATGCTTCGCAGTTCAGGTGGCAGCACCGGCCCGCCCACGGCCAGCGCGTAGCCTGTGGATCCGGTCGCGGTGGACACGATAACCCCGTCGGCGCTGTAGGTTGTGAGCTGGCTGTCCTCCACGCGGGCGGCGATGCGCACAAGGCGTGCCAGCCCTCCCCGGCTGACAACCACTTCATTGAGTGCTTCATGGGCTTGGCTGATGGACTTCTCGTGTCGCCAGACAGCGGCGTGCAGCATCATGTGCTCTTCCAGCCAGTACTCGCCGGCCAACACGCTCGTCAGTGGCCTTTCCCAGTTGCCTGGCGATATCTCGCCTAAGAAGCTGACGCGCCCCATCTTGACACCCAGGATGGGGACGTCGTGACGGGCCCCCAGGCGTGCCGCCCGCAGGATGCTGCCATCTCCGCCCAGAGTGATGATCAGGTCCAATAATGGAGCCCATCTGAGTGTGTCCCTATCCCACGATGAACTGACCCATGGTGCTTTGCCACACTGGCGCAGCATCTTCGCCATCTCCTCTGCCAGCTCCAGCGACTCTGGCTTGCGCGGATGATGAAAGATGCCAACGCAGTTGATCTCCCTCTTGCTCAATAGGCCCTTCCCTCTTCCACCAGGCGTTCCAACTCCGCGGCGACATCCTGGTCAATCCGGTGAACCTCACAATCGCTTGCCTGCAAGCTTCGCTCGTCCGCCATGCTGACAGCTCGCGGGCTGCCGATGATGGTCACGTGTGCTGCCTGGCGTGCTTCCTCCACGTCGTAGCCCAAGACAGGCCCGAAGCGAGCAGCGTAGCGCATAGCGGCCAGGAAGCTCTCTCGGTCCCCCAGCACCCGTCCGAGCAGCAGGTAGTGATCCATCGTCTTGGGCGGCGGCACCTCCACGTTCACCTCCACCGTCCCGGCTGCGTCCAATCGTATGCTTCCGCTCACGACGGATGTATCCCGGATGCGCAGCTTATACTCTCCTGACGGCAGGTTGGCAAAGCGGTAGATGCTGTTGGAAGCTACCGTCGTCTCCTGCCGTCCCTCGGCCCACTCCAGCATTATCTGCCGTCCGGCGCCGTTGCGCACGCGTCCCCAGATGACCCCTCTGTTCACGCCGGGCATCCACAGATCCAGCGTGGCTTCCTCCATGCCGTCGGCTTGGAAAGTTTGGGTCACCTTGGTGCTTTTCACCAGCAGATCGTACGTGCCGGCGCCCAACTCACGGAAGCGGAAGGTCTCGTCATCGCCCACCCCCCTCTCGCTGCGATAGCCGCCGGGCCAGATGAGAACGACCGTCTGCCCCGCGCCGCCGTGCAGCGAGCCATTCAGCACACTCGTCCCGCGATAGGGGTCGTAGCGCCGCACGTCGAAGTCGAAGCTGGCTTCGTTTTCTCCGTCGAGTTCGATGCCCTCTTTGACCTGGCTGGCGATGGCTGACTTGCTCTCGTACCATTCCCCCGGTCTGACGTCCTGGCGAATCACTCGCAGCAGTCGCAACCTATAGGTCCCCGCTGGCAGCCCTTCGAAACGATAGCTGCCATCGTCGGCTGTGCGAGTAGGGGCGAACGGCCGTTCGCCCCTACTGAAGGCATCTATCCTGCTGAGTTCCAGTGCATAGCTGGCCCCGCCCAGCACGCGGCCGCTGATGACGCTGTCCTCTGCACGTGATGCTGGTGGCTGAATTCGCTCGCGGAACTCCACCCACACCACGCGGCTGCCGTCAATGTCCACCTCCGCCCGCACCTCCAGTCCTTCGGGCTCGATGGTGTAGTGGCCACCGCCCAAGGGGGCGAATTCACAGGCATACGGACCGTACTCCGCTTTGCTCCCTGTCAGTTGCACTATCCCTGACCAGCCCTCAGTCCACAGGTGCACAGGGAGGTCTACCAACCCATCCACGGAGCAGCGTACTACGCCGAAGCCAGGGCCAGGGCCGCCGTCCCACTCCTCCCAGGTCCAGCCCTCAGCCACCACCAGGTCTAGCACCTGCTCCCCTTGCCCGTCCAGTGCGATGCCGCTTGCGCTGGTCGCAGTTCCTTCCACAGTCAAGGTGTACTCGCCGCGGGGCAATCCCTGGAAGCGATAGGCCTCATCTTCAGCGATAGTGGTCAGGCGATCGACCGTGCCACTCAGTCGCAGCACGTACCCCACGCCGCCACTCACGCGGCCACGCAGCACGCTCTCCCGCGGCGGCTCAATGTGCTCTGGGATCAGTTCCATTTCCACAGTGAGTAGCGGTTGCCCCTCTGTCAGCCTGACTTCCTCGCTCAGTTCGGTGTCGCGCACCATCAGGCGATAGCGGCCGGCGCGCAGTTTCTCGAAGCGGAAGCTCTCGTCCGGTCCCACGTCGGTGACGCGAGACACGGGGCCGTCAAGCAACAGCGAGCGCCCCGCGCCGTTGTGCACCCGGCCCTCAATGATCCCTTCTTCCCAGATGGGTCCGAAGCCTGGCCGGCGCTGCTTGGGCAAGGCCTTGAGTGCATCCACGACTGGCAAGCGGCCACCGGGGCGGGTGGGGCTGTACCAGGCGTGCGATTCCCAGCCATCGAGCAGCACCGTACCGCCCAGCAGCCAGAAAGCGGTGCAGAAGTACTGCGGTGGTGCGGGGTCGAAGCGCTCGCTGGCGCCCATCATCATGCGGCACATCTCCAGCACCTTGTCGCGATGGCGTTCCGGCGTAGTGGCGGGATAGCGGGGATCGTCGTCTTCGTCAACGATAGAGCCATTCTCGGTGGAGAGGATGGGCAGCGGACGGCCCAGGTGTTGCTGCACCAAGTCGTCCAGTCGGGTGTAGGCCAGCCAGCAGGAGGCGTCGTCGTGGATAGTGTGGCCTGGGTTCGCCCCCAGAGTGCGCTGCTCGTTGATCCACTCCAGGGAACGATGTCCCCAGTTGCGGCCATCCCAGGCCCCCTGGCGGTTCAGTTCCTCGTACTCCTCGCCAGTGAGTTGTTGCCCCTGCTGGTTCACACCGTCGTGGGGATAGTCCAGAGGGTGATTGATGTCGTAGTTGTGCACTGCGATCCAGACCGGCTCGTCGAAGATGTCACGGCGGCCTAACTCAATGATCTTGCCGACGAGGTCCCATCTGGTGCCAATGGCCGTGGCGGGCACGGCGGGGTGGCCGCCCAGCCTGAGGATCGTCTCCATGTCGATGATGGCGTTGCGGGCGACGATTTCCTCGGCGTTGCGAGGCACTTGGCCTCCCTCCCACTCGCTGTGCAACTCCGGCTCGTTGTTGAACTCAAAGTAGCGCACACCAATGGACACGTAGCGTTCCAGGTACTCGATCTCGCTCTGGCCCAGGGTGCCCTTGCCCGGCGAGGGGTCGGTGGAGTTGGGCTGGTAGCGGTAGAACCGCACGACGGGCATGATGTCGTTTTGCAGCAGCAATTCGGCAAACTCCACACCGCCGTCGTGCAGGATCTTCACCCACTTGACGCCCAGAGCGAGAAGTTCGGGCAGCCAGTAGTTGCGCAGTTCTCCCATGCCCACGGCGGCCGCGCTGCCCGCGCTCCAGTGCACACCGATGCCCGTATCGTTTGGTGGTCGGGGATAGTCACGCAGCTCCACCTTCATCTTTTCGCTCCTTTCGTGTCCTTCCTCCTTCTTTCGTTCCTTTCGTGTCCCTCGGCTACAGACGCCGTTTCAGCCAGTCTTCAATCTCTGCCAGCGATATCCGCTGTTGTTCTCCGGCTGCCATGTCCCGCACCGTCACTTCGCCAGTGGCCAGTTCGTCCTCCCCCAGGATGAGCGTAAAACGCACGCCGGCGCGGTTCGCTTGTTTCATCTGCGATCTCAGGCTGCGCTGGCCGAAGGCAAGCAGCGCGCCGATGCCCGCCGTCCTCAGTTCGCTGGTCAGCGTCACCGCCCGCGTCTTGGCCTCGCTGCCCCGATGAGCAACCAGCAGTTGCGGCGCTACCAGTTCGGGAACGGCTGTTCCTTGAGCTTTCATCATCAAGATGATGCGCTCCAACCCGGCGGCGAAGCCAATGCCCGGCGTCGGCGGCCCGCCCAGTTCCTCGATCAGGCCGTCGTACCGGCCGCCGCCGCAGACAGCATTCTGCGCCCCCAGCCCCTCCTCGGCCCAGACTTCGAACACCGTCTTTGCATAGTAATCCAGTCCCCGCACCAAACGGTGATTGAGCGTGTAGTACCGCCCCAGCAGGTCCAGGTAGCCCAGTAACATCTCGAAATGCTTGGCGCATTCACCGCACAGGTGCTCCCGCATATGCGGCGCACCCTCTATGATCGGCTGGCAGGTCTCGATTTTGCAGTCGAGGACGCGCAGTGGGTTGCGCTGCAACCGTCGCTTGCAGTTCTTGCAGATTCCGTCCAGGTGTTGTTCGTAGTAAGCCACCAGATGCTTGATGTAGACGGGCCTGCAGGCGGGGCAGCCGGTGGAGTTGAGCTGGAAGGAAAGTCCCCTCGATCCCAGCGCCTCGTACAGGTCCCAGGCGACGGACATGATCTCCAGGTCCACAGCAGGGTCCTGCTCGCCGATGGCCTCCACGTTGAGCTGGTGGAACTGGCGGTAACGTCCGGCCTGGGGAGCTTCGTAGCGGAAGGCAGGGCCGACGGAGTAGAGCTTCACCGGTCGCGGCCAAGTGTGCATGTTGTGTTCGATGTAGGCTCGCATGACGCCGGCGGTGAACTCCGGTCGCAGGGTCAGTTCCCGCCCGCCGCGGTCGGTGAAGGAGTACATCTCCTTCTCCACGATGTCGGTGGCCTCGCCGACGCCGCGCACGAAGAGGGAGGTCTCCTCGAAAAGGGGCGGTTCAAGGCGGTGGTAACCGTAACGGGCGCATAATTCGTGGATGGTGGCCTCCAGATGCCGCCAATAGGGGGCATCCTGGGGCAAGATGTCCTGCGTGCCACGGACGGCTTTGTACATCGGCTTTTCTCCTGTAGTAGATCCTGCGCATTATAGCGTATCTCGCCCTGCTTGTCCATTCAGGATGGCTGGGAAGTGGACAAGAGGACACGAAACGAACGAAATATGGTAGGTGAACGATAGAGGGTCGAGCGGACTTGTCCGGTTAGGGAATTGGCGATATAATGAAGACACGGATTGCGTTTCAGGACTCTGCTCAAGAAAGTCAGAAACCATCAGCGGATGAAGTGCATGGAAAAGGAGACCGCACCTTGGACATTTCGCCTGAATTGACCAAACTCCGAGACTTCCTGCCCTCGCTTATCGAGGACATGGAAAAGCACGTGCCCTATGCGGCGGCGTTGGTGCAGCAGCAGACAGGGCACACGATTCGCGTCGATAGCAGCGAGCAGCATGTAGAGCCCGCCGACCCCTCACTGGGTGTGGTGCTCAGCGCCTGGACGGGACGCCGCTTCGCTGAACTCTCCACCACCGAGTTAGACCCCGAGCGGCTAGCCCGCAGGGCCCATGAATTCGTGGCCGGGCTCACTGTAGAGCCAGGCGGCTTCACCGTTGACCCCGGCGAACCGCTGGAGCAAGAGTTCGCCACCTCCTGCGAGATTGACCCCGTCACCGTGCCCCTGCGGGAGAAGTTCTCCCACTGCGTGGAGATTCAGGCGCGCCTGGCCGCGCTAGATCCTCGGGTGATCAATGCCCAGGCGGTGTACAAAGACGAGGCGGAGACCAAGCTCTTCGTCAACCGCAGCCGTCGCCTGCTGCAGCGCATCCAGCGGGCGCGGCTGATGCTGTTGCTGCTGGTGACGGACACGAAAGGAACGAAGAAAGGACACGAAAGGAACGAAAAATGGAACGGGCGCACCGCGTACGACTGGCGTATGCAGGATGGCACGAAGGGCTACGAGGTTACCCGCGTGTCAGACGAGACGATGACCTCCCTCCGCGATGCGGCGCTGGCGCTCCTGAGCGCCGAGCGCATCGAACCCGGCTTCTACGACTGCATCTCTTGCCCCGGCATCTCCGGCTTCATCGCCCACGAGGCCTTCGGCCACGGCGTGGAGCTGGACATGTTCCTCAAGGGCCGCGCCCGCGCTCGCGACTATATCGGCCAGCAAGTAGCCTCGCCGCTGGTAAGCATGGTGGACAACCCGCTGGCCGTGGGCGGCTACGGCGGCTTCTTCTTCGACGACGAAGGTGAGCCAGCACGGTCCGTCACCATCATTCGCGATGGTATCCTGGAGCGGGGGTTGGGTGATCTCACTTCCTGCCTCTACCTGGACGTTCCCCGCACGGCGAGCGGTCGCCGCGAGAGCTTCGCCCGCAAGCCCTACGCCCGCATGTCCAACACCTACGTTCTCCCTGGTGAGAGCACGATCGAGGAGATGATCGCTTCGGTGGAGCATGGCGTCTATCTGGAACATGGCTCCAGCGGCATGGAAGACCCCAAGGACTGGGGCATCCAGGTGATCTGCCACTACGGCCGCGAGATCGTCAATGGTCAATTCACCGGCCGCGTTTTTGCTCCCGTAGGCATCACCGGTTACGTGCCCGACCTGCTGCAGAGCATCAGCATGGTGGGCGACGACCTGAAGCTCACCGGCGGCTACTGTGGCAAAGGCTACAAGGAGACCGTGCCCAGCGGCACCGGTGGCCCGCATCTCAAGTTCCAGGCGCGACTAGGCTAGGGACGAAGGACCAACGACGAAGGACGAAACGCGTGCTGTTTGTGCTCGTCGTCCGTCGTCCGTCCTCCGTCCTTCATCTGATCATCTGTAGGGAGTGTTCAAACACATGTCTATGCTAGTACAGATCATCAAGCAGTTAAGGTCCCACACTGCCGTACATGACTGGCAGGCGGAGCTCAACCGCAAGCGAAGCCATCAGCTCTTCCTCGTCGGCGAGTGGACGGAGAGCCTGCGTACCGTGGAGACGGTCCGTGCCCGGGTGCGCATCTACAACGATCACCCTTCTCCAGAGGGGGAGACGGCGCGGGGCGAGGCGACGTTCATTGTGCATCCGCAGGATGGTGAGGCTGCCATCGCCCGCAAGCTGGAAGAGGCGGTTTTCGTGGCTGGGCTGGTAAGCAACCCACCTTTCGGCCTGCCCGGCCCGGCGGAGTATCCGGTGGTGGAAGTGCTCGACACCCGCCTGAGGGATGAGCCGCAGGCCGTGCTCGACGAACTGAGCGGGCAGTTGATCGCCGCCGCGAGCGTGGAGCCACGGGTACGCCTCTCCAGCGCCGAGTTCTTCCTGGACGTCGGAGAGAGCGAACTGCGCAACAGCCGCGGCATCCAGGCCGCGGTGCGGAGCAGCCAGGCGCTGTTCGATTTCGTCATCATCTCCAGCGATGGGGGGAAGGAATCGGAGGTGCACATCGCCCTACGGCGTCGCCGGGTGGCCGATTTCGATGTCCCCGCGCTGGTGGCCCGCAAGGCCGCCCAGGCGCGGGACGCGCTGCAAGCCTCCGTCCCTTCCAAACACACCGGCCCGGTGGTCATCAGCCGCGAGGCCCTGCTGGAGATGCTGGCCTTCTTCCGCTTCCAGACCGCGGCCCAGAGCAAGTTCCAGAAGTTCACCCAGTTGGAGGTGGAGGAGAACGTGTTCGGCTCGCGGGAGGTGAAGGGCGAGCCGCTCACCCTGCGCAGCGATGCGCTGTTGCCCTTCGGGCTGCGCAGCGGGCCCTTCAATGACGAGGGGCTGCCAGGGCAGGATACCCCCATCATCGAGGACAGTGTGCTGCAACGCTTCTGGGCCGAGCAGCGCTACGCCGAGTACCTGGGCATCAAGCCCACCGGCGGTTTCGGCAACCTGATCATCCCGCCGGGCGCCACCCCTCTAGCCGAGCTTCTGGCCGATGGCCCGCTGATTCACATCGTGGCTTTCTCGGACGTGACGCCCAACATGGTCACCGGCGACATGGTGGCGGAGATTCGCCTCGGCTACGCGCTGGATGGCGACAGGGTGACGCCCATCAAGGGCGGGGCGCTCAGCACCAACCTCTACGACGCGTTCGCCAATGCCGCCTACTCGCGGGAAACGGTCTTTCTGGGCGAATACCAGGGGCCGGAGGCGATCCGCTTCGGGGAAATGGTGGTGGCGGGGGAGTAGTGGTGGAATTGGCAATGTCGGCGGAGGAAGTATGGGGAGATGAAACCGCGATGGAAGATAGGTCTCTGTGCAGTGCTCATCGGCGTCCTGCTGACGGCGTGCGCACCAACTGAGCGCACGCCCGCGCCCACGGCGGAGGCCTCGGCAGCCGCCACGCCGACGAGTAGCGCGCCCCCACGCCCTCCCGGTGAAGTGCGCAGGCCAGCCGTTGCTGGCAGCTTCTACACCGACGACCCACAGACACTGGCAGCGCAGGTAGACGCGCTGCTGGCCGAAGCGCAGGCAGTAGAGGGTTGTCCTGCGCCTATGGCCCTCATCGTGCCCCACGCCGGATACGTCTTCTCGGGCCACGTGGCGGCCCAGGCATACAAACAGATCGAAGGCGTGAAGTATGAAGCCATCGTCGTGGTGGGTGTGAATCACCGCGACCCGGGATTCGAGCAGGTATCGGTATGGGCAGAGGGGGCCTTCGAGACGCCGTTGGGGACGGCGCGCGTGGATGAGGAACTGGCTGCTGCACTTCTCGCCGCCAACGAGCGTATCGTCTTCGACCGCGATGTGCACCGGCAGGAGCATTCGGTGGAGGTGCAGGTGCCGTTTCTGCAGCGTATCTACGGCGACGAGTTGCGCTTCGTGCCTGTGGTCATCGGCGATCCATCTCCAGAAAACTATCGTGCCCTGGCCGAGGCTCTGGCGAAGGAGCTTTCCGACAAGCGATCGCTCATCGTCGCCAGCGCCGACCTTTCCCACTACCCGGCCTACGACGATGCCGTGCGCTCCGATACGGCCATCCTGCAGGCCATCGTCACCCTGGACCCTGAGCGGTTCACTGCCGCCCGCGACGAGATGATGGCCCAAAACATCCCCAGCCTGGCCACCTGTTCCTGCGGTGAAGGGCCCATCATGGCAGCGATGATGGCTGCCCGGACGCTGGGAGCCAACCGCGCCACGCTGCTGCGCTATGCTAATTCGGGCGATACCCCCTTCGCTGAACGAGACCAGGTGGTAGGCTACGGTGCGGTGATGTTCTGGAAGGGAGATGAGTCGGCAGTGGAACCGCGGTCATGGGAGAAGCCTCGCGAGCTTCTGCCCATCGCGCCGCTCAACGCCGAAGAGCGGGAGGCACTGCTCAAGCTGACCCGCGACACGCTGGAACGCTTCCTCACTGTGGGCGATGCCCCCATCGTTCGACCAACCAAGCAGGGGCTATGGCAAGAGCGGGGTGCGTTTGTCACCCTCGACAAGGAGGGCGAACTGCGCGGCTGCATCGGCGAACTGGTGGGTCAGCGCCCGCTCTACCTGTCGGTGCAGTGGGCGGTCCTCTCGGCCGCGCTGGCCGACCCCCGCTTCCCGCCGCTGACAGCGGAGGAGCTTCCGGAGATCGAAATTGAGATCTCGGCCCTCACGCTGCTGCAGGAAGTGCATGACGTGAACGATATCGAGGTGGGTGTGCATGGCCTGCTCATCGCCAATGGAGATCAGCGGGGCGTGTTGCTGCCCCAGGTCGCGGTAGACGAGGGATGGGATCGAGAGGAATTCCTGCGCTCAGTGTGCCGAAAGGCGGGGCTGCCCGAAGACGCCTGGCAAGAAAACGATACCTACCTCTATACGTTCACCGCCGAGGTCTTCGGCGAGTAGGGGCGGGTTTGAAACCCGCCCCTTCGTGGTTGCCCCTGTTTGTCATTTGCACCGGATGGCATTGCAGCCTATAATGCGTTGGGTAGGACTGTGGGGGCAGATTTTCTTATCTGCCCACCGTTCGCCTCGGTCCAGAGACTCTTGGCGAACGGCATTGGCTAGCGGGCTAGAAGCAATACCCTTCAGATAGGAGGGAGTTGAACTCCCGACCTCGGCAGTGCAACTGCCTCAGAACAGCTTATCTGAACTGTATCGGAGCTAGAAGCAACACAGTTCAGTTGGGAGGGAGTTGAACTCCCGACCTCGGCAGTGCAACTGCCTCAGAACAGCTTGTCTGAACCGTGTTGGAGCTAGAAACCCGCCTTACTGCGAACAGGTCTCGACGGGCATGATCCGTCCCTTTAGGCTGAGTGATCTCTTCCTGATATCCCGCCTGCAGCGGCACGGCGTGTGGCTTGACCCGCGCCATGCTCTGATCGGCTACGAGCCGTCTGCGTGGGCTGCGCTGAGCGCGCCACTTCGTTGGTGGGGCAGTGGCTCAGCGACTTATGTCTCCAAGGTGGCTGGGGGAGGCATCATCCAGATGCGGCCGCGGCCAGGCCGTCCGGAGGTGGACATCGTTTTTCTGGCTCCGACCCTGGAGGGCAACGAGGAGATCGCGGCCCTCTGGCGTCGCCTGCTGTTTCACTGCGTCCAAGAGGCAGGCGAGCGGCAGGTGCAGCGGCTGTTTGTCAGCGTCTTGGAGGACGCTGAGGAGACGCTCTCGCTGTTCCGCCAGGTGGGCTTCGTTCCCTACACGCGGGAGGAGGCGTACTGTCTGGAGCAATCCACCGGAATCGCTGTCGCACCAAGATCACCCCAGATCCGCCCTCTGACCTCTGTGGACAGTTGGGCATTGCAGAAGCTCCACGCCGCCGTCACGCCTCGCCGGGTGCAACAGGTGGAGGGGGGAGGGGCGAGCCGAGCGGGCGATCCCCCACTGACATGGTGGGCTCCTGGGCGCTGGGAGCGAATGGCGCTGGTGCGAGAGCGGGAGATTGCCGGCCTGGTGCTGGTGGAGACCGGATGGTCTGGCCATTGCTTGAGGCTGTGGGGGGATTTCCATGAGGATACCGAGGTGCTGGCACTCCTAGAGCGGGGTCTAGCGGCTTTGGCGGCCTACCCGCGGAGGCCGGCGTATTGTCTGATACGGGAGTACCAAAGCGGGGTGCGTGCACCGTTAGCCAAGCATGGCTTCCACCCTGCCGCTACCTGGTCCTGCTTGGTCAAACACACAGTAGTGCGGGCCAGGGAGCCGGTGCGGCGCGTCTGGCCCGCACTGGAAGCTCGGCCAGAGCCATCGGTGCCTGGCGCGGTGCCCAGCAGCATGGAGTGATCGGTGGCCAGCGATCAGCACGCTTCCCTGGCATCTGATTACCAATCACTGATCACGGGAATCAAGGAACGACGTACACAATATGCAACAACGTATTACTGACGATCTGGATGCCCTGCTGGCCGTCTTGCCGCCGCACCTCGAACAGGCACTGCGGCAGGCCAATCGCAGCGACGAACTGCTGGAGGTGGTCCTCGACCTGGGCCGCCTCCCCGAAGCTCGTTTTGTCGCTCACGAGGTGACTCTAAGCGACCAGGAGGTTACCCGGGAGGAGTTGGATCACGTTGTCCAACGCATCGGAGAGTTCACCACCGACAATCGGGCAGGCATTGAGCGCACGCTGCACCGGATTTCCTGCATTCGCAGCCGGCGCGGGTACATCGTGGGGCTGACCTGCCGCGTGGGGCGGGCGGTGTACGGCGTCGTTGACATCGTTCAGGACATCGCAGAGTCGGGCAAAAACATCTTGTTGCTGGGGCGGCCCGGCGTGGGCAAGACGACTCTGCTGCGGGAGGCGGCCCGTATCCTGGGTGAGCGAAACCGGGTGGTAGTCGTGGATACGTCTAACGAGATCGGCGGCGATGGCGACATCCCCCACCCCGCTATCGGCAAGGCGCGGCGCATGCAAGTGCCCACCCCGGCGCTGCAACATCAGGTGATGATCGAGGCAGTGGAAAACCACATGCCGGAGGTCATCATTATCGATGAGATCGGGCGGGAACTGGAGGCGGCGGCAGCCCGCACCATCGCCGAGCGGGGGGTGCAACTCATCGGCACCGCCCACGGCAACACGCTGGACAACCTGCTGATGAACCCCACCCTGGCTGACCTGGTAGGGGGTATCGAGAGCGTGACCCTGAGCGACGAGGAGGCGCGGCGGCGAGGGACGCAGAAGACGGTGCTGGAGCGCCGCGCACCTCCCACCTTTGACGTGGTGGTAGAGATCCAGGACCGCCAACGGCTGGCGGTGCATCACGACGTGTCGGCGGCCGTGGATGGGCTACTGCGGGGCCGGCCGCTAAACCCAGAACTGCGCTACCGCGATGATAAGGGGAGTGTGCAGATTGAGGCTGCTCCTGCCGTCAGACTGCCACTGCCGGAGGCCGAACGCCGCGCCGCTGTGCCGCATATCACGCCGGATCGAGCGTTGCGGATCTATCCCTACGGCATCGGCAGGAACAAGCTGCTGCAAGCAGCTCAGAACTTGCAGATACCGCTGGAAGTTGTAGACCAGGTCAAGGCGGCCAGCCTGGTTATGACGCTGAAGAACTACTATCGCCGGCGGCCGCGCCCCATCAGCCAGGCGGAAGATCGGGGAGTTCCGGTCTACGTGCTGCGTTCCAACACCGTGCGGCAGATGGAAGACTGTCTGGCCGACATCATGGGACTCACTGTTGAGCCTGAGGATCCCTTTGCCGACGCCATGCGGGAGATGGAGGAGGCTATACGCCGCGTTCTGGCAGGTACGGAAGCGGTGGAGCTTCAGCCGCGGCCATCCTTCATCCGGCGTCAGCAGCATGAGATGGCGCGACAGGCGAAGTTGGTTTCGCATAGCTATGGTCGCGAGCCGCGCCGGAGCGTGCGCATCTACCGAGATGAGAGATGAGCATGGGCTCCGTGGTGGATTCCCACACCCGCCTTGCGCCCTACGAGACCATCCAGCCCTCGCTGATCGAATGGACCTACTGTGTACAAGGAGAAGATCCTGGGCGGCAACGCGGCACGTTTGTTAGGATTGCCTCAGGGGCGTGAACTTGCGTTGCGAAGCTCTTGATCGCCAAGCTGGCCAGGAGCTTTTTTTCTTCACCAGAGCGGCGATGTGAGGTATTGTTCGAGTGGACGACAGCATGAAGTGAGGTTCGATGACTGAGAAGGCTAGGCTAGTGAACCGTTGGAAAGTTGTGCGAATCGGTGTCTACCTGCTGCTGGTGCTAGCAGCGCTGGTGTCGGGAGTCAGCGGGCTGGAGCGCGGCACGGTGGTGGTGCTCACGTTCGAGGGTGCGGTGACGCCTATCTTGGACGGTTATGTCGAGCGAGGCATCCGGGCGGCGGAGGCACGCGACACCGAGGCGCTGATCCTGCAGTTGGACACACCAGGCGGATCGTCTGACATCACCCAGGAAATCAGCCAACGCATGATCCAGGCGCGGGTGCCCATCGTTGTCTACGTGGCGCCGGCGCGGGCGCACGCTGGCTCGGCAGGGACCTTCATCACTCTGGCGGCTCACGTGGCAGCCATGGCTCCCGGCAGCAGCATCGGCGCGGCTGCACCCGTGACCGGTGAAGGGCAGGACTTGCCGGAGACGATGATGAAGAAAGCCACCAACATCATGGTAGCCGACATCAAGAACCTGGCCGAGCGGCGGGGGGAGAAAGCGGCGGAGTGGGCGGTCAAGGCGGTGGAGGAAGCGGCCGCCGCTACGGCACAGGAAGCCCTTGAACTGGGCGTCATTGACTTCATCGCCGATGATGTGGATGACCTATTGCGGCAGCTCGACGGCTTCGAGGTGCAGGTTGGCGGGGAGAAGCGCACGTTGAGCACGGCCGGCGCACCTGTCGAGCACCTCTTGCTGAATCCCTTCGAGCAGTTCATGAACACCATTCTCAATCCCAACATCGCCTTCATTCTCTTGACTCTGGGGCTCAACGCTCTGCTGTTCGAGCTTTCAAGCCCGGGCGGCTATGCAGCGGGTATCGTGGGAGTTGTCTGTCTGCTGTTGGCGCTCTACGCACTGGGGGTGCTGCCTGTCAACTACAGCGGTCTGTTCTTCATAGGCCTGGCGTTTGTTCTCTTCATCATGGACATCAAAGCGCCGACCCATGGGGCGCTAACGCTGGGGGGCATCGTCTCCTTTGTCTTCGGAACCTTGATGCTCTTCAATAGTCCGTATTTCCGGGTCTCCCTGCCACTGGTGATTGGTGTGGGGCTAGCCACAGGGGCCTTCTTCTTCTTCGCCATGGCCAAGGCCGTGGCCGCGCTGCGTATGCCTGCAGTCACGGGCGGCGAGGGACTGGTGGGGCAAGTTGGCGAGGCGCGTACGGCACTGGCTCCCCATGGGACCGTCTTCGTGCAGGGGGAGTGGTGGAACGCAACCTCTGAGGACGGGCACGTGGCCGCGGGCGAGCGAGTGGAGGTGATGGACCGCGACGGATTCCGCTTGCAGGTGAGAAAATGGCAGGGCGGGAACTGAATCGCTCTTGCTTCTGAGTGGGGACCACATGCTGAACTACATCGGGTACCTTTTCTACAGGCTGGGCGAGGCGATAGCGGTGTGTGTTCCGACGGAGCGCGCCTATCGCTTGGCGGAAAGGATCGCCTGGCTCTACTGGATCATCCATCGGCGCTCGCGGGCCACACTGCTGGCCAACCTGCGTCAGGTGCTCGGTCCCCATGCAGACGAAGCGGCGGTGCAGCGGACGGCGCGTGCAGGCTTCGATCATTTCGCCTACGGCGTGGTGGACTTCTTTCGCCTGCCCCGTCTGCTGGACGGAGAGTTGGATGAACTTATCGTTTCGGTCACTGGCGAGGAGCATTTGCATGAGGCCCTGGCAGCCGGTCGCGGCGGCATTCTGATGATCGCCCACATGGGACCCTGGGAGGCCGGCGGTGCCTGGATTGCCAGTCGGGGGATCCCGCTTACCGGTGTGGCCCTAACTCATGAGGCGCCGCGTGTGGAGGAGTTCTTCTTGTCACGGCGAGAACGGAGCGGTTTCCGTACGGTTCCTTTGGGCCGCGCGGCCCGTGACTTGCTGCGGACTCTCCAACGGGGGGAAATGATCGTAGTGGCCGCCGACCGCAATTTCACCGAATTCGGCACCCAGGTGGAGTTCTTCGGCCGTCCGGCGCCGATGCCGGATGGTCACGTGCGTATAGCGCTGCGCACCGGAGCGCCCATCCTTCCTGCGATCCTAGTGCGCACCAAGAAGATGAAGGTGCAAGTGATCATCGAACCACCCATCACCTTGCAGAAGGGCCAAGACGATGTGCTCAGTGGCATGCGGCGCTGTCTGGACGTGTTGGAGCATTACATAAGCCGCTGGCCCGAGCAATGGATGGCCTTCAGCCGCATCTGGCCAGATGAGTGAAACGGCGACACAGCGAATTGTTGCTCGCCAGGCAAACGTAGGGGAAGCGTAGGGTAGGCGTCCAGCACGTTGGCAAGAGATGTGGTAGTATGTTATACAAGAGTAAATCTCTTCTTCTCCTCCTTTTTTCATAGAGCACCTAGGGCTTGGGCAACCCCGGGTGCTCGTCGATTCTGGGCGCTTGAGATGGGGGACACCCCGGAACCCCCGGCCTCGCACCACTCGGCGAGCACCTAGAGCTTGAGCAACCCCGGGTGCTCGTCGATTCTGGGCGCTTGAGACGGGGGATACCCCCGAACCCCCAGCCTCGCACCACTCAGCGGTCCCTCTAAGCCTTGCACACAAGCATCCCGAACCTCAGTGCGCAGTTCGTTGGACTATCCTTCACGTACATCCGTTCTGAATTGCCCCGCGCCGGTTTTTACCTTATAATAGACAGCAGGCTGCTGTTGCTGCTGTGATACGGAGTCAGGGCACTGCTCGCCGATTTGGCAGCTGGTGAGATCGGACGGACGCTGGGGCTGCGGGTGCCATCGGCCAATTGAGCCAGAGCGAACGGTTCCACAGGCCCGTTTCACCGCGTAGCACCACCATTCAGATCTGGCCTGTCCACTGTGGCTTATATGCTAACCCACATGCTGCGCTCGACAGTCTGTTTGAAAAGCTGATCCGCTGATCTCTTTGTCCGGTGATGGTAGCCAGAATGCATGATCCAACGATGAATGATTCAAGACCACGCTCTCGGTGCACTCGGTGCGGCGCAAAGGTGCCCGGCGGTACCAAAGGCTGCAGGGAGTTGTTTCAGGAGATCCTGGTACAGGAGTACAGCGATCCAGCCTACGGCGCCGTCCACCTGCTGACCGTTGATGCCTATGCACTGCAGCATTCGGAGGACCACGGTCCCAGGTCGAACGCTGTCCACTTGCTCCGACTGTGTATGCTCCTGGAACATGGTTTGGAAGCCTCGACAGGTACGAATCCACACTGGTTTCAAGTCCAGATTGAGTCCGACCGCGAGATGCCGTTTTTGGAGCCTCCTCAGAACCGTGGCCAGACGACCGTTGCAGACATGCATGGGGCAGCTAATGCGGACGAATACGTTGAGCGTGCGTATCATTGGGCCCGCTCTGTGTGGGGGGGCTATCGCGCCCACCACAGGTGGGCTAGCCGGTGGCTACAAGAGAGATAACTGGTATCTGCCCTCCCCGCCATCGCGGGGGGAGGGGGCAGCGGTCGAGTGCTGCGTTTTGAAGTGAATGTGATCAGGTAGCCATGCCCACGAACCTCCCCCCAGAAGCTCTTGAGGCCGAAAGAGAATATCGCGCGGCCCAAACGGTTGCGGAGAAGATCGCCAGCCTTGAGGAATATCTGGCTCTCATCCCCAAGCACAAAGGCACGGACAAGCTAAGGGCTGATCTGCGGAAGCGGCTGTCCAAGCTAAAGGTTTCCTCCTCCCACATCCGCAAGGGTGTCAGCAGGCGAGTGTCTGCCTTCCACATCCGCAAAGAAGGTGCTGGACAGCTTGTGGTTATCGGTCCCACCAATGTGGGCAAATCGGCTCTGGTCGACATACTGACCAATGCTACTCCCGAGGTGTCTGCGTCTCCTTTTACCACCTGGAAACCGACCCCAGGCATGATGCCGATAGAAAACATCCAGATTCAGTTGATAGATACCCCACCACTAAACAGGGACTATATGAATTCGGAGCTGCTGAGCCTGATCCGCAGGGCAGATCTAATCCTGCTCATGGTGGATCTCCAGGCGGATGCAGTTCAGCAGCTTGAAGACACCATCGATCTGCTGCAAGAGCACCGCATCATTCCCCTGCATCTGAAGGAGCGCTATGCCGGGCAGCGTCGTCTGACCTTCATACCGGTCCTGGTGTTGGTCAATAAGAACGATGACGAGAATACGGACGAAGATTATGAGATCTTCTGTGAGCTGCTCGAAGGTGACTGGCCTCTGCTCCCAGTGTCTGCAACCACCGGCCGCAACCTCGAACGTTTGAAGCAAGTTGTGTTCGAGTCGCTGGGAATTATCCGGGTTTACTCCAAGGCTCCTGGGAAAGAGCCTGACCTCACCGCTCCGTTCGCTCTAAAGAAAGGGAGCACCGTAGCGGATCTGGCAGAAGGGGTTCACCGGGATTTCTTTGAGAAGCTGAAGACAGCCCGCGTATGGGGAAGCAGCGTCTTTGACGGACAGATGGTACAACGCGACCATGTCCTTCATGATGGTGACGTGGTGGAGTTGCGCATTTAGCGCCTATCCGGAAACCGCTTTGCTTTCCTGGCTAGGACGAGGGTTCATCAAACGCAAACCGAGGCAGGCTCGCACGATCGAGGTATTGATCCCCCTGAACAACTTCCTCCTCTGGAGTAATCTTGTGGCGAAAAGCTATTCCAAACGCATCAAGAAGCTCATTCGTGAGTATTCGGCCGAAGCCCATGAGCGAGAGTTGCAGCGAGAATTGGTGAGACTCGACCGCAGCTTCAACGGGTGGCGCGAAGGGACCATGGGCAGTGGTGAGCTCAGCTATCGGATTCACGAATGGGAGACAGGCCCTTCACGCAATCTTTACAAGAAATACAATCGTGGGGAAGCACATTCGAATGTGGCCTATGCGATTGCCGTTGGCATACTGGATCAAGCAGAGGTGCCCGAAGAGTTGCTCGAAGCGCTGGCGGGGCCGATCAGCATGTTCCAAGACTGGAAGGATAGAGATGAGTTGAGGCTTCCCGAGGGTTGACCTTCGTGCATCTCAAACACATCAACAAGGGCACATACCTGAAACCTGTGCGGGAAGAAAAGGACGCTTTTCAAGTCGCCGGGTTGATGACGTTGGTCAGAGGTGACCAAGCGGTCACAACAGAGCTCTGGGATGTATTCGCCCAGCAACTGGAACGACTTGAGAATGCCATTGGACCGCGGGATTACTACGGCATTGCTTGGTATCCAGGAGATTGGCCGGACCGTGGTTTCTTGTACATGGCCGCCATCGGGATTCAGGGGCTGGACGGTGCACACACTGCTTTGGTCGTGAAAGCGATACCAGCTTGGATGATGGAGAGTCTGAAAGGGTGATTTATGTTCCCATCGAATAGATATCTCCAAACAGCAGCGCCTCCATGGCCCAATCTGGGCGAAAGTGAGTGGCCCAGTTTGGGTGAAAACGGCTGGCCCGCCATGGGTGAGAACCTTTGGCCCAGTATAGCCCGAAAGATGACACCTGGTTTCTGAAGTAGGACCAGGCTGAGAACGGAGATGAAGGCAACCAACCTATGGCAGAGAAACTCAAAGACCTCTTCTTCTTAAGCTCGTTCATTGACCAACTGGGGGATGCTATCCAGCGAGTCTACCCAGGTTTCGATAAGGGGGAGTTCGCTCGCTTGGTGTATGATAGCACCTGGGAGACCAAGGAGTTGAAGGAAAGAATGCGCCACGTTGCGCATTGCTTGCATGAGACGCTGCCGGAGGAGTATCCAGAGACTTTGCAGATCCTGATGAAGGTCGCGCCATCTTTTCACGGCTTTGATGCCATGGTCTTTCCGGAGTATGTCGGGCGCTATGGGTTGGACCACTGGGATCTGTCCCTTCCTGCTCTGGCGTTCTTCACGAAGTTTGCCAGTTCGGAATTCGCCATCCGCCCGTTTCTGGCCCGAGATCCGGAACGAACCTTGGCCTATATGCGTGTTTGGACAGAGGATGAGAATCATCACGTACGCCGTCTTGCCAGTGAAGGCTGCCGCCCGAGGCTTCCGTGGGCCATGGCCCTGACTGCGTTCAGGAAAGATCCCCGTCCCATCCTGCCGATTCTTGAAAAACTGAAGGATGATGAATCGGAATACGTCCGCAAGAGCATCGCCAACAACCTGAATGGCATCTCCAGGGACCATCCGGACTTGGTGCTGGATATCTGTGAGCGCTGGTATGGTCACACCAAGAGCACGGATTGGGTCGTGAAACGGGCCTGCCGCACCATGCTGAAAGCAGGGAATCAACGTGCGCTGTCGCTCTTCGGCTTCGGTGACCCCACTCACATCAGCGTGGAGAACCTGACGTTTGACAAAGAGACGCTCTGCATCGGGGAAGACCTGCGCTATGCATTTGAGCTGAGGATACACACCGAAGAGGCCTGCAAAGTTCGCCTGGAACTTGGGGTCTACTACGTGAAAGCAAGGGGTAAACTGTCCCGGAGGGCGTTTCACATCAGGGAAGCCAGCTTCGATCCGGGAAGCCATGTGATCTCCAGAAAGCACTCTTTCGAGAACCGATCAACCCGCAAGCACTATCCGGGGGAGCATCAACTGGCGATCATTGTCAACAGTGTGGAGAAGGCGAGGGCATCTTTTGAGTTGAAGGAGGACACTTCCGGCCGCTGAGATCCGGTCCGTCATGCCGCGGGCGATCATTTGGCTGGGGGAGGACTCATGGACCGCGGCAGGTCAAGCTGATGCCAGAAACAGCATAGCCTGGGGAAACATCCCTGGCCGTGCGCTTTTGCCAGGGCCTCCATTCTGCTAACTGCTAATGCCGTCTAGTCAGTTTCCGGGCGCCACTTGAGCCGTTCCTCACCAGGGCTAGACTGGTCGCGAGTTTTCATCTGAGGCTGAGGCACAATGTCATCTGCAGCAACTCCTCGATGGGTATGCACTCCTCCATCGAGCTGAGGTTGTGGTGGGGTGTCAACTTTGCCAAGCTCCTGGTGGAAAAGCTCTCTGCCAAAGGCATAATCTTGAGAGCCCGATTCAAGTCGGGCAATAACTTCGCTCAGCCATTCCAAGTCAGTTGAAAGATGACGTACCTGATGCTCAGTGAGCAGTCGAAAACCGCCGTGGTCATCGCCGTGAGTGAGTGCTGTCTGCAACAGGTTCTTGATAACCGAGTGTCGCTTGCGCAACAGAGACAATCTCTCTTCGGCAGGGAGCGCTTCCAGAAATGCCAGACTGATGGCACTGCAGAACTCAGCCGGGCTGTAGTCGGCCAGGCTGGCGCGCAGAAGCTGTTGGAACGCTGCTTCTCCTTTCAGAGTGATGGCGTAAACCCGTCGCAGTGGGCGGTTTCCCTGTCGTTCTTCTGTGTAGGTAATCCAGCCATCGTCGGCCATCTTGCTGAGCAGGCGGTACGCCGTGGGTTTCTTCAGCCGCACGCTTGCTCGCATATAGCTGTCAATCAGCTCGTTGAGTTGGTAGCCAGACATCTCCTGGCTGCGCAGCAACCCCAGCAGGAGCAGTTTTCTTTCCATCTGCTGCCTCCTCGTCGTGCTATGTAGTCCGAAGTGATTAGTCCATATGGACTATACCACCCTGCTGGATCCTTGTTAAATCGCTTCCATCACCTGCGCGGCACGTTTCTTGCGGCAAATGCGACCTACCTATCTCGGGTCGGCGCGAGGAACTGGGGCATACGGGTTAAGCGAGCACTCAGTGCCCCAGCGATCTGGCCGCAGGCCTGCCCGGTGAGGGCACAGGAACGCTAGCGCTGGATGGTCTCGCGAACCACATCAAACTATTCTCTTTTGGGCTGGTTTTCTAGTCGCTTTCTCCAGATTGACTTTGGGAAGCGATCTGCGTGTACTGACACAGTGATCAAAGCCGCAACAGTGGTCGCCAGTCTCGAGTTCAATATGGAGCACAAGACCGTGTGCTTCTGCTGTCCCCTTCGAGCAGGACGACTGAATCTCGGTATCTACCGGCTAAAGCCTCGATTCCATACTGGGAACCAGTGACAAAAACGGAGTAGAGGCTTCAGCCGGAGATGCGCTGACTGACAGCAACACTGAAGCAAGGAGGCTACCTAGTCCTGATCAAAGTGGTTTTGACGTGGCACAGAATGCCAGAGTCCCTAACCTGTTGGGGGTACAGCACGATGGCCCCGAATAAGTTCGGGAGTCCGGTGCGCCATGCAGAAGCAGCACCTCGTCACTAGCCGCCATCCTCTCCCAATTCTTCTACCCTCTCGCTCAGCCACTCCAGAGCGCCCGGCGTCTTGCGCCAGAGCGGCAAAGCGGCCATCACGTGAGCAGCAGCCTCATCCTCGCCGCCCAGGGTAACGTGGGCGTGCGTGAGGCGTGGAAGCCGCCTTCGACCCAGCAAGTAGTCTGGCACGTGGCGATTCCACTCCATGGCGTCCCTCAGGAGCGCACGGGTCTGGTCACTGTCACCGTGCTGGCGGAAGGCGAAGAGCACTTGCGGATACAGGCCGTCGGCCATGGCGTCGTCGTTGTACTCTTCAAAAACGGCCGCCAGATCCTCATCGCGTTCGGTCTCCAGGAGCCAGAGCATCAGCGGATAGCGCACGCCTTGGTTATCGCCAGGGTTAAGGCGCAGCATGTCCTGAGCTTGTTCGATGGCCGCGTCTCGTTCACCCGTTTGCCAGAGGCTGAAGGCCAGACCAAGCCGGGCACGCATGTAGGGGCGGGTCTCGATAATGCCCCAGAAATGCCCAACGTTCTCCTCGAAGAACTCCGGGCCTAGTACTCTCTGGCCAGCCTCCACGCCCTTCTGACAGAGAGCCAGCGCGTCTTGCGGTGTTCTGGCCGTTTCCTCGGCCAGCAGCACGTAGGCATCGGCACAGTCGGGCGATACCTCCAAAGCCTGTCGAGCCAGTTGCACCCGTCGCCGTCCACTGGCCTCGAAAGCCTCATACATCAGCTCCTGAGCCTCCTCCAACGGCGCCGTCGGCTCGAAAGAGGGCACGCCGCCACTGCACATCATCTGTTGCATAAAGGCATTCGCCTCGTCAATGGACTCGAATTCCCGCTCGCTGAGCAGCCGGCCGATGTCGGCCATGGTCTTGTCCATGCTGCGACGATCAAAATCCGGTGGTGAGCTCCCCGTCGCTTCAGGCTGGCGTGTGGCTGGGCTGGTTCGAGCCCCGCCTCGTTTCCTGCGTTTCTTCTTTTTCTTCTTTCCTGCCATGAGCAGATCCTCCTGATGTCAGAACTTCGGATCTGGTACCGGTACGGCTATGCTGGATCCTGTCGGGTCCTGACCCGACGGCTAGCTGGTCAGGAGACCCGACAGGAACGTAAACTTGCCCACCTCGGCACCACGCTTGGCGGCGTGTTATGTGAATGCTAGTACGCCCGGGCGAAGATGGCGATGCAGTCGGTTTCCTTGCCCGTGTAGAAGCAGCGACCGGGCCCTTCCTCTGTATCCAGCGGGAAGCAGCGGATAGTGGCCTTGGTCTCTTCCTTGACGCGATCCTCGTCCTCGGGGCTGCCGGCCCAGTGCACACGCAGGAAGCCGCCATCCTCCGCCAACACCTCCTTGAACTGCTTGTAGTCGCGGATGCCCATGCGCGTGTTGGCCTCGCGGAACTCGGTGGCCCGCTGCAGTAGAGCGGCCTGCACTTCATCAAGCAGCGCTTTCACCACTTCCGCTACGCCGTCGGCGGGCACGCCGAAGGTCTTGCCAGCCTTGCCCGGCCGATCCCGCCGTGCCAGCACTACGGCGTTCTGAGCCACATCGCGCGGCCCGATCTCCACCCGCACGGGCACGCCGCGCATCTCCCAGTCGTTGAACTTGAAGCCGGGGCTTGCTTCCTCTCGGTCGTCCAGCTTGACCCGCACACCAGCGTCAGCGAGCTGTGCTCGCACCTGCTCCACCGCCTCCAGCACGACTACGCGTTGCTCCTCTTTCCGCCAGATGGGCACGATGACCGTCTGGATGGGCGCCAGCACCGGCGGCAGGATCAGGCCCTGATCGTCGCCGTGGGTCATGATGATGCCACCAACCATACGCGTGCTCAATCCCCAGCTCGTGGTCCAGCAGTGTTGCAGCTCGTTGTTCCGATCCAGGTACTTGATGTCGAAGGCCTTGGCGAAGTTCTGACCCAGGAAGTGGCTGGTGCCTGACTGCAGCGCCCAACCGTTGCCCATCATGGCCTCAATGGTGTAGCTGTTCACGGCGCCGGCGAACTTTTCCCGCTGGCTCTTCTTGCCCTGGATGACCGGGATGGCTGCATCGTTGATAGCGAAGTCGGCGTAGACCCCCAGCATGCGCAGCGTCTCCTCGACTGCCTCCTCCTCCGTGGCGTGGGCGGTGTGCCCCTCCTGCCACAGGAACTCGGTGGTTCGCAGGAAGAGGCGCGTGCGCTTTTCCCAGCGCACAATGTTGCACCACTGGTTGATGAGCAGCGGCAGGTCGCGGTAGGAGCGGATCCACTGCGCATAGGAGTGGCCGATGATCGTCTCGGACGTGGGGCGCACCACCAGCGGTTCTTCCAGCTTCTTGCCGCCACCATGGGTGACCACGGCCAGTTCCGGGGAGAACCCGGCCACGTGCTGGGCCTCCTTCTGGATGAAGCTCATGGGGATTAAGAGCGGGAAGTAGGCGTTGACGTGCCCTGTTTCCTTGAAGCGGCGGTCCAGGCCTGCCTTGATATTCTCCCAAAGCGTGTAGCCGTAGGGACGGATGATCATGCATCCCTTTACCGGGGCATGGTCGGCCAGTTCCGCCTGCCGCACGATGTCGGTGTACCAGCGGGAATAATCCACACTCCTCGGAGTGATTCTCTCAGCCATAGTGTCTTCTCCTCCAGTCAGGGTATCCGGAAGGGTATGTCCCTCCGGGGATTCTCTTCATTGGTGTATCTTGCCCTTGCTGGCCTGCAAATGAAAACTCGCAGGCTGACAACTCAAGTCGGCTGGAAGCCTACACCACCTCAGTGCGCCTTCAGCGCACTCGAGCTCTGAGCCTGGCGATTTGATCCCCAGGCGGGCTGGTTTAGCCCCCCTGGCCTGACGAACAAGCATCAAGCCGGGGGGCAGGTAGGCATGGGCAAGGCACGGAAGTCCCACATTGTGAGGGAGTATTCACGCTTCATGGTCGTCCCACCCTCTTAACAAAGACATGGCTTTCTCAATGGTCTCCGCTACCTGGGCCAGCGACAGGATGGACGATCCCATCTGCGTATACTGCGCAAAGGCGTCCACCACGCCGCGCCAGTCTTCGCCCAGCAGGATGAGGGGACGCGGCGAGAGCTGCCCTATCTGCAGCAGCCCCCAGGCGAGCATCACCTCCGTCAGCGTGCCCACACCGCCGCGCAGGGCAATGAAGGCATCACCGATGGAGGTCATCGTCTGCAAGCGTGCGTGGAGATCAGGCGTTTTCCGCTCCTCCGTCAGCCAGGGGCTGGGCGCCAAGGGATCGAAGATGTCACTGGTGACGCCGATAACGTGCCCGCCGACCTCGGCTGCGCCGCGGCTCAGCGCCCCCATCGTGCCCTGATAGCCACCACTGGCCACGTCGTAGCCTGCCAGCGCCAGTTGCCGACCCAATAGGTACGCTTCTTGGTAAGCCGCGCTGCCCTCCGGCACTCGCGAGCCGCCAAATACAGCGATGATACGCATGCTCATACCAATTCCTCATCCAATGATGACATGGCTGCTACGAGATCTTGCCAATCGCCCTCGCGCAGTCCGCTGGGTTCCATCGTCAATGGCCCTGAGTAGCCCCACTCCTTTGTGATGGTGGCCAGCGCTTCGTAGAAGCCAAAGGGCGCACCGTCCAGCACCCATTCGCCGCCTTGCAATCGCCCGCGCAAGTGCACGTTGACAATGCGATCCTTCACGGACTCGAACCTGTCCAGTTCATCGTACGTGGCCGCCCATCGCAGATACAGGGTGAGCCATTCGAAATGCCGCACCAGTTCGAAGGGCGTGCAGCCCGCCAGGTGGGTCGGGACGTTCTCCACCGACGCCTTCACACGCGGGTACTGGGCGGCCGCCTCTCGGAGGATTTTGTGGAGCAGGCTTGGATCAAATGCCTCCTTCCACGTGTCCCAGAGGTGAAAGACGCACACCGGCGTGCCTACCATCTCGGCCAGGGACAGCGATTCGTGTATCAGTTCCTTGCCTCGGTTGATATCGCTCTCTTCGCCATTGCACAGACAGACACCCACATCCCGGTTGGCGTGGATGGACAGGACGGGCAGTCCAGTGTCCCGAAGCACATCGGCGATCTCGTCCACGGTGTGTCCTTGGCTATTCTCCCAAGCGGCAAACCGTCTTTCAGCCTCGTCTCTGGGTGGGTGGGCATCATCCCACTCCGCCAAGTTCTGAAACTCGAAACCGTCAACCGCCCGCTCCTGCCAAAGGCGTTTCATCAGTTCTACAGTGCCCGCCAGATCGTAATACGGCCTCCCGATCACTCTCACAGTGGGAGCGACAGAGATGGATATAGGATTGCCTACCCTCCTTGCACGTTGCACGAACTCATCTCTTCTGAACCACAGATTACACTGATTTCACTGACCCGATTCTGTGTGATCTGTGAAATCAGTGGTTCACCTCCAGGATGCGATAGCCATAGGTGTTGATCACTTCCGTCTGATGGTAGCTAGTTTGGGTGACCTCGTCCGGCCTGTACACGTGCTTGTGGCCGTGGATCAGATAGCGCGGCCGGAACCAGCGCATGAATGTCAGAAAGGCACGAAATCCCCGATGGCAAAGGTCTGGACCGTCATGGATGCCGAACGGTGGGGCGTGCGTGATCAGAATGTCCAGATAGCGACCATGGCGCAGCCGATTCCACAGCAGACGGGGAGCCATCTTCAGCACCTTGAAGCGCATCTCCCTTTCCGTGTATTGGAAACGGGGATTCTTGTTGTAGCGCATGCACCCTTCGAACCCGGCGATGAGCACCCCCTGCTCGTTGACCACACGACCGTTCACATTGCAGCCTTGCGGTAGACACCTCTGCTGCCTCTGGCCCTGCTTTTCGCCCCATCTCAGAAACTCCGCCCCCTGCGCGTGGTTGCCGTGAACGAAGTAGCAGGGCACATTGAGCGTGGACACCACGTAGTCCAGATAGTATTGGGGCAGGTCGCCACAGCCCAGCACCAAGTCTACGTCACCGACAACCCGCTTGAGCCCAGGGCCGTAGAGCAGCGGCTCTACTTTGTCGCTCAGAGTCAGAATACGCATGGCCGTAGCATCACCCTACGTCCCTTATCACAAAAAGCTAGCTCTCCGAATGGCTGGTCTGGAGAGCTAGCTGGCGGTGAAAACTGGGCGCTTGCAGGTAACCGCAGCAAACCTATCCAGACCCAAGGTCTGGCTCAGGGCCAGGCTGCGGGATGGCGGAAACGACAAAGACTCGGAAAGAAACGCTCATGGTTGCACTCGCAGGCCGGTATTCATCACACGCCAACAGTATACCACGATGGCGACATTCTGTCAATCCCGCGGGCGACGCGCGCAGCAGAGACACTGGGAGGGAGTGGGTCAATCCCCACCGGCTGGCGCGGCCGCCGGGCGCTCGCTCGCCGTGCCCTCCCGTGCATATTCTTGGTACTGCTGATAGGCATCTCCCACGGTCTCGATGGACCAGGCTGCCTCGAGGGGAATGCTCATCCCCATATCTTCCAGCTTCAGCATCATCTCCACCATGCGGATGGAGTCCACAAGCAAATCCTCAACGAATGAAGCATCGCGAACAACCTTCTCCTTGGCCACCATCAGCTCTCCGGCGATGATGTCTCGGAACTCCTCAAACGTGAGCACGCCTGGGTTTGACTCCGCCATACTCTGCCTCCTCTGCGAAGGTACTCGTCTCATGCCATTCGTGATCTTCGCACCCTCTGTGCCATTTCGCGCAGTTTGAATTTCTGCGGTTTGCCCATCGCTGAGCGGGGGAAATCGGGGACGAAACGCACCTGATTGGGTATCTTGTAGGCCTCCATGCCCACTCGGCAGTACTCGAGCACGTCTTGGGTTGTTAGCTCTGTGCTGTCTTCGAGGATGAGGAAGGCCCATACCTGTTCGCCCCCAAAGGCCGCGGGGACGCCCACCACAGCGGCTTCTCTGATCTTGTCGTGACTCAGTAGATAGTTTTCGATCTCAGCAGGGTAGATATTCTGCCCGCCGCGGATGATCATGTCCTTCTTGCGCCCCACGATGCGCAGGTAGCCTTTCTCGTCCATCGCCGCCAGGTCGCCAGTGTGATACCATCCATCCTCGTCCACCACCTCCGCCGTTGCCTCAGGTGCTCGGTAGTAGCCCAGCATCACGCTCTCGCCGCGGCAGACCATCTCGCCCACCTCGCCCGGCGGCACCTCCTGCCCCTGCTCGTCCACGATCTTGACTTCCATGCCGGGCATGGCTTGCCCCACTGTCTCCGACTGTCGCTCGTCCGAATCCTCGATGCTGGTGGCGGAGACGCCCCCGGCCAACTCTGTGGTGCCGAAACCGATGTGTACAGCGCATCCAAAGCGTTCGCGAACGTCCCGCGCCAGTTCTGCGGGGCAAGGCGCAGAGCCTGTGGCGCAGATGATCAACGAAGATGTGTCGTAGCGATCCAGATCTCTCAACCGCAAGAGCACGGCAAAGGTCATGGGGACGGCGATGAGAATGGTGACCCGCTCCTTCTCCACCAATTGCAGGAGTTCGAGGGGATGGAAGCGAGGCATGAGGATCAGCCTATCGCCCATCAGCAGGGCCTGCAGCATGATCTCCACCCCGGCGATGGCGTGCAAACCCATGGGCGAGAGCATGGTCTGCTGACGGCCCACGGCTTGCAGTAAGCGCGGACCATAACGCGCCAGCACCTTGACCATGCGCGCCGCCGTCTTGGGCGAGGGCCGTTTGAGCCACATCTCCCTCAGCTTGATGCTGGCGACCACGGGTGCGATCAGCCCGCGATGGCTGTGCATGGCGCCCTTGGGCATCCCGGTTGTGCCCGAGGTGTAGATCAGCGCTAGCAGGTCTTCGGGAGCCACATCGAAAGGGGCGAATGAAGCGGGCGGCGTGACAACCATCAGCTCATTCAGCCACAAGCCTGCGTTCTTATCGCCGTCGGTGAAGATGAGGTGCTGAAGGGAGCGCACCTCTTGTTGCACATCCCGCACCGTCTGCACCGCTTCACCCATGCCGGGGCTGTCGGACATCACCACCGCCACAGGTTCGCACTCCCGGAGAATGTGGCTGAACTGACGGCGCCGCAGTTGCGGATACAGCAACACGCTGACCGAGCCGATCTTGGCCAGGGCGAAGAAGGCGATGACAAACTCTGGGCTGTTGCGCAGAAGTAGGCCAACCTTGTCCCCCGGGCCGATCTCCAGCTTGGTCAAACCATAGGCGAGGGAGGACACTCTCTGGGCCAACTGGCCGTAGGTCAGCCGC
>Ga0075114_10000293_pt1 | contig 32959 bp, 29 predicted proteins | sample AntAceMetag02UKM_FD_69784 | JGI IMG/M metagenome (GOLD analysis project Ga0075114, IMG submission 69784) | Saline lake microbial communities from Ace Lake, Antarctica - Antarctic Ace Lake Metagenome 02UKM | ecosystem: Environmental > Aquatic > Non-marine Saline and Alkaline > Saline | place... | reverse complement strand
CTGCGTCGATGGGGACTGAAGCCGATCAGGGTCAGTGGCGCTTCGGTGTGTCCGCTGCCACAATGTCCGTCAATACGGAAGCCGAACTCGATCTGGTGCTGGAACTGCTGCATAGACCCGTTGGCGGCCAGCAGAACTAGCTCGGGCTGCTCCACGGGCTCCACCCAGCGGGTGTCGAAACTGTAGAAGTAGGTCAAGCCACTGCCGCCTGTCTGCAGGCCATACTCCTTGAATTTGGCCGCGATGTACTCGGCAGCCGCTTTGCCGCCCTCACTGCCCGCCCGTCGTCCCTCCATCTCGCCAAGGGCGCGCACATGTTCCATCGCTCGCTCAACGTCGAATGTCTCCGCCAGACGAGTGTACGAGGGTGCCGGCCCCACATTGTTCACGATATACACCGTGGCGGCCGTGACCACGCCCACGATCACCAGCATGCGTTTGGAGAGCAGGAAAGCCGTGTTCACTGCTGCTCGCTCGACGAGACGGCGCAGCCCCTCTCCCAGGGCGTTGAAGCCTACCACGGCGACGAAGAAGGCCATGGCCGGATAGAAGACCATCCACGGCTTGGCCCGCGCCCAGAGGCGAGAATCGGCCATCATCGCCCCCCATTCGGGGATATCGGGGATGGTCACCAGCCGTTCGAAACTGCTTTCCTGACGCGTGCCGCCGCCCATGAACACACCGATGAAACCCAGCTCGCCCAGCACCATCAGCACTGCGCCCATTTCCAGCAAGGCCAAAATGATGAGCTGGGGCAGGATGTTGGGCAGGATGTGGCGCACGGCGATGCTCACGCCCCGCAGTCCAACCGCCCGTGCGCCCTCGATGAAAGGGCGCTGGCGCAGTATCAGGAACTCGCTGCGGATGTACTGGGCGATCTCGCCCCAGCCGAGGAGACAGAGGGCGAGGATGAAGACGTTGATACCGCGGCGGATGTCCAGGGCGAAGATGAGAATCATGCCCGTGAGGAGCATGGGCAACGAGGTGGTGACGCCGACGGCTCCCATGATCGTTCGGTCGGCCAGAGAGCCCTCGTTCCAGCCGGCGATGGTTCCCAGGACCAGCCCCAGGATAAGCCGGGCCATGGTGATGAAGGTGCAGGCGACCAGCGTGTTGCGCGTGCCATAGAGCAGCAGGCTGAGAATGTCCCGCCCCCACTGGTCTGAGCCTAGCGGCTGCTCCTCGGAAGGCGGCCAGGGAGGCGAGGTCAGTTCGCCGTCCACCAGTAGCAGGCCGCGAGTGCCCACGAGATAGGGGTTCTCTGGCGCCCACAGCGGCCCGAACAGGACGATGGAGAACAGCGAGGCGACGATGAGCGCGCCGATCACCAGCGGCAGGTTGAGGAACACGGAACGAGCTCGCAGCCGGCCGCGGCGTATCTGCTGCTTTTGCTGGTTCGGGTTTTGGGTTTCAGGGTTCGGGTTCGAAGAAGGCCACCTCAGACCCTTCAGCCCCTTCATTTTCGTTGTTTCCTTCATTGCCTTCGTCGTTTCCCTCTTGCCATCCATCAGCCATCCACGAATCTGCTCCTCTTGGCCTCACTCCCGCAGTCTGGGGTCAATGAAACGGTAGGCGATGTCCAGTAGCAGGTTGATGCCCAGGAAGGTCAACCCCAGCGCCAAGGCCAGAGTGACGACGACATTGGTCTGGCCGGCGCGGATAGCTTCCAGCAAGCGGTTCCCCAGACCGGGCCAGTCGAAGAAGAACTCCACTACGGGCAGGCTACCCAAGGAGAAGCGTAGCGAGATACCGGCGGCGGTGAGCACTGGCACGGCCGCGTTGCGCAGAGCGTGCCCGTTGAGCACTTGGCGCAGTCTCAACCCCTTGGCCCAGGCGGTGCGGATGTAATCCTCCCTCAGCACGGTGGACAGGGTGATGAAGGCCACGCGGGTGATGTAGGCCAGCGGGCGGGCGGCCAACACCAGCGATGGAAAGAGCATGTGCCGCCAGTCCCAGCCGAAGCCGGCGGTGAACGCCAGGCGGAACTGGAACATCTGTAGACTCTTGATGTTGGCGATCTGCAGCAACATGGCGGCGAAGAAGGTGGGCGTGGAGATGCCCAGCACTGTTAGAGTGAGTAGCAGAAAGGAAAACGGGGAATGCTGGTGCAGGGCAGCCAGCGTGCCGGCAATCAGGCCAAGAACGAGGGCCAGCAGCAGCGACGCGCCCAGCAGCCCCAGGCTCTTGGGGTAGGTCTCGCGCAGGATCTCCCGCACTTCAACATTGCGCCTGCCCTGTCGTACGATGCCGAAGTCGCCGTGCACTGCCTGCTCGACGTATTGTCGGGTCTCGCGGACAGCGGCGCGGGCGTGGCGGAGCATCTGGTAGTTGGGCATGGCGACAGATGAGTTGCGCGCCATGCGCATGCCCATGAAGACGAAGAAAACGATGGCCAGGGCGACAATGATTATGAAGGCCAGACGGCGAGCGATGAAACGAAACATGGTTGGGTGGTTAGATGGTCCTCAATCACGTAGTCGGATAGCCTGCGATGGGCGATGTGTGTTGCGTGCGGACGGCTGTCTGTTACACTGTTGACAAGGACGAAAGGTTCGATATGTAGGCGGCTCCATACCAGACTACCAATCTATGACTCCTCTGAAAAAAACCCAAGATCAGCGGATCAAGCGGATTGAGCAGATCTTGTTTCATATTCATCCGCTTCATCTGCTTAATCCGCTGATGGCCTTTGGTCTTTTTCAGCAGAGTCGTGATTGTTTCTATTGAACCTAGCGCAATTCGTGGCATTCGTGTTCAGGGGTTGACCGGTAGTGAATCGTCCATGTCCACTCGGTCACTTGACAATATCGTGCTGACGTTGTATTCTGTGGGTTATTGACGATCAGGCCTCGAATGCAGTTCCCACCGATGCAAGGAGACCCAATGATGCGCTTCTGGGCTGACTTACTGACTGCTTCACGGTTGATTCTCTCGGCTGTTATCTTGCGCTTGGGCTTCACCGCCGGCGCCGGTGCCTTGGACACCGTGACCCTGTGCATCCTGCTCGGCTGGACCACCGACACGATGGACGGCCATGTTGCCCGGCGCGACCGCAGCGGTCGCCAGACTTGGCTCAGCCGCAATGACGTGACCGTAGACACCATCTTTGTGGTCTCTGGCCTGCTCTACCTGGCACTGGCTGGGTTCGTCCCCTGGGGGCTCTCTCTGGCTTACCTCTCCATTGGCGGGCTCTTGTTGCTCCTCTTCCGCGCCCGCTCGCTGGTCATCGCCCTGGAAGCGCCATTGGCTATTCTGCCCGCCATCGTCGCCTTCGCCGAGAGACCACCATTGGGCTGGGCTTTCGTCGGCTGGGCTGGCGTCGCCTTCCTCTTCGACCGCCGCCGCTTCTTCTTCCGGCTGCGCCTCTTCGGCAGCGGCTGGCGGCAGGCGCTGCGCCGTTCGTCTGCTCCCGCTCCGCCAGCTTCTCTCCAGTCTCAGACCACCCAGGACAGCGAAGGCGAGCCGTAGAAGTGTAACCGGAACGGCCCGGCGCGGATTCGAGGGGTAACCGCTATTCTGCATGCATCACGTGCCGCGTGTCGCGTGTTCCGTACAGCGCCTCCTTTGCAGCCGCTTGCGGAAGTTGGCCAGCCGGGCGAAATGCAGAAGCTGATCGATACGCTCCTTCCGCTCCCGCCCTCGCACGGCGAAGACATCCGCGAAGAAGCCCAGATCCTCCATACCGCAGCATCGTAGCACTGACAGGAGAGCCTGTTGAACCACGCGGCGAAAAGCAAGAGCGGGGCGCCAGATATCTGACGCCCCGCTCCGTTTGTTTCACAAGTGGTAGAATCTACCAGCGATCTCGACGGCCGCCACCGCCGCCACCGCCGCCGCCAGAGTCCCGTGACTGCTCTCGACGCGGCCGTGCCTCCGCCACCGTGATCTCCCGACCGTCCAGCGTGTTGCCGTTGAACTCACTGATGGCCTTCTCGGCCTCAGCTACTGTCGACATTTCTACGAAGCCAAAGCCCTTCGACCGGCCTGTGTAACGGTCGCGAATCGCCTCCGCCGACACCACCGTGCCCGCGGTGCTGAACAGCTCGCGCAACCCATCGTCCGTCGTGTCGTAGGATAGGCCACCGACGTAAAGTCTCTTATTCATCTATCATTCCTCCCTTTCGTGTTGCTGATTGCTGATCGTTGTGGGTGACAACCTCGGTCTACGCAGCCCGACAGTTGTTACCAGTCTAGTTTGGTCACTTCGGCGGCCTGAAGGCCCTTCGGGCCCTGATTGACGACGAACTCTACGCGTTCGCCCTCTTCCAGGTTGCGAAAGCCACTGCCCTGGATCTCAGAGTAGTGGACAAACACATCCGGCCCATCCTCCCGTGCGATGAAGCCATAGCCCTTGGATGCGTTGAACCACTTGACCGTGCCCTGAATGCGCTCGCTCATGTGCGTACCTCTTCCCCTTCCCTTCCAAAATCTGTAGGCGAGGGCGGACCTGCCACGGTCAATAACAAACCGCCGCCAGGCCTGGTAAAGCTAGGACCTGACGGCGATGAATCACACCCGGACAGACGCTTCCCTTCAACCTGCACACGCACTATAACACAGACACAAGTACTTGTCAAATCCGCCACTCCAGGTGTTTGCCGGAGCGGACAGAGGCCAGTATTAGTATCGCCATCTGTGTGCGATGCGCCTACCGTTCCTCGTCCAATGACTGCCCCAGGCTGCGCATCCCGCGCAGGAAGCTGGGCACTGTCTCGTTCGGAAAGCGAGGCCAGGTCACGATCAGCGCCAGGATAAGCCAGGCCACGGCGATAACACCCTGCAGCAACGCATGGCGCAGCGCCATGTAGAGCATCAGGCCATAGGGGATAGCCTGAACGGCCCAGCCAATGTGGACTGAGCGGAAGTACCATAGGAGCGCGACAGAGACTGCCAAGTAGGCCATCCCTGCCCAAAGGGGGACGAAGCCGGCGATGGTCAGGTAGCCCAACACGCTGGTAGCTACGCTTATGTCGGCCTGCAGATCGAGCGTGCCCACCCAGGTCTGCCGCCCTGACCGATCGCGCCGGGCAAGCGGCCCATCCAGCAGGTCTGTGGCCCAGGCGAAGATGAGAACCGTCGCCGCGGCCGGCAACGACTCGTTACCGCCGGTCACGCCCAATCAGAGAATCAATAAGGCCAGAAGAAAGCGCGAAACGGTGAGCGTATCGGCGATGGTCTTGACTCGAATCATGTGGTTCCTCCTCTCTGCTGTTTGGTTACGGCTGGGCTGAAGTGAAGTAGCTCGCAAGCATCATAGCAAAAAGCGCAGGTTCTGTCAAGAGGGAATGAGAGGCACGGGCTGCACATCCGGCGTGGAACGGAATACGGACATCCGATCACCATTCACCGACAGGGATCGCAGGCAGGTAGAGGTACGAGGGAATGCAACGGGTCTCGTCGCCCAGAGCGGCGTCGAGAAGCTGCCATTCGGCGAGGAAAGCCTGGGCCAGCGGGCGGCTGTGAATGATGAGCAAGTTCTCATCGTTCTTGTCCACTGCCGAACTGGTCCAGTTGAAGGAGCCTAACACCACGCGCGGATCATCGCCATCCGCATCTATGACCATCATCTTGTGGTGCATCTTGCCACCGAAGTTCTCGATCTTTGTGGACACGCCCGCCAGGCAAAGCTGACTGACCTGTGAGTAGCTGCTGGTCGTCATCAACCAGTCCCAGACACCCTCGACCAGCACGCCTGCCTGGTGCCGTTCTAGCAAGGCAGCGGTCAGATCGCGGGAGGTGAAGCTGAAGATGGCGAAGCGAATGCTCTCCTCTGCCTGGGTCACGGCGCTCAGCAGCGCCTCGTCCGGATCATCGGTGGGGCTGAAGTAGCTCTTCACCGTCTGGCCGGCGAAGCGGAAACGATGGGTCGTGTTGTCCTCCTTGTCCTTGCCGAAGCGTTGCCCATCCCACATCTCCAGGAATTCCGCCTGATAGGTGAGGGCCAGGTGAGGGGACTCGACCAGCACTGAATCGTTGTGATTGTAAGTGAAGCCGGTGTCGGTCATGTTCGTGGAGCCCGTCCAGACCCAGCGCCCATCTACGATGAAGAACTTGTTGTGCATGATGCCTGATTTGCCGTCAGGGATGAGCCAGATGCCCGCTGCCTCCAGCGCCTGGAAGTGGGGACGGTAGCGGTCCTCGGCATAGGCGCCGTCGTCGCAGACCAAACGCACCCGCACGCCGCGGTTGTGGGCAGCGATGAGTGCATCGCGCACGCTGACCCGATCGACGCCGTACAACGTACCATCAATGGACTCGCCAGCATTAGCCAACAGCGTCAGCAGGGCCTGTTCCATGATCGTGGGCTCTGGGGAAGGACCCTCAGCGGCGACGTTGTCAGTGAAGTAAGGTGTGATGTCCGTAGGCCCGAAGTCGGGAGTCTCACCGACGCTGTTCTCGGGCAAGCCGTCGGTCGGACCGGTCTGCCAGCTTGTGGGCCAGGTGCCCGGCCAGTCGAGAGCCACGCGCTGCATCGTGGCGTGACTCTCCCGGTCGCCAGCGTACCAGCGATCTACAGCGTCCACCAGCAGCCCATCCTCGTCCCGCAGGAGCAGCGTCTCGCCATCGTTGGACAGCACGCCGGCGTAAACAAGCTCGGCGGCCACGCCGGGCACAGCCTCATCGTTGCTCCGCTCCAGCAGGAAGTAGCCCCCGGCAGAGATGGCGCCGTTGAGCGCGATGGTGGGCGAGCCGTCGGCGGCAGTCAGCGTCCAGCCTTCCAGCGAGATGACGCGGCTGGTGGTATTGCGCAACTCGATCCATTCGGCATTGGCCGACGCGGTGGAGCCCATCCAGGCCATCTCGTTGAGCACCACGCGACGCAGCGCAGCCTGGGGAGCAATCGGCTTCGCCCAGATCGAGACGATGGGCAGAGCCAACAGTGGGGCCAGCAGCAGCAAGTGCCAGCGTCCACCACAGACCCGCTTTCGCGCTCCCCAGAACCATCGTCGAGACGTCAGTGCAAACTTCATCGTCTTCACATCTCCCCCCCTCGTGATTCGCTTGATGCCGCATGCGCCGTGTCACGACGAAGTCTACAATCTGCTCACTCTCTCATCTGCCTTCCGGTCAGCGTCAGAAACACGTCTTCCAGCGTCGGCTGCTCTGTGCGCAGGTTGCGGAAGCGGATTCCGGCTGACTCCAGCCCGTTCACCACCCGGCAGGCGAACCGCTTGCCTTGTCCATAGGCCACCACTCGCTCACCGTCCTGCTCCACCTGGGGTACGCCGGGAACCGCCATGCTAGGTGGATGAGGGAGACGAGGCGAAGTACTCAGTCGCTGCTTCTTGCAGCAGTACCCAGAACGTGTAGATGCCAATGATTGTCCCCAGGGGGAAGTTCACCAGGCCCAGGAAGCCCACGACCATGGCCAGGATGCGACCCCAGGCCCTTCGCCGCAGCAGTCCATATCCGGCCACAATGCCTGGTATGCCCAGGACCACGAGTAGCGCGCCAACGGTGGTCCCGACGATGCCGAGTATCGTGGTGGCCTCCGGATCACCTGTGGCAGCACCGATGCCCCATAGCAAGGCGAAGACGAAGCAGCCTAGCAAGAACATGATGGCGTTGCCCACGATGTGCAGCCAACCCAGGACGGTGACGTGCTGCTGCAACTGTTGTTCGTTCAACTGATTCATTCTGTACCTCCAGTTTCTAGTAGTTGATGTTCGGTGCTCAGATATGCACCCACAAGATCACAGATTGGTCAGCGGACCTGGCTTGATCATACCTCATCTATTGACTGGGTTCTTGACCAGAGCCTCCTGACATCCTGACATCCAGTGCTGGTCACGAGTCTCCTCTGATGATAGTCTGGCAGGCTGCTCTTTCCTGGCCCGTCTTGCGGGCGAGAGGGGGCGGCCCGACCCGCTCCCCCACGCCTGACCAAAGGAGGAGACGCAAGTTCCCGACTGTTTGTGTCTTTGTCACTTATCCACTTGGCTACGCCTTGCTGACTCTGGGAAACCCTGCCGACGGGGCCACTGGCGATCTCGCCACACGCTCCAACCGCCGGCCCAGAGCCACCAACAGCCAGCCTAGCCCCGACAGAGGCTTGCAGGCATGGAAACCCAGCCAGCCTCGCTGATCCACCCCTGCCCGCTGCAGCATGTGACGCATCTCGGCCTTTCGCTGGCAATCCCGCAGCCGTTGCTCAGCGAGGCGTTGCGCCAGGTAATAGTTCGGAACGTACATCTCAGCACCTCCTGATCCTCTAACCAACTGATTCTCGAGCCAAGTCACTTCAAGATGCAACTCACTTGATCTGCTCCATGTTCGACTGTTTGCTTGACCGAATCGCGCTTCAAAACGGCCTGATTCCACAACCGAAGTGCGTTGCACCTGAGCCAACCTGAGTAGTTGCTCAGGTATCATCTTGTACGATCTCTGCCTACAGTGTAGCACAAACGACACGCTGGCGCATCGGCCATCTGGGTGATTTCGCTATTGGCCAGGTGGCTAATCTTCCTCTTGGCCTGATGGCCAATGGGCTGCACGTCCCTGGGTGCGACGTCATCACCTGCCAGGCGGGCCTTGGCTGTGGATCCAATACGATGTGCCCGCGTTTGCTCACTCGGAAGCGGCCAAGAGCAATGAACCAGTGCAGGTCGGATGCTCGGTGTTGATCTGCTCTACACGGGTGCGTTCTTTGACAATAGCTTTCCATTGCTTTCTATTGCTTTCCTTTAACTTGACAGGACTTGCGATTTCTGCTATAGTGGCAGAGGTTCCGAAACGATCGCAACCTCAGTCACTGGAGAGCACACGATGGTTTCCCTTGGCCTCCTCGAACGACAACAGGCAATCCTCACGCTGCTCCAGCAGCAGAAGCGCGTATCCGTTTCCGATCTGAGTAACCGCTTCGGCGTCTCCGCGGTGACCATCCGCTCTGACCTGGGCGAACTTGACCGGCTAGGGCTGCTGATCCGCACCCACGGTGGGGCTGTGCTGCTGGAGCTCATCATCGAGCCGGAGCCCGCCTTTGCCCAGCGGCGGCTAGCCCACAGGGAGGAGAAGCAACGCATTGGGGCAGCGGCGGCCGCGCTGGTGCATGACGGCGAAGCCATCGCCCTGGATGCCAGCACCTCCGCCCTGGCCGTGGCCGAGCAGATCAAGAAGCGACGGGAACTGACAGTCATCACCAGCGGATTGATGACGGCCATTGAGCTGGCCGATGCGCCAGGCGTTTCGGTGGTTATGCCCGGTGGCATAGTGCGCAGCGAGGCATTTTCCCTGGTAGGTAGGATGGGCCACGACATGCTGGCCGAACTCAACATCAGCAAAGGGTTCTTTGGAGCCCGTGGGTTGACGGTCGACGAGGGGTTGACTGACGTGGATAACTTTGAGGTGCAGATGAAGCGAGCCCTGGTAGCCGCTTGCAAAGAGGTGATCGCAGTGGTCGACTCCAGCAAATGGGGGCACGTGGCCGTCGGCTCTTTTGCTTCCACGGAGAGCCTCCGTCGCGTGATCACGGACGAAGGCGCCCCCGCAGCGATGGTCGAGGCGCTACGAGACCGAGGAATAGAGGTGATCTCGGTGTAAGCGTCCAGCGCTTCGCGGTCGCAAACATGGGGAGGCACCTCACCGCCTAGCACAATCTCGATGCCAGCATCAATCGCGTAGCGGCGTGGGTCATTGGCACGCGCAACGCGCTGCGGGCACTGTTGCTGGCGCTGCTGGAGCCCATTGACCAGATGCGTGAATTGGAGATCGCCGGCGATCATACAGCGCCGGTTGTGCTGCCGCAGTCGGGAGTGCAACTCCCTCCCAGCAGGAGTGCAACCTCCTCCCGGCAGAAGCGGCACAAAAAAAGCGAGAAGCCTTCCGTTCCTTCCGCTTCTCCGCTGACAAAACGTCAGAAGCATCATCCTTGGACAGAACCTATGCAACCCAACGACATCTTGCAACAACTCATCGCCATGTCCCGCCGCCTGGGCGACCCGACGAACGACTACGTCATCTTGGGTGAGGGCAACACTTCGGCCCGGGCCGACGAGGAGACCTTCTGGGTCAAGGCTAGCGGTGTGTACCTTCCGGGTATCGAAGCCTCCGGCTTCGTGCATGTGCGCTTCGAGCCCGTGCTGGCCATGCTCGATGGCCCCGATCTGGCCGACGAGGAGGTCAAGCAAAAGTTGAGCGCGGCCAAGGTTAGTGCGCAAGTTCAGGAACGGCCCTCTGTGGAAACGGTGCTGCATGCGTTGGCTCTGGACCTGCCCGGCATCAACTTCGCGGGCCACACCCACCCCACGGCCATCAACGCGCTGACCTGCTCCGTCGGCTTCGAGGAAGCGGTCAGCGGCCGGCTCTTCCCCGACGAAGTTGTGATCTGTGGCCCGGCTCCAGCCATCGTCCCCTACACTGATCCGGGGCTTCCCTTGGCTCGCAAGGTGCGGGAGGCCATCGCCCGCCGGCAGGAATAAGAATTTGAACGAACGGTTTGCAGACCTGGAAGCGCAACTGAATGATTTTGATCCTACTGTCCGTGCCAGTGCCTTGGCAGAACTGATCTCGTTGGCAGAACAAGGCGTCATTCCGGTGGAACCGGTATCCGACGTGGCCAACATGCACTGCCACACCTTCTTCTCCTTCAATGCCTACGGCTACTCGCCTACGGCACTGGCCTGGCTGGCCAAGCGGCGTGGCTTCAAGCTGATGGGCATCGTGGACTTCGACGTACTGGATGGTGCAGACGAATTCCTCGACGCTTGCGAAGCGGTGGGAGTGCGTGGCAGTACAGGGATCGAGACGAGGGTGTTTCTGCCCGAATTCATCACCCGTGAGATCAACGCGCCTGGCGAGCCAGGCATCTACTACCACATGGGCATTGGCTTTACATCCACTCAAGCGCCCGAACCGGCCGCCGGCATCCTGGCCGATATGCGCCAGCGGGCGAGCCAGCGCAACCGGCGTGTGGCAGACAGGGTCAATGCTTACCTGTCGCCGGTCACGATTGATTACGAACGCGACGTGTTGCCCCTTACGCCTTCGGGAAACGCCACCGAGCGCCACATGGTCGTGGCCTACCTGAGCACAGCCAAGCGTTTGGTGTCCGACCCGGTTCAGTTCTGGGCCAACAAGCTACACCTTGAGCTCGGCCAGGCGGCAGCGCTTATGCGCGACGGCCCCAAGTTCCAGAGCCTGGTCCGCAAGAAGCTGATGAAGCGGGGCGGCGTAGGCTACGTTCGACCTGACCACCAGAGTTTTCCCACGGTGGATCAGTTTCACCAGATGATTGCAGCCTGCGGTGCGCTGCCCTGTGCCACCTGGCTGGACGGCACCTCCGAAGGCGAACAGGACATGGAGGAGTTGCTGCATCTCCTGATCGGCAAGGGAGCGGCCGCGCTGAATATCGTTCCCGACCGCAACTGGAACATCGCCGACCCGGAGATTCGCCGGATCAAGCTGCAGAAGTTGTACGATGCCGTTGATTTGGCCCAGGAGTTGTCGCTGCCACTAAACGTAGGGACAGAGATGAACAGCTTCGGACAAAAGCTGGTGGACGATTTCGACGTCCCAGAACTGGCGCCCATCCGCCAGACCTTCTTGGACGGCGCGCATTTCGTCTACGGCCACACCGTGATGCAGCGAACACTGGGGCTGGGCTACCAAAGTGAATGGGCACGATCTCACCTGTCGTCTCGTCGGGAGCGCAACGAATTCTACACCCGAATCGGCTACCAGGTGGCGCCGGGAGAGAAGGGGTTGGTCCAGTTGAAGCGGCTGAATCCGGCCATGGCGGCTGCCGAACTTCTATCGAAGCTGAGTGAATAGGCGAAGGAAACAAGCAGATAAGTACACAAGTAGACAAGTAGATAAGGGGGGGGCTGCGAGCATGGCCAGGGTACTGGAGGATAGGGTTGCCGTCATAACCGGCGCCGCCCAGGGATTAGGCGAGGCCATCGCCCACCGGTTGGCCCGCGAGGGAGCACATGTCGTTGTGGCCGACCTCAACTTCGACAAGGCGCAACAGGTAGCCGAGGCTGTTCGCCAGCAGACGGACCGCCGGGCCAGCGCCGTGCGGGCGGATGTCACCGATGAAGTCCAGGTGGAGGCTATGGTACAGTGGGCCGTGGACGAGTTTGGCCGCCTGGACATCATGGTGGCCAACGCTGGCATCGTCATTGCCGGGGAGATCTCCGAATTCCCGGCTGAGAAGTGGCGCAAAGTCATCGAGGTCAACCTGGTGGGTTACTTCCTCTGCGCCAAACACGCGGCGCAGGTGATGAAGCAGCAGCACAGCGGCGTGATCATCCAAATCAACTCCAAGTCGGGTAAGAAGGGAGGCTACAGGAACTCTGCCTATGCCACGGCCAAGTTCGGCGGCATTGGCCTGACCCAGAGCCTGGCCCTGGAATTGGCGGAATATGGCGTGCGGGTCAACGCCATCTGCCCTGGCAATCTGCTCGATTCGCCGCTGTGGGTGGACTCACTCTATGATCAATACGCCAAGAAGTGGGACATCGCCAAACAGGACGTGCGACCCATGTACGAGGCGAAGGTGCCTCTGGGACGGGGCTGCACCTACGACGACGTGACCAACGTGGTCGTTTTCCTGGCTTCGGATCAGGCCAGCTACATGACGGGCCAGGCGGTGAATGTCACGGGTGGGGAGGAGATGCGATGACTCAGACAGCTAACTTCCTTGCCTTCGACCTGGGCGCTTCCAGCGGGCGCGCAGTGCTGGGTATCTTCGACGGGGAACGGCTGCGGCTGGAGGAAGTGCACCGCTTTCCCAACGGCCCCGTGCGGTTGCTCGACAGCCTGCACTGGGACGTCCTGCGGCTCTTCGAGGAGATCAAATGCGGCCTGGCGAAGTGCGTCAAGACCTGCGGGGCGGACATCACCAGCCTGGGCCTCGACACCTGGGGCGTGGACTTCGCGCTGCTCGATGCGCGGGACGAGCTGCTGGGCAATCCCTACCACTACCGCGATGGCCGCACGAACGGGATGATGGAAGAAGCCTTCCGACGTGTGCCGCGGGAGGAGATTTTCGAGTACACAGGCATCCAGTTTCTGCAACTCAATAGCCTGTACCAACTGCTGGCCATGGCCGTGCAGAAGTCGCCGTTGCTGGATACGGCCCAGACCTTCCTCAACATGCCCGACCTGTTCAACTTCTGGCTGACGGGGCGCAAGGTCAGCGAGTTCACTATCGCCACCACCAGCCAGTGCTACGACCCCCGCGTCGGCGACTGGGCCTGGTCCATGCTGGAGAAGATGGGCCTGCCCACCCGCATCTTCGGTGAGATTGTGGACCCGGGCACGCAGCTCGGTCCGCTGCATCCTGCCGTGGCCGAGGAGACGGGCGCGGGGCCAGTGCCCGTGATCGCCATCGCCGGACATGATACCGGCTCGGCTGTGGCTGCGTTGCCAAAGCTTCGCGGTGACCATGCCTTCATCAGCTCAGGCACCTGGTCGATCCTGGGAGTGGAACTGGACGAGCCACTGATTACGCCGAAGACCCTGGCTTACAACTTCACCAACGAAGGGGGCGTGCAGTCTACCTTCCGCTTGATGAAAAACGTCATGGGGCTGTGGCTGGTGCAGGAGTGCCGCCGCGAGTGGACGCAGGCTGGCCCTGTGCACAGAAGGTGCTACAGGGCTGGCGAAGAGCTATCGTGGGACGAACTGACCGGCCAGGCTGCCGAGGCGGAGCCTTTCGGGGGATTGGTTATGCCGGACGACCATCGTTTCCTTTCACCCGGCGGCATGCCGCAGAAGATCCAGAGCTATTGTGCAGAGACGGGCCAGGCCGTGCCGCAGAGCAAAGGGTCCATCGTGCGCTGCGTGTTGGAGAGCCTGGCGCTGACCTATCGCCGGCTGTTGGAACAGTTGGAAGATATGATGGACCGCCCGTACCCCAGCATTCACATCATCGGAGGTGGCTCAAAGAACCGGCTGCTGAACCAGCTCACTGCCGACGCCGCGGGAAAGGTGGTCATCGCCGGCCCAGCCGAAGCAACCTCCATCGGCAATATCCTCATGCAGGCGCTGGCGATGGGGTATATCGCCTCGCTGGACGAAGGACGCGACCTGGTGCGCCGCTCCTTCGAGGTCACCACCTACGAGCCAGGCGAACGGACAAGATGGGACAAGGCATACTCAAGGCATCTGGAGTTGATCAGGGAAACACGAGGCACGAAAGGAACGAAGGGAGACACGAAAGGAACGAAGGTATGAAGGACACACTTGCCCGCCATAAGCGAGGCGACGAACCGCTTCCAACCACCCAGTGGCTGCTGCCTCTATATGGCAAAGGCTTCGAGAACCTGGGGCGCGATGGCCAGTTGATCCAGGCTCCTGTGCCAGAGTACGGTCCCGATGAACTGCTGGCGCGCCACGATGCGGTAGGCCTTTGCTTCTCTGACACCAAAGTCATCCGCTATGGCGAAGACCACCCGCGCATCTACCGGGACATCCGGGACATGAAAGCCGATCCGGTGGTACTGGGCCACGAGGTGTCGATGACCATCGTCGGCGTAGGCGAGAACCTAAAGGGCCAGTATCACGTCGGCGAACGCTACATCATCCAGGCTGACATCCACTTGGGCGGCGTGGGCATGGCCTACGGCTACGAGATCCAGGGGGGGCTTTCGCAGTACAATGTGATTGACCAACGCGTCCTCCACGGCGACCATGGTAACTATCTGATCCCGGTCCAGCCAGACACCGGCTATGCTGAGAGCGCCCTGACCGAGCCATGGGCCTGCGTCATTGCCGCTTACCAACTGGAGTACCGCACCGGGCTCAAGCCGGGCGGCTTTACCTGGATCATTGGCGCTGGCGGTGACCAACCCTATACCATCAGCGCTGGCTTCGACGAGGAATCACACCCCGATCATCTATTGCTGTCGGATGCGCCTGCCGGTTTCGGCGACTGGCTCAGGACGCGAGCTGCGGCGTTGGGAGTTGAGGTCACCGAAGTAGACGACATCGCTGCTCCTCCCGTGGAGTTGGTGGATGACATCGTGCTGCTGGGCGCCGATGCCGATCTGATCGAGGCGGTCAGCCCTCGTTTGGCTAACTTCGGCATCCTGGCCATCGTGGCCGATGAGCCTCTCCCCCGCAAGGTAGAGATGGACGTCGGCAGAGTGCACTACAACCGTTGGGTCTGCATCGGCGGTACTGGCCCTGACATCGCCCGTATCTACGGCAAAAAGCCGGTCCGCTCCACGCTCAGGCCCCGGGGGCGAGCCTGGTTCGTCGGTGCAGGCGGGCCTATGGGCCGCATGCATGTACAGCGCGCTATCCAAGTCACTGATGGGCCTTCGACCATCGTCTGCACGGACATCAGTGGACCTCGCCTGGATGACCTTCATGCCACCTTCGCCGCTGAGGCGAAGGCTAAGGGCATCGAATTTGCCTGCCTCAATCCGCTGGACAAGGAGGAATACGCATCGGCCATGGCGGCTGCCGAAAGAAGGACACGAAAGGAACGAAAGAAGACACGAAAGGAACGAAAAAAGGAGGGCTTCGACGACATCATAGTGTTGGCGCCTGTACCCGCCGTCATCTCCGAGGCAGCCATCCACCTGGCCCCCCAAGGCGTGATGAACGTCTTCGCCGGCGTGCCTCGCGGGACGATGGCTAGTATAGATCTGAGCGACGCGTATCTGAAGGACGCGCGGGTCATCGGGCACTCGGCCTCAACCATTGACGACCTGCGACTGATGCTGAGGCAGGCAGAAACGGGCACGCTGTCGCCCAACCGGTCAGTGGCGGCCGTCGGTTCGCTCAGCGCAGCCCGCAGCGGGCTGCGGGCGGTGGAGGAGACCACCTTTCCCGGCAAGATCGTCATCTATCCCAATATCAAGGAATTCCCGCTCACGGCCCTGCCAGACCTGAAGGATAAGCTGCCCAGCGTCTATGCCAAACTGAAAGATGGCCAAGTGTGGACAGCCGAAGCCGAGCAAGAGTGGCTGCGTCGATTGCTGGAGTAAGGGGAGGTAGATGCGTAAGCGTGTAGTCATCTTCGGCGCCGGGAACGTCGGCCGTGGCTTCTTGGGCCAACTCTTCTCCGTGTCGGGCTACGAAGTGATCTTCGTGGACATTGACGAGCCGCTCATCGCCGCGCTCAATGAGCGTCGCTCTTACACTATCCGCCTGGTGGACAACGAGCAGACCAAGGAGGTCGTGGTCTCCCCGGTGCGGGCACTGCACGCCGAGGAAACCGAGGCAGTAGCCCAGGCGCTGGCCGAGGCTAGCCTCGCCGCCACAGCCGTCGGTGTGCGGGCGCTGCCACACATCGCCCCGCTCGTGGCCACGGGTATTGTCCGGCGGACGGCCCTATCGTAGTTAAGGGTCCCAGGTTCCAGGTTGCAGGTCAACAAAGCTACAGAGCCAGCATCCTCTGAACTTGAAACCTTCGAACCTGCAACCTTGAACCCGCTGAACATCATCGTCTGCGAGAACGTGAAAAAGGCGGCCGCCACTTTCCGCCGCATGGTGGGTGAGCATCTGCCCGCGGACCATCAGCAGCACGTGCTAGAGAACGTCGGCTTCGTGGACACGGTCATCGCCCGCCGGTGCCGCCGCCCACGCCGGAGATGCGAGCGCAGGATCCCAGCCTCATCGTCGTCGAGCCATACAAGGAATTGCCTGTGGATCGGCGCGGCTTCGTCGGCCCTATTCCGGAGATCGTAGGCATGGAGCCGTGTGATAGAATCGCCCTCTACACCGATCGCAAGCTCTATCTGCACAACTGCGGCCACGCCATGCTGGCCTACCTGGGCTATCAGCGCGGTCACGAGTACGGCTATCAGGCGCTGGAGGACCCTGTCGTCCGGCCACTGCTGAAGGCAATGCTGGCCGAATCGAAAGCGGGCATCATTGCCGCTCACGGTGTGGAGGCACAGTGGCTGGAACCGCATATCGCCGACATCATCCGTCGCATGGCCAACCGTGCCTTGGGCGACACCACCTTCCGACTGGCCCGCGATCCGCTGCGCAAGCTCGGCCCCGAAGATCGACTGGTCGGAGCGGCGCGCCTGGCCGAGCGGGCCGGTGTGGTCCCCAAGGCACTGAGCTGGGGCATCGCCGCCGGTTACTGCTTTGACGACGGTGACGACCCACTGGCGATGGCGCTGCAGCGACGCATTGCTGCTGAAGGAGTGGACGCCGTGATCGCTGACGTGAGCGGCATCGCACCAGACGAGCCATTGGCAGCCTTGGTGCGGGAACGCTACCGCAGGATACAACAGGGGGACTGGCCGTGATCGGGCGTGTCCCGAGACCGCACTGAAGTGAAGAGTTCGTAGTAGCGACTTCAGTCGTTTGCAGTTGGACACAGCCACTGAAGTGGCTACTACGAGCCTCTTGAACCGGCGTTGACAGAGTGGTGGAGGGAAAGCAAACACGAAAGGGGCGAAAAGATGTGAAACGCAGAACTGAGATTCTGGTTCTTGCCATTGCCTTCGCAAGCTACGTTCTCCTGGGCTTGCCGAGTGGGCTGCTGGGCGTAGCCTGGCCCTCCATTCGAGAGTCCTTTGGCCTCTCCCTCGATGCAATGGGAACAATGCTGACCACGGTGACCATCGGCCATATCCTGTCCAGCTTCAACAGCGGACGGCTCATCGCCCGTTTTGGCGCCGGAGCCCTTCTGATGATCGGCAGCATCTTGATGGGAGCAAGCATGCTGGGATATGTTATGGCCCCGAACTGGTGGAGCATGGTGGCCTTCGGGTTGCTGCTGGGACTGGGCTCTGGCACTACAGACGCCGGGCTGAACACGTACATCGCTGAGAACTATGAAGCCAGGCACATGAACTGGCTCCACGCTAGCTTCGGGATCGGTGTCACCATTGCCCCTATGGTTATGACAACCACCCTTAACATGGGGCAATCCTGGCGCTGGGGCTACGCGCTTGTTGTGGTTCTGGAGGTGGTACTGGCAGCCTGCTACGCTCTCACACGAAACCTCTGGCGGAGCGCGGAGCCAACGTCAGCCCGAGCAGATCCTGGCTTGCCGACAGGCAAAGCGCGCAGTCTGCACTCCCTGAAGCTGCCTATCGTGTGGCTGGGCATTGTCTTGTTCATCATGCACCCAGGTATTGAGACTGTGGCTGGGAACTGGGTCTACAGCCTTTTCACCGAGGCCCGTTCGGTGGCGGCGAACACGGCCAGCCTCTGGGTTAGCATCTACTGGGGCAGCCTCACGGTGGGCCGCCTGGTTCTGGGCAGCGTAGCCGATCGCCTCGGCGTGGACAGGCTGCTGCGCGTGTGCATGATCGGCATCCTGTTAGGATCTGTGCTGGTCTGGTGGAACGTGGCCGACCCCATTAGCTTCCTGGGTCTGGCCTTGATAGGCTTCGGAGTGGCTCCGCTGTTCCCGTCGATGATATCCAGCACGCCCAGGTGGATGGGGACTGCACACGCGGCCAACGCCATCGGTTTTCAGGTCGCTGCTGCAGGCGTTGGCATCGCACTTCTGCCGGGCTTTGCAGGCATTCTGGCGCAGAAGCTGGGCCTTGAGATCATCGGCTCGTTCCTGGTCGGGGCCACCATCATCATGCTCCTGATGTACGAGGTTCTGGTTTACCATGGGGCACGCAGACCGCGAGAGGAGGCCACATTGTGATCGTCACCGTGACCCCCAACCCCGTGCTGGACCGCACACTGACGGTGCCGCGCATTGTTTTCAACGAGGTGACGCGAACCACAACGGTGCAGCTCGATTGGGGCGGCAAAGGGTTCAACGTCTCGCGGGCGCTGCAAGCGCTGGGCGTGGAGAGCGTGGCCATGGGCTTCATCGGTGGGGCGACGGGCCAGACGCTGGAGCGCGGCCTCGACGACCTAGGCATCGCCACCGATTTCGCCCACACCGCCGGCGAGACGCGCACCAATGTCGTCGTCCGCGAGGCAGACTCGGAACGGTACATCAAGGTGAACGAGGCAGGCCCCACGGTTCAAGCGGAGGAAGTGTTCGCGTTCTTCGAGCGGGTCATTGAGAAGGCGCGGCCCGGGGACATCTGGGTGCTTGCCGGCAGTCTGCCGCCGGGCGTGCCGGCCCACTTCTACGCCCAACTCATCGGGCTGCTGCGGCTACACAGGGTGAGAGTCTTCCTGGACAGCAGCGGCGAACCGCTGCGGCTGGGCTGCGCGGCCGCCCCCTACCTGGTCAAACCCAATGCCATCGAGGCGACCCAGGTGACAAAAATAGAGATCAGACCCCAAGGGGCTTTGGAGGCCGCCAAGCACTTCCTGCACCAGGGGATCGAGCTAGTGGCCCTGTCGCTGGGCGCCGACGGTCTGCTGCTGGCCTCGGAGGAACAGGCTGTGTGGGCCAGGCCGCCGGCAGTGGTGGCGCGCAACCCCACCGGTGCGGGCGATGCCCTGCTGGCTGGCATCGTCTGGGCCTCGGTGCGCGGCATGCCCTTGGAGGAAGTGGCCCGCTGGGGCGTGGCCGCCGGCACAGTGTCCGCCAGCCTCAAGGGTGTCGGTGTGGGCACACGCGCTGAAGTGGAGGCGTTGTACGGGAAAGTGCAGACGGCGTGCGAACTCGCTGGGTATTAGGTATTGGATACTGGATATTGGAGGATAGAGAGGCTTGTCTGAATCAACTCGCCGAGATGTTGACCTGCCGCCGCCGCTGATGACTTCGGAGCCCGGTTCGTTCGCTCGCTACACCATCCTGGAGCGCAAGCCGAAGATCGTGCGGCAGGTCATTGATAACAATGACTATCCCCCGGACATCGTACAGGCACTGGAGGCACTTCACGGGGATATCCGTTCGAGATCAATGCAAGGGCTGCGTGAGCAGACCCCTGATGCTGCCTTCTGGAACCGCGAGCTGGCCAAGTACGAGGGCAAGACGTGGCTGGAAGTGCCGTGGTACTTCGCCGAAACTGTCTTCTACCGCCGCCTGCTGGAGGCGGTGCGCTACTTCCAGCCCGGCCCGTGGGAGGAACACGATCCCTTCGGCAAGCGGAAGCGAGAGCAGGAAGCGCTGGCCGTGGCGCAACTGGCCCAGAGCTGGGGGCGGCTTGCCGGTGTCGAGCCAGGGATGGCCTTGGAGATACTGCTGCACTCCTGCCTGTGGGGCAACCGCGCCGACCTGAGCTATCACGCCGTGGCAGCACAGGCGCGTGGCGGGTTGGTGGCTGACGAGGAGCGGCGCCATCTCCTCATTGACCACACGGAGAAGGTGCTGGAACTGCTAACGAGCGGCCTGCGGCGGGTAACGTTCGTCAATGACAATGCAGGCATGGAGTTGCTCAGCGATCTGGCGCTGACTGATTTCCTGCTCGTCCAGGGCTGGGCGCAGGAAGTGGTCTTCCATCTCAAGGACCGCCCTTTCTTCGTCTCCGATGCCATGCCCAAGGACGTGCAATCCCTGGTCCCCTCACTGCAAGCAGTGCCCGACGCGGCGATGCGGGAGTTAGGCACACGGTTGCACGAACATCTGGCAACGCAGCGGCTGATCATGAAAGACGGTTCCCCTTCGGAGCACTCAGGACAATGCTTCTGGACGAGCACCCTCATGTTCCGTGAGATGCCGTCGCGGTTGCGGACAGAGATGCAAAGCTCCGATCTGGTCATCCTGAAGGGAGACGCCAACTACCGGCGACTGCTGGACGACCGCCGCTGGCCGCATACTACGCGCCTGGAGGACGTTACCGGCTACTTCCCCGCTCCATTCTTAACGCTGCGCACGCTGAAGGCGGAGATCATGGTCGGGTTGCAGCCAGGACGGGCGGAAACGCTGGCCGCCGAAGACCCCGAGTGGCTGATCAATGGGAAGCGGGGCATAATCCAACTGGTGGCCAGGCCTGAGGCCCCCCGAGATCTGATGAAACAAAGTACCTGAGACGTGGGACGTGAAACGTGAAAGGTGATCCTCTGCTTGCTCATCGCGCACCGTGGATTACGTGCTACTCTGAAACTGATACCGTGACGTAGGAGAATCGCAAGGACACGAAAGGAACGAAAATATGAAGGAACTCGATCTTAGCAAAGAGGACGCTCTGGATTTGCTGCGGCAAATGTGGGAGATTCGTTTATTCGAGAACACCGTCTTCGATATGCTGGGGCGCAACATCATCAAGGGAGCGTCGCATCTCTACGCTGGCGAAGAAGCGGTGGCCGTGGGAGCCATCGCTGCCCTGCGGGACGATGACCTCATCACCAGCACTCACCGCGGCCACGGTCACTGCCACGCCCGCGGTGCGGTTCTGGCCAAGACCGAAGAAGCCAAGCAGGAACACCTGAACAAGATGATGGCCGAGCTGTGCGGGCGGGCCACTGGCTACTGCCGCGGCCGCGGTGGCTCCATGCACATCGCCGACGTGGAGAAGGGCAACCTGGGAGCGACCGGCATCGTGGGCGGCAACATCCCCGTGGCCACGGGTGCCGGGCTGGCCCAGAAGATGCAACACGAAATGCGCGAAAGCGAACGCGAAAAGGACGAAAGCGAAGGCGAAAGATGCGACAAGAGGGTAGAAGGCGAGGAATCACGGGAAGTAGCGGAAGCCTTTGGCGTCTTTGGCGATGATTCTCGTGACCTCCGTGTTGTGCTCTGCTTCTTCGGTGACGGCGCGTCCAATACCGGCAACTTCCACGAATCGCTTAACATGGCCTCCCTCTGGGACCTGCCCGTGGTCTACATCGTAGAGAACAACCTCTACGGCATGTCGGTGCCTGTGGAGAAGGCCACGGCGAAGCCGGACTTCGCCGGCCGGGCCTGTGCCTATGGCATCCCTGGCCAAGTGGTGGATGGCATGGATGTGCTGGCCGTCCGCGAGGCGGTGGGCAGGGCCGTGGAGGGTGCCCGCTGCGGCGAGGGCCCGTCGCTCATCGAGTGCCAAACCTACCGCTGGTACGGCCACTCCCGCTCCGACCCGCGCGACTACCGCACGAAAGAAGAGGAAGCCGAGTGGAAGTCTCGTGACCCCATCACTAACTTCGCCGCCTTGCTGGTGGGGGCAGGCTTCGCCACCGAGGAAGATATTGACGCCCTGGAGGAAAAGGTCGAGCAGGAGATTGAGGAGGCGACGGAGTTCGCCCTCAGTTCTCCCACGCCGCCGGTGGAGGAGCTGGAGCATTACGTCTATGCGCCCTTCAAGTGGACAGCAGCGGACATCGCCCGCGAACGGGAGCTGCGGGAGCGCTGCCGGGCTCGTCCTGAGCTCGGTCTAGGGGCAGGTGGCCCTGGCACTCACAAGGTCCAGTTCCGGGAGGCCATCCAAGAGGCCCTGCGCGAGGAGATGCACCGCGACCCCAGCGTGTTCGTCATGGGCGAGGATGTGGGGCTCTACGGTGGGGCCTACAAGGCTACGGCTGGCCTCTTCGAGGAATTCGGCGGTGAGCGAGTGCGCGACACGCCCATCTCTGAGGCGACCATCGGTGGGTCGGCTGTGGGCGCGGCCATGTGCGGTATGCGGCCGGTGGCCGAGATCATGTACGTGGACTTCACGCCGCTAGCCATGGATCAGATCGCCAACCAGGGCGCCAAGAACCGCTACATGTTCGGCGGCAAGACGGTGGTGCCTATGGTCATCCGTACCGAAGGCGGGGCCGGGCGCTCCATTGCCGCCCATCACTCACAATCGCTGGAAGCGTTGTGGACGCACTTCCCCGGCATCTACGTGGTGATGCCCAGCACGCCCTACGACGCCAAAGGACTGCTCAAAGCAGCCATCCGCGACGACAACCCGGTCATGTTCATCGAGCACAAAATGCTCTACGGCATCGAGGGCCTTGTGCCCGACGAGGACTACATCATCCCTTACGGCGTGGCCGACGTGAAGCGCGTAGGCTCCGACGTGACGGTGATCACCTACTCGCGCATGGTGCATCGGGCGCTAGAGGCCGCCGAGCAACTGGCCGAGCAAGGGATTAGCGTGGAGGTCATTGACCTGCGCACGCTCAAGCCGCTGGATATGGAGACGGTAGCCGGTTCGGTGAAGAAGACTGGCCGCGTGGTGGGCGTCACCGAGGCCTACAAGACGGGGTCGTTCATCAGCGAGCTGGCGATGTGCATCCAGGAAGAGCTGTTCGACTGGTTGGACGCACCAGTGACGCGCGTGTGCGCTGCCGACGTGCCCGTTCCCATGAGCGAACCGCTGGAAGATGCAGCTATCCCCAATGTCGAGGCCATCATCGCTGGCATCCGCCGGGTGCTGCGGTGAGGGAGATTGGAGGTTAGAGATTGGATACTGGATACTGGATATTGGGTATTGGAGATTTAGACCTTTCGGTTGGGTATCGTCCTTGCGTCACCTGGCATCACCAGCGCCATCAGCAGCGCGGCAGCCAGCGCCATCGCTCCGCCGAAGTAGAACGGCGCCGACGGGGCCAGGTACCTCCACAGTAGTCCCGCAATGAGCGAGGCGGGGAAGTCGAGGATGCCCAATATGGCGTTGTAGGTGCCGTAAGCCGTGCCGCGCAATTCCTCCGGCACGATGTCGGCCACCATGGCCTTGGCCGTGCCGTAGGCCAGGCCGTAGTAAACGCCGTAGAGAGCGTATAGCACCCAGACGTGCCACCTCGTGCCGGCCAGTCCGAACCCCAGATAGATGGCTGCGTAGACCAACCAGCCGCCGACGATGAGCCGCCGCCGCCCGACGCGATCGGACAGGGAACCGGCCGGCGTGCTGACCAACGTGTACACAGCGTTGAAGGTGACCAGCATCCCCAAAATGCCCAACACACTCAGCCCCCGTTCCTGGGCCCGCAGGATCAGGAAGGCGTCGGAGGAGTTGCCCAGGTCGAAGAGGCCGACGATTAGCATGAAGATCACGAAGCGTTTGCCCAGGCTGCGGAAGGCGAAGCGGGGCATCTGACGTGCTTTGGTCACCGGCACATCTCGTGCGCCGAGGGCCAGTGACAGCACCGCTAGAAATGCCGGTATCAGGCTGATGAGCACCACCGTCTGGAAGGTGTCCCTGCCCAGATCGAAGGCGTTGGCCTGGCTGTACCAGACGACGCCCAGGGCGACGAGCAGCCCCAGCACCGCTCCGCCCGTGTCGGCGGCTCGATGAAAGCCGAAGGCCAGGCCACGATGCCGCTCGTCAATCGAGTCGGCGATGAGCGCGTCGCGGGGGGCGGTGCGGATGCCCTTGCCCACCCGGTCGGCCCAGCGCACACCGGCCACCGTGCCCCAGGAATTGGCAAAGTAGAAGAAGGGCTTGACCAGAGCAGAAAGCGCGTAGCCCCCTACAGCCAGCCATTTGCGGGCCCGCAATCGGTCCGATAGCCAGCCGGAGAACACCTTGAGCAGACTGGCTGTCGCTTCGGCCACTCCCTCGATGAGACCGATGATGTCGGTCTTGACGCCCAGCACGTTGGAGAGGAACAGCGGCAGGATGTTGATCACCATCTCGCTGGAGATGTCCATGAAGAAGCTGGTCAGGCTGACGGCCCAGACATTGCGGGGCAGGGAGCGCAGGCTCGGGGTAGATTTCGGTTCAGGTGGGGTCATGTTTCCCGTCCTTGTTTACGCGTTACGTGTTGCCTGCTGGCACCAGGCGTAGAGCGCGTCGTAGATGGCGAAGCCGTGGGCCAGCCGCTCCTCGTCGGGGACATCCAGATAGTGGAAACCCTCGGCGATAGCCCGCAGCCCCGGCGACTGCGGAGTGTACTCCCTGTCGGCGGTGTCCGCCCCGTGGACGATGTCGGCCAGTAGCCGGAGCGCCGGGACTTCGGCGAGCCCTCGGTCTGAGGCTCGGCCCGAAGGCTCAGTCGAGCCGTCGTCCAGCCCGTACTCCTCGAACAGTACCTCGAAGGTACACTTTCCCCCACGGTGATCGTACCGGCCCTGCCCCCGTGCGTCGTAGGAGATAGCCCCCTCTCGCTCGGCTACCTCCAGCACCGCCTCGGGCGGCACGAACAACAACTCCGCCTCGGGGTCAATGAAGCGCTTGATGAGCCAAGGACAGGCCACGCGGTCCACTTTGACTTTCTCACGTGTTACCCACTTCATAGTAGATTTCCTCCTTCTGTTTCAGGTTTTCGGGCTTCAGGTCGCATCAGGGCGGCGAAGAGGGCAGCGCAGGCGATAAGCAGCGCCCCAGCCAGAGCGAAAGCTGGACCGTAGCCCCAAGCCACCACCAGCAGACCGGCAACCATCGGGCCGGCCGAGTGGCCTATGTCCATCACGCTGGAAAGCACCCCCAACGACGCACCGTAGGCAGCGGCGCGACTCAGATCGGAGACCAGCGCCGAGGTCGAACCGGTCACTGCTGCCACACCCAGCCCGAAGAGTGCGCTCAGAGCGGCCATCGGCCACCACCCGCTCGTGCAGGGCATAGCCGCCATTGCACCGGCCCCTACCAGCAGACCGGCCACGATGGGCCACCGGCGGCCCCAGCGGTCGGAGAGCCGTCCCATCAGCGGTTTGGTCAGCGCCATCACCAGCGCCTGGGCGGTGAAGAGCGGCCCGATGGCCCGTGCTTCCCATCCCAGCCCCTTGAGGTAGAGCGGCAGAAAGGTCTCTACTGCGCCGAAGGCGAAGTATTGCGCCGCTTGCATCGCGCTGGTGAGCAGCAGGCTGCGGTTGGCGAGGATGAAAGCCAGTTCACGCCGCATCGTCGTCCAGCGCGTCGCGGCGGTCTCAGGCTGTGCAGCCCGGTCCAGATGGGGGAGGCGAGTGGCGGCCAGCAGGGCCAGCACGCCCGCTGCACCACACCCCAGGTAGACCCAGCGGAAGTCTTCGCCGATGATGAGCAGGCCGCCGACGGTGGGGGCCAGGAAGCGACCGACCAGCGTGGCGCTGGAGTACCAACCCATCCGCTCGCCGCGCCCCTCCCGGAAGGTGTCGGCGACGGTGGCCAGCGCCACCGGTCCCAGGATGGCGGTCGCCAGTCCGTGATAAACTCGTACCAGCACCAGGTGCCAGGGGGCGCGCACCAGCAAGTAGAGGAACGGCGCTGTGGCGAAGACGGCCATGCTGAACAGGATCACCTGCCGCCGGCCCCACAGGTCGGAGAGCACACCGGCAGGCAGGCTGGCGACGATGCCCACGATAGTCGAGGCGGCGGCGATGAAGCCCAGCGTGCCCTCGTCCACGCCCAGGCTGTGGATGAAGAGTGGCAGAGCGGGGTTCTTGCTCATCGTCGAGGAGAAGATGGCCAGCCCGCCCATCAGGCACAACCACAGAAAGGGGGAGAGACGGTGGCGGTAGGTCACGTTTGATCCTCCAGCACCTCGGCCACCAACTCCGCGATCTTGGAGCGGGCTTCATTCAGAGCGACGCGGCCGGCGGGAGTGGCGGTGTAGTAGCGGCGCAGCCGCCCGCCGACCACGAGCCGCTCGCTGCTGAGGAACCCTTCCCGCTCCAGGCCGTGCAGCGTAGGATAGAGCGTGCCGGGGCTGAGCTCGTAGCCGTGGCGGGCCAGTTCCTCTATGAGCCACAACCCGTAGACTGGCTCACGAGCGGTGTGATAGAGGATGTGAACTTTGACGAAGCCTAGGAAGAGATCGCGCAGCATATATCACCTACCATTATCGGATGGCGATATTATAATGCTTTTTGCCCTTGCTGTCAAATGACGGCGCCCGCTGGCCTGCGCAACGATTGGCTGCGCAGGCGGGAAGACCCTGGCGACATGACGTGCAACGCACCTCCAAGGTGCATTGCACGTGGAACCCTTAGGGTCTCATCAGCAGCGGAAGATACAGCCTCGGCCGTGGCGCTGTGCCGGTTGACGTTGGCGTGACCGTCCTCGTCGCTGTCCTCGTCGGTGTAGCCGTCCCTGTTGGTGTCCGCGTCGGCGTGGGTGTCCTGGTCGGTGTGCGTGTCGGTGTCGGTGTGGACGTTGGTGCCACCGATGGGGCTTCTACCACCATGTCGTAGCTGTTTTCGGCCCCCTGGGAGCCATAGATCATGACACTGTAGGTGCCATCAGCGGCGACGGTGTACACCATCTGCTCGTCGTCAGTGGATGAGGTGCCTTGGGCCAGTACGGTCGAGCAATCGGTGTCCACCAGCCTCATGTCCAGGTCGCCCTGGGCGTGGCTGAAGAGGATGGTGACGGTGAGGGTATCGCCCGCCTTGAGGTTTACAGCGAACCAGTCGGTATCGCCGGAGCAGATCTGCAGGTTGGGATAGGTACCAGGGCCGATGGCCGCAGCCGTGGCGCAACTGTCGTTCTCCTCGTAGCGGTCGTCCACGCAGCCAGTGGGCTGGGTGGGTGTCGGCGTCGGTGTGGGCGTGCTGGTCGGCGTGCGGGTGGGCGTCGGCGTGTGCGTGGGTGTCTTGGTGGGTGTGTACGTCGGCGTTGGAGTGGGCGTCGCTGTCGGCGTGCGGGTGGGCGTCGGCGTCGGCGTCGCTGTCGGCGTGCGGGTGGGCGTCGGCGTCGGCGTGCTGGTCGGCGTGGGTGTTGGCGTGTCCGTCGGCTGCGGCGACGTCACCTGCTGTTCTATATCGTACCTGTTCTCAGCCCCCTGGCACCCATAAACCTTGGTGTTGTAGATGCCATCGGTGGCGGCGGTGTACGCCACCTCCTCGTTGTCGGTGCTCGAACCGCTGTAGTCCCGCTGGGTCGAGCAGTCGGTGTCGTACAACCTTATGTCCAGATCGCCTTGGGCGTGGCCAAAGAAGATGGTGACGGTGAGGGTGTCGCCCGCCTTGAGGTCCACAGCGAACCAGTCGTCATCGCCGGAGCAGATCTGCAGGTCGCGATAGGTCCCTGCTGTGATGGCTGTGGCCGCTCCGCAGGTATCGTTGTGCTCGTAGCGGTCGTCCACGCAACCGCTGATGGACCTGGGCGTCGAGAACTCGGAGGTGTTGGCGCCGGCATCGGTGGTTGTGGCCGTGACGTTGGGACCAGTGAGAGCGCCGCTGTAGGTCCAGGCGCCGCTGGCATCGGCAATCGTGAATCCGTGATAGGTCTTCCCTTCATCGGAGGCGTCAGAGAACAGCTCCACTGCGCAATGAGTGCAGGTGGTGCCCGACGCCCCGCTACCGCTGGCTGTGGTGATGACCGGCGCTGCCCGTTCGGTGTTGCCGCCATCTTGCAGCCTGATGCCCTTGCGCCCGTTGTCGTAGATGCTGTTGGCCGAGATGGGGTTGCCGGTAGCGGTGTTGCCAAACACTCTCACTCCTTCCAGGGTGTTCCCGGTAATGGTGTTGCCCGTGATCTGGCAATTACCGCTTTCGGAAACCATAACACCGTCGTTGCCGTTATCCTTGATGGTATTGCCCTCCACATTGGTGAAGCCACCTGCACTGACAATGGCTACGCCACCTCCACTATTCCCGGCGATGGTGTTGGCTGCCATGGCCCCTCCGCCGCCGATGTAGGTATCGCTGGCTCCCTTATCCACCCGCACGCCCTCGCCTTCGTTACCCAGGGGTGTGGAACCATCGGCCGCCAGGCCGATGACGTTGCCGCCCAGCGCGTTGCCGTTGCTGCCCGACACCTCGATGCGGACGCCTCGGCGGGTATTGCCGGAGATCACGTTGCCCTCCGCCGTTGTACTGCCGCCGATGGTGTTGTTGGAGGCCCCAGAAGTGATCAACACGCCTCTCTCGTTGGGCTGCTTGGCGTTCCCGGCGGGATTGAGCCCGATGTAGTTGCCTTGCACTACGTTATGCTGCGCCGCGCTGCCCGTGATGCCCACACCGGTCGAGTTGCCCGAGAGCACGTTGCGCTGACCGGCGCCGGTGCCGCCGATGGTGTTGTTGGCAGACACGACATAGATGGCAGTCGCGTCAAAGTTGGTGATGTATAGGCCGTGGATTTGGCACGAATCGGCATTGAGACGCAGTCCGGAAAAGCTCTCGTCGCCGCCGTCCAGAGTCACACCTGGCCGGTCGTTGGCAGTATTCCACACGCCACTGGCGTCAATGGTGGCCTGCTCGCTCAGCGCGGGCAGCGCGCCCACGCTGGTGTCCAAGGTGATGTCCATGGCACGGGCAAAGGTGACGGTGTCGGCGCCGGGGAGGGCGTTGGCTTCCTCGATGGCCGCCCGCAGCGTGCAGTTCCCCCGCGCATCGGCGCAGACTCCGTCGCCGGCATTGGCATCGTGGGCCTGGGCGTCGTCGGCGTTGCTGTTGACCACGAAGCCGCCAGCGGCCAGCGGCGTGCAGGTCAGGTCGAGTGCATAGCTGCTGGCAACGCCTTGGTAGCCATCCACGGCGACATAGTAATTGCCGGGCGACACGTTGCTGGCCGTGGCCGTGTCGTTATCGTAGGAATCGGGGGTCAGGCACTGCCCTGCATCGCACCACCCTGAAGCCAGCAAGAATACGTCCAGATCCACCGCCATGTTGCTGATCTGGGCAGTGATATTGTAATTGCTGCCCGCCGCCAGGGTAAAGCTGTAGATGTCCTCAGGTCCCGACTCGTCCCAGTTGGAGCAACTGTAGTTGCTGTGGTTGTTGGCTTTGCCGCTGGTGTCCCCATTGACCTGCTGACCACAGGCAATGGGCAGCGGAGCGGCGCAGGTACCGCTGCTGACGATGTCTGCCACGCACCATACCCGCGCCGTGTAACTACACGCCCTGATGCCAACGTCCCAGACGTGTATGTCCTGAGTGGAGGGGTCTGTCCATTCTGAGGGCAACTTGATGGTTGTCCCATACCCTGTGGTCTCACTCCAGACGTTGCAGTTGGCCTTCCCCGGAGTGTCGCTGTTGTCGCTGTCGTAGCCCGTACGCACCCAACCCGAAAGAACAGTCTGAGGCCCATCGCCGCTGTCTGCCCGACCATAGCCCAAGATGGTATTGTACTTGAGATTGGAGGGATCCAGGATCTCCCACAGGGAAGCCATGTGGTAAGCGCTGGCGCAGACGCCGTCGGCATCTGCCCCGTTGTAGCTGGTTTTGGTCAGGTAGTATCGGCGTAGGCCAGCGGACGCGGCCAACCGCTCGCCCCGAGCGTGGACGGGGGGAGTCTGCAACTTGGAGGCAGCAACCTCGTAGTGACCCCAGGCCAGGTAGCCCAGGAAAACCACCGTGAGCAGCGTCAGGGTCACCAGGGTCACGAAGTCCGACCGCCGGTCGTAGCGGATTCTGAGGCTCACTCTCTTGTTCATGGCCTCAATCCTCCATGCACCAGACGGGCACGGGGATGTCGCACGAATAAGCGCGCACCTTCCAGACGTGGATGTCTTGTCCTGCAGTCCAGTCGGTGGGCAGGTGAGCCAACGTACCGTAGTCGCTGGGACTGCTGCTGGTCCACGTGTTGCAGTTGCCCTGGCCTGCGCTGTTGACGCTGCTGCTGTCCCAACCCGTGCGTACCCAACCAGCGTAGAACACAAGCGGGCCCTGGCCGATGTCGTCCCTCGTATTGCCCAGGGTGGTGTTGTACTCCAAGTTGGAGGGGTCCAGGATCTCCCACAGGGAGGCCATATGGTAGCCGCCGGCACAGGCGGTGCTGGCATTTGCTCCGTCGTAGTAGGTTTTCGTCAGGTAGTACTGGCGCATGTTGGTGGACGCGGCCAGACCTGCCTGTGGGCTGGAGGCTGCGGCCTCTTCTCGCCCCCAGGCCAGGTAGCCCAGCAAGGCTGCCGTCAGCAGGGCCAGGGTCAACAGGGCCACCAGACCTCGCGTGAGGTTGACGTTGACGACCAGCGTTTGTCTTTCTTGCCTTTTCATTTTGGGTTTCTCCTTTCGAATGTGTGAATTGTGGATTGCGCGTGGCGAATGCTTTGCCGGTTTGGTCATTGGTATCTGGGGTTTGACTATCCCCTCCCTTCGTTACTTCTCAGGGCGTCGCGGTTACTTCCTTCCTGGTCAAAAGGTGGATGCCGCCGTCGGTTGGGTTCCAGATCATCACCCCGCCCTGTCCATTCCGCATTCAAGTCAGAGCTGAACCCAGACGACGGTCCGACCCTGCTCGTCCAGCGGCTGCAACTCGATGAGCAGTTCGACCCCATCTTTGCGCCAGCGCTGGTGGGGCAGGGTGATCATCGCCTCGGTAGGCGCTTGCTGGCTCCAGCCTTGTTCGCGCAGCCATGCAGCGTAGAAGTCGAACAGCTCTGGCTCGATCATCGCCGTGGCAAAGCCGATGTCGAAGCCCTCCACCACCGGCACCAACTCAGCGTCCTCGGGCAGAGGGAAGCTCTTCCAGAAGGTAGCCTCGTCGAAAGCAGCAGGTGTCGGGGTTGTCAGCACCGGGGGCGTACAACCTCCTACGAGCACCAGGCTGGCGAGCAGAATGATCCTTGGCCAGTGTTCCATCACCTTCTTCATCGGCATACCTCCTTTGCCTTGTGAGCTTGCACAGTTGTGGCCCGGTGCCTGGGGCTCTCTCAGCCGCGCACAGCCAGCGGCAGGTAGATCTCGCGCCTGGCAGCGGGCATGCCCATGAACTCGTCAGCGCCCAGGTCGAAGCCGGCGCCATGAGGTCGGGTATCGCTGTCAATGTCCATCACCGCTCCGGCGTCCACCCCCTTATCGATGGCCGCCGAGAAGGCGGTGAGATGGTAGCCGTCGGCGTCGAAGAACGGGGCACAGCGGTGGTCGTTGATGTGGTCAACCACACCTGCGCCGACCCAGTCAGTGGCATTAGCGTGCCACAGGGTGCTCTCCAGCGTGACCGTGTTGCCCTCGGTCACAGTGATGCCCACCGTGTGCTTGGCAATGATCGTGTTGGTCATGACCATGGTGCTGGAGTAGTAGGTGCCATCCCACCAGTGGCCGGTGACGTGGATGCCGCTGCCGTCGCCACCGCTGTTGCGAGCGATGGTGCAGTGTAGCAAATGTGGAGAGGAACTATCGATATAGATCCCTGAACCCGTCCCCGTAGCCTGGGCGAGGGTGTTATCGGTCACGACTGTATTGACCAGCAAAGGCATCTTCTTGTATACCCACAGCCCACCACCACCCGCGCCGCTGCAAGTGTTGCCAGAGATGGTATTGCCGTCCAACGTGGTGTCGCTAATGTACACGAACAGTCCGCCGCCTCGCGCCATAGCGGTGTTGTTAGTGATAGCGTTGTCACTCAGGGTAACATGACCCCTATCCAAAGCCAGTCCGCCGCCGTAGGCACCAAGGTTTTCGGATACGGTATTGCCACTGAGAGTGGCGTCGCTGTGGCGCAGATAGAGCCCGCCGCCCCAACCTCCGGTGCTGCCGTTGCCACTGATAGTGTTGTCACTGATGGACGCCGGACTGCTTCTCAAAGCCAGCCCATCGCCGTGAGCGGCGGTGTTACTGTAGATGGTATTGTCGTTCAGCGTGGCGCGACTGTTGTCCAGGAAAAGCCCACCGCCAAAGCTATTCCCGCTGCCAGCGGTGTTGCTGTACACGAGGTTGCCGCTGATGATCGCTGTGGCCGTGATGATGTACACACCGCCGCCAGCATCGTCACGCGCGGAATAACCACGCAGCCCATTTGCACCACCACCTGTGATGCGCAAACCCTCGACGGTTGGACTGATGTCCCCGGTGATGTAGAGCACCCGCCCCTGCCCCTGAGCATCCAGAGTCGTGGGATTGGCCACCGGGTCAGGTGTGGTCCAGTCGGCGATGGTGTAGCCGCCGCGGATGGTCACCGTCTTGCTGATGTAGACCGTCTGAGTGACCCCGGTGCGGGCGCTGACGCCGGTGTAGGTGCCGGCGGCCACGCGTATTTCGTCGCCAGCGCTGGCCGCGTCCACGGCGGCCTGGAGAGTGGCATAGCAGGGCGTCGCCTCGCCACAGTCACCGCCGGGCGCAACGTACAGGATGCCGGGGTCAGCAAGAGCTACACTGTTCTGGCTCCCCAGCAGCCAGAACAAGCCCAGCGTGAGTCCCAGGCCCAGAGCCAGTGCCAAAAACAGTCGTTTGGTGTTCATCGTTGCCTCCCTACTCTTGTTGAGTTGGGGGCGGACTTCGAGACAAGGGGACAGGGGGACAAGGAGACAGGGTGAGTTCTCCTTGTCTCCCCCTCTCCCCCTCTCCTTGTCTCCCCGTCTCCTCTGCCCCCAATCCGTTACTGTCCTGCTATCCGCGTTCTACTGCCTACGCAGCACCACGGGCATGTAGATGTGCCACACCCTGTACTCATCAGCGCCGATGTCGTGGCCTGCGCCCCAG
>Ga0075114_10000285_pt1 | contig 33752 bp, 22 predicted proteins | sample AntAceMetag02UKM_FD_69784 | JGI IMG/M metagenome (GOLD analysis project Ga0075114, IMG submission 69784) | Saline lake microbial communities from Ace Lake, Antarctica - Antarctic Ace Lake Metagenome 02UKM | ecosystem: Environmental > Aquatic > Non-marine Saline and Alkaline > Saline | place... | reverse complement strand
CGGCACTCCGGACCGCTGGAAGCGTTGACTCAACTGGGCCTGCTGCGGAAGAAACATCGCGGCCGCAAACGCCAGGCGGTCGCATCGTTGCAGGGCTATATCGGCAAACGCGTTCCCATGCTGGACTATCCGGCCTTCTTGGAGAAGGGATTCCAAATCGGCTCCGGGCCCACCGAGTCGCAATGCAAATGTCTGATCGCTCGCCTCAAGGGACACGGGCGGCGCTGGAAACGCCAAGGCATCGAGGCCCATCTGGCCGTCAGTTGCCTCTACCACAACTCCAAACAATGGCCAACCTACTGGCCCAACGCCACAACGCCCTAAAATCTGCGCAGACACCCCGTCTGGGATTGACTGAGAATGCGGTTGCCAGGAACCGCCTGTTGTGGCATTAATGGATGGCACCGCGTGCAGTCGAACCGGCTGTGCGAGCCCGTGAAGAGTCCCAACTAGATGCTCATCTGTCATTTTGGAAGGCGGTTCTTTCATGAAACCATTGAGCCAGCGGAACCACTCGAGAATCTCCCGCCGTCGTTTTCTGAAACGATCTCTCATGGCCGGCGGCGTCCTGGCGATGCCCTGCTTCGTGCCAGCCCGAGCCCTGGGCCGAGCGGGAGCAGCCGCGCCGAGTGAGCGGATCGTGGTGGGCGTGATCGGGCACGGGCCGCGCGGTCGATACGACCTGAGCGTCATGTTGCCCGAAAAAGACGTCCAATTCGTGGCCGTCTGCGACGTGCAACAGAGTCGGCGCAAGCAAGCCAAGGAAATGGTCGACACGCACTACGGGAACCGTGATTGCGCGATGCACCGTGACATGTTCGAGGTGTTGGGCCGCTCAGACATTGACGCGATGTTGATCGCGACGGGAGACCGCTGGCACGCCCTCGCTTCTATTCTGGCGATGAAGGCGGGCAAGGACGTCTACAGCGAGAAGCCATGCGGGATGACGATCCGCGAGATTCAAGCGTTGGCCGAAGCAGCCCACCGCTATGGACGCGTCTTCCAGGCAGGAACACAGCGACGCAGCCAGGAGAACTTTCAGTACGCCGCGTATCTGGCTCAGAGTGGCATCCTGGGAAAGCTCCACACGTTGCACGCCTCGGTCTACGTACCCCGCCGAACCTACGACTGGCTGCCGGCCGAACCGGAACCGCCGCGCGACGTGTGCGATTGGGATCGATGGCTCGGTCCCAGCCCCTGGCGCCCCTTCAACAAGCAGTACCTTCAGGGCCGATGGCGCGGGCACTATGACTTCGAAGGCGCCGCGAACTTCCTCGATTGGGGCGCCCACACCCTGGACCTGTGTCAATGGGCCAACCAGTCGGACCACACCATGCCCATCGAATACGAAGCGAACAAGGATGGGATCATTGGCCGTTACGCCAACGGCGTGAAACTCGTCTGTGATTTCCTTCCCGATGCGTTCGGAGACCGGTCTCCCCAGTACCGGACTTCGACAGGCACCTGCCCCGTTCGTTACATCGGCGACGAGGGTTGGGTCGAGACGGGTGACAACGGAGAAATCGTGCTCTCCGAGAGTCTGGCGAAGACCCAACAGCGCCGCTTCAAGAAACCGGGAACCAGCGCCGCCGGTCACGGTCGGAACTTCTTCGATTGCGTCAAGTCCCGGGCCTTGCCCGTCTGCAATCAGAATATCATGCGTCGCTCCCACATCGCCTGCTTCGCGGCCGAACTGTCCTGGGAATTGGACCGCAAGATCACCTTTGACCCAATCGCAGAACGGTTTGTGGATGACGCCGAAGCCAACCGCCGGATCAGTCGCGCCACCCAAGAGCCCTGGTCCTTCAATGTCTAAGACTGATCTCAGCCAAACGAGAGAGATAACCATGATGATGCGACGCATGTTAATGCTTCTGACCGTTGGGTGTTTGCTCATTGTCGCGCCCTTCGCCACCGCGGGAGACACCGAGAAAACAAAAGAGTGGATTGAGGTCTTGAGGTCTGACGCCCCCGTCTTCCAGAAGGCCCGCGCGTGCCAACGACTGGGCGAGTTCGGCACCGAAGAGGCCGTCCCCGCATTGGCTTCCCTGCTCAATGACAAAATTCTCAGCGCCTACGCCCGGGCCGGGCTCGAGAGGATTCCGGGCCCCGAGGCAGCAGCGGCGCTGCGTGACGCACTGGATCAAACTAAGGGCAAGTTCCTGATCGGCGTGATCAACTCGATCGCGGCGCTGCGTGATGAACGGGCGGTCGGCGTCTTGACTTCGCTAACCCGACATGCCGAACCCGAAGTCGTCAGGGCCGCATTACTGGCGTTGGGACGCATCGCCAACGACGAATCGATCCCCCTGGTCCGTCAGGCCCTGATCACCGGGACCGAGGCGTTTCGTCCCGACGCGGCCGCAGCCTGTCTGCTGGCGGCCGAACGCCAACTGAGCCAGGGAGAAGCCGACGCCGCTCTGGCGCTTTACGACACCGTGCGAAAGGCTCCAGTCCCGGCATCCTACCGGATCGGCGCGACGCGCGGCGCCATCATCGCGCGGACGACGGATCGCGTGCCCTTCCTCATCCAGCAACTACGGTCCGATGAACCCGCGATCCGCGATGTCGCCCTGCTAACGATCCGCGCCGTCCCCAGCGACGAGCTGGCCAGCGCCCTGAACGCCGAGCTTGAGGAGGCGCCGAACGATCTTCAGATCCAACTGTTAGCCGCCCTGAAGGACTGTCACAACACCCAATCCCTTCAGGTCCTCCGAACGAAGGTCAGATCGAATGCCCCCAGAATCCGCCTGACAGCGTTGAGCGTGTTGGCATCGATCGGCGGTTCAGACGACGCATCCACCTTCCTTGCTGTGGTGAGGGACCGGCCCGGCGATAAAGAACTGGCCGTCGCGCTGACTACCCTCGAGCGATTGAAGGGTGACAAAGTCGGCGAACAAACCCTGACGGCGCTGCAGAAAACGAATGAAGCGGAGACCCGCGTTCGGTTGATCCGGCTTCTGGGCAAACGCCACGTCACCGAGGCAACGAACGAATTGCTCAAACAGGCCTCTGGCTCCGAACCTGCCGTCAGCATCGCGGCGTTCCAGGCCCTGAAATCTCTGGCCGGCTCTGACGCCCTGCCCCGCCTGATCGCGCTGACCAAGAGATGTCCCGCCGGATCGGTGCGCGATGCGGCGGTGAACGCGGTCCTCGGCGCCTGTCGGAACGGTAAGGATGTCGACCGATCGGGCGAGTTGGTCCTGAGCGAATTGAAGACGTCCACTGTCACCGCCGAGAAGGAGTCCTGGATCAAGGTCCTGACATCTCTCGGACACGCTAAGGCTCTGCCCACCATTACCGCTGCGCTCCAAGACACGGACCCAAAACTCGTGCAGAGCACGATATCGCACCTGAGCCAATGGCCCGATCCAGCACCGATAGAGGCCTTGTTCGGCGTATTGGAAGGGAACGGCGGGCCCCGCCTGCGTGGACGGGCTCTGATAACCATCCTTCAATTGGCCACGACGGCAGCCGATCAGAGCACAGCGACAGAGGAACAACTGATGGTATGGTTTCGACGGGCCAGCAAGGCGGTTGAATCCGTTCAGGAGAAGCGTTCGCTCATCTCCGGCCTGAGCCGTGTCAAGCACATCGAGAGCGTTCGGCTGTCGGGGTCGTATCTGAACGACCCCGACGTGAAGATCGAGGCCGTGCATGCGATTCTCAATGCGGCCGAACCGCTGACCAAGGGGCCCGACCACCAGGCGGTTGAAGCTGTGCTCAAGAAGATCTCGGGCATAAAGGACCAGCGCCTGCTGGATCGAATCACCAGCCTGCGGCGCGACATCCAATCTGCCGCCGCCGGGCGCAACAAGTAGCGCGTGACCAGACAGGCCATTTTCTGACACACAGACACACACCACTCTCGACGCCGTCGATTCGGGGGAGAGGGTCTATGCCCATCCAGAAGACCATCGCCTGAGAAAACCGTTTTCTCTACGTAAAAACGGGCCGCTCATTCGTTATGATGGGTGGACGATCGTCAAGGAAACGTGAATTGGGCAGGCCCGTAATGCTGGAAGACAGGCTACTGGTTCTGAGGTGTCGGCGTGGCAACCGGGAGGCGATGTGTCGCATCTATCAGAAGTATAAGGATCTGTTGCTGACGGTCGCTACCGGGCTCCTGCATGAGCCGGCCGAAGCGGAAGATGTCGTACACGATGTGTTCGTCGCCTTCGCCCAATCGGCCGACCAGTTCCAACTGACGGGGAGCCTTAAGGGGTATCTGGCAACCTGCGTGAGGAATCTGGCGCTCGACAGGATACGCGTGAACGCTCGACGGGCTGAAGGTCCGAAGCCTGTGATATCCAGTCCGGCAGCACAAGATCCGGAGAGGGACGCCGTCGCCACGGAGGAACTGGCTCAACTGCAGAGCGCCATGGGCCGACTCCCCTACGAGCAACGCGAGGTGATCGTGATGCATCTCAAGGCCGGCCTGCGGTTCCGCGAGATCGCGCGACTGCAAGGCGTCTCGATCAGTACAAGTCACGCCCGATATCGGTACGGCATAGACAAACTGCGATCGCTGCTAAACGGAGAGGTCCAGAAATGAGACCAGAAGAGGACATAAGACAGATGATCGACCGCTGGAACCGCAAGACCAGCGGACAAATGGACGAGCGCGTGCTGGGCGACGTCCTGCACGCGATGGATGAATCCCAAGGGCAGGTTCCTTCCGGGCCGCCCTTTCGAAGGAGATCGATTATGAAGAACCCAATCACCAAACTGGCCGTCGCCGCCGCAGTCATCGCGGCCGTCGTTCTGGGCCTGTTCGAATTCATCAGCACCGACGCCGGCTCGGGCGTCGTCTGGGCCGAGGTCGCCCAAAAGGTCGAGGCCAGCCCGGGAGTCATCTACCGCGGGAGGGGAAATCGTTCAGACTCCAAGTACTCCATGAACTACCTTTCCGCCACGAAGAACCGGCAAGATACGTACGAATCCGGAGAGCTCACCGTCTCCCACTACCTGGACTTCGAGACCATGATCGCCTCCAGCATCTTTCACACGCAGAAACACTACTGGCGCGATGCCCCTCTGGGCGAACAGAATGCCCAGGGGCACGACGAAATGACGGACCCCAAATGGCTGGTCCAGTCGATCCTGTCGTGCGAGCATAAGACACTGGGCGAAAAGACGATCGAAGGCATCCTGTGCGAAGGCCTGGAGACTTCCGATCCGGCGGTCCTGGGCAAGGAGTTGCCCGTCCCAGCCAGTGATATCAACATACGCATGCAACTTTGGGTCAGTGCAGAGACGAGCTACCCGGTCCTGTGCGAGGGGAATGTGACGGCCGCGTTCGAAGGCCAGACGCACACCTCAGAGTGGGTGATGGACCAGTTCCAATGGGATGCGAGATTGGAGCCTGGCCTGTTCGAGCCCAACGTCCCGACCGACTACAAAGAAATCTAGCCACACACCCGGAGAAGCACACTGCTTCCACCAGGCCGGGCCGCAAGGTCCGGCCTTTTCTTTTGCGCTGAGAAAATGCGGCGACGGTATACTAAAGGGGGCGGGCCAACGTGCTATAGGGTGAAGACGGCCGTTTTCACCGGCACCGTGCGGGCTAAGTTATGTTGGAAGACGAAAAACTCAAGTGGCAGTTCAAGTGCGGCAGCCCCCAGGCATTGGCGCGCATCTACGAGAAGTACGTCGATTCGCTGCTGACGCTGGCAATGGGATTGCTCAACGACGCCAGTGAAGCCGAGGACGTGGTCCAGGACGTGTTCGTCGGTTTCGCGCGGTCGGCCAATGGTTTCACCTTGCGGGGCAATCTCAAGGCCTATCTGACGACGGCGGTGGTTAACCGCGTCCGAGACCGTATTCGACGTGAGAAACGCCGATCCACCGGCCGCGTCGAGGAGCCCTCGGCTGTGGCTCAATCATGCGGTCCGGACGAGCAACTGGTCTTCACCGAAGACGCCGGACGCCTGAGCGAGGCCCTTACAGAGCTTCCCCACGAGCAACGTGAAACGATCATGCTAAGACTCAAGGGCAATATGACGTTCAAAGAGATCGCCAAGATTCAGGGCGTTTCGATCAACACCGTCCAGGGCCGCTACCGTTACGGCCTGCAGAAACTACGAGCCCGTTTGAACGGCGAGGTGGAAAAATGACGCCGGAAGACAAAGTCGAAAGAATCCTCCAGGACAGGCTCCGTTTCAGCGCCGGCGCGACGCTGCGCCGCCGCATGCTCGCCCGCACCCTGGACGCCCAGAGAGAATCCCAGGAAACGAATCCGGCTTCCCTCAAAGGAGCCGCAAGGAGAACGATCATGAACAGTCGCACTGCAAAACTCGCCTCGGTAGCCGCGCTGGTCGCCCTCGCGACCCTGGCGATCAGCCTGGTCCCCCGATTCACCCGCCCCGCCTACGCCATCGAACAGACCGTCGAAGCCCTCCAGAACGTTCGATTTCTGCATATCATCGAGCGCGACGACAGGGGCCTGATCGAGGACGAACGATGGATCGAGATCGGCGCCGATGGCTTTCAGATCCGCTACCGGCAGCAGAACCCGCCCTCAGTAATCGCCACGCATCCCGGGGCACCCTTGATGGTGATCGAGGATGGCGACTCTACAGCAGTGTACCGCGAGGACAAGAGGACCGTGATCCTCTATGACCGTGAGAATAAACAGTATCAATGGGTCGGCAGACTGGGAGTGGCCTTTGAGAACCTGCGTCAGGAAGGAACAATTCTGGAAGAGAACGACGAGTACCAGGGCCGACCTGTACACAAGGTCTGGTGGCCCTATCTCAGCGCCGAGTGCTATGTCGACCCCGAGACCAAGCTACCGATCACGCTGGGTGACACCGAACTGAGCTACGAAGAACCGTCTCCTGAGATCTTCGAGATCGTCTTTCCCGAGGGCTATGCGATTGTAGACACGCGGCCGGGCGCAGCAGAGTCACTGCCCGACTGGCTCCTGGAAGAGAGCAGTGCAGATGCGAAGGCCAGTGAGGCATTCGAGCAGGCGACCCACGCCCTGGCCAACGGCGACTATGCGACCGCCGTGGAGTCGTTCACTATCGTAACAGAAATCCAACTCCGGCGCAACTGGGCCTGGTTCTGGCAGGGCAGCGCCCATTGCGGGCTTGGTCAGTACGACTTGGCAGTCGAGAAATTCACAAAGGTGCTGGAGATCTTCGAGGGCGATCCCTGTTACTACTGCAACTACGCCCGGGCGCTGGCCTACGCCCAACTGAGGGCCGACGAGGCGGCCGAGGAAGATCTGCGTATCTGCCTGCCCGAGATGGTGCGGGCGCTGCGCATCCCGTCGGCCGGCAAAATGTTCGAGTATGCCAACAACCCCTTGATCAGCCGTGGCAAGGCCAAGCCGAGCGATCAGGAGGTCGTCACCCACATGATCAACCGCTTGCGAATCGTCAGTGGTCGCCGCTTCGGATACGATCCAGGCGCCAGTGTCGAGGCGAACGAAGTCGCCATTTCGGCCTGGGAAGAGTGGTTGGAGACTGATGGGCAGATCGACATCACGCTCGACGCCGAACTTCTGCCGGAGATCCCCGGCACAGGCGACACACAGTAAGTGAGGGAGCATGTGTCCTCAGCAAGTCCACGAAACGACACGGCCGGACCTCCGCGGTCCGGCCGCCGTCCAGGGAGAATCCGAACCGTTGACAAGCAACCAGCCATAATGTAGAAGCGCATCCATAGGCCCCCAGCGGAGGGCCCACGCGATGTCGTACCAACTGGAGGGAACAGTCATGACGCGTCGTATCATCTTGTCCCTGTGTATGTGCAGTCTCCTGGCAGTGGTGGTCTCAACCATCGGCGGAGCCCCACCGAAACCACCGGCCCCCGACAAGGCCCCAGTCAACCGCGTGCTCACACTGGACGGCAAGTCGGACTTCCTGCGCGTGCCGGACTCGCCTTCGCTGCACTCACTGACCGAGGCGATGACCCTCGAGTTGTGGTTCAGGGCTGCGTCGTTCTACTCTGAGACTGGCAAGATCAACTCGCTACTCCGCAAGAATATCGGGGCGGGCGAGGAGAACTTCCTGCTGCGATTTCGCACGATCGACGGCGCGCCGTCGATCGAGGTCGGCGCCGGTCCCGATATTGGAACGCTGCAGACCTACGACGATATCAAGGCGGGCCGTTGGTATCATCTGGCGGGAACCTATGACGGCAAAGCCATCGCCGCCTATGTGAACGGCGCGCGAATCGACAGCGTAGACACCTCCGGCCGACTGTCTATCGACGAATCGGATCTGTTCATCGGCAAGGGAGATCCGGACTTCAGCGATGGCGAATACTTCCACGGCGCCCTCGACGAGATCCGTCTGTGGAACGTGGCGCGATCGCCTGAGGAGATCCGAGCCGCGATGGACATCACCTTGACCGGCAAGGAGAAGGGCCTCGTTGGGTACTGGAACTTCGACGATGGCACGGCCCAAGATCTGTCCGGCCATGGCAATGACGGCCAACTGAATCAGATCGTCAAGTCACCACGTCCCAAGGCAGAGGCCCCGACGGAACGCACGACCGAAGCGGCGCCCCCGCTGCCGCCCGGCACACGCGAGCGGGCGCGCGAGCGGATCGTCCACATTGAGGAGGGCATCATCCGCCAGGTCCCCGACGTGCCCCGCCTGTGTGACCAACTCGACCTCCGCAAAGAGAAGGTGAGCGTTGGCGACTGCGAACTGTACTGTGAGCACGAGGGCAGTGGGACAGCGCTGGTTCTTCTTCATGGCGGCCCGGGCTCGACCCACCACAACTTCCATCCCCATTTCTCCCAAGCGGCCAATTTCGCCCACGTCGTTTACTACGACCAGCGCGGGTGCGGATTGTCCGACTACGAACCGGGCTCGGGCTACTGCGTCGATCAGGCCGCTGACGATCTGGACCACTTGCGCGAAACGCTCGGCATCGAGAAATGGGTCGTGCTGGGCCATTCCTACGGCGGGCTCCTGGCCCAGCGCTACGCGATGAAATATCCCGAGAACCTCAAGGGCCTGGTCCTGACCTGCGCCTCGACGGGACTGCACGGCCCGTCCCTGCCGTCTCGACAGCGTGACTTCATCTCGGTGGCCGAACGGCGCAAGATGGGCGAGATCCGCCGGACCCCGGGCCTGACCACCGCCCAGCGGATCTACAACAACTTCCTCAATGGGGACTGGAAGCGACAGTCCTACTACAAACAAACCCGCGAACAGATCGCCCAGAGCGCCCTCTACGGATGGATTCACGATAACAACTTCAATGGCATCATGAGCAACTCCGCTCAACAGGTGGACCTGACCGGCGCCTTCGCACAATGCCCGATCCCCACGCTCATTATCGAGGCCCGGTGGGACATGTCCTGGAATACGGACAAGGCCGGGCAACTCCAGAAGAATCACCCGAATGCCAAGCTCGTCATGCTCGAGGAGTCGGGCCATAGTCCGTTCGAGGACGAACCGGAGACGTACTTTGGTGCGTTGAGGGATTTCATGAACGATCTGCCCCCGGTGTCGGTCGCCAAGATCGACGCGTGGGAGCGTCGCTTGGCTGAGCGCAAGCAGAGCGCGAGCCAGTTCGTCGGCAGCTTGGGCTGGGGAAAGCGCTCAAGTCAGAAGATCGCCTCGAAATACGACAAGGCATGGCTGGATCAGATCAGCGCCCCCGGGACCTGGCTCAAGATTGGCTTTGCCCTGTACGACGCAAAGCGCTATGACGACGCCCTGGACGCGTTCGAGAAAATGGAAGAAACAAGCGGCGGAGACCAAAACCGCCAGGCCGTGGCGACCATCTGGCAGGCACAGATGCTGGATCTGCTGAATAAGCGAGACGAAGCCATAGCGAAATACCGAGAGGCAGCGGATATGGACGTTGAGACGCCGTGCCGGCACGATCAGTACGGCCTGGCCTACGCGCCGAGCAGCTACGCCCGCGAGAGAATCAGCACACCGTTCACACGTATGGAGAATCGAAGCAACGACTAGCGCCTTCACCCTTGATACAAGTAGAAGAAACACTCATCGGGCCGGTCTCGGAGGGACCGGCCTTTTGCATGCGCCCAGGCCATAATCTCGTACCGAATTCGTCTATGCCCCAGTTTTCAAATGAGTAAAACGAGGCGTTGGCGTGTTATATAGGTGCAGTTGGATCGATCCATACGCTCGAAAGGTGCGGGGCCGTGCTGGAAGACAGATATCTGGTCTGGAGAATGAAACGGGGTAGCCGGGAGGCGCTCCGCCGCATCTACGAGAAGTACAGAGACGACCTGCTGAGGCTGGCGATCTCGCTGTCCAACGACACGGCGATGGCTGAGGACACCGTCCAGGATGTGTTCACGACCTTCATTCGCGGAGCCGAACGGTTCGAGTTGACCGGCTCCCTGAAGGGCTACCTGGCCACTTGCGTGGCCAATCGGGTGCGAAACGCCGGCCGCGACCGCCGGCCGCACGTGTCACTGGACGAAGCCCGACAGATCATCTCCGATTCGAGGCGGCCGGACCAGTGGGTCGTCTGCAGTGAGGAACTGGAGCAGATCGTCGCCGGCCTGGCCCTGTTGCCTTGCGAACAGCGCGAGGTTGTGACGCTTCGACTCCAGGGCGCTGTGAAATTCCGCGAGATCGCGGCGCTTCAGCAGGTACCGATCAAGACGGCCCTGAGCCGGTATCGATGCGGACTACAGAAACTTAGGTCATTGTTGAACGGTGAGGTCACACAATGCGATCGCTGAGAGAGATCAAGAGATATGTCGCCAAGGCAATGGTACACAGCAACGATCGAGTGAACCAGGCGGTCCTGGACACCCTTCTGACGGAACTGGATGAAGCAACAGATGAGAACTCGACCGGACGTCGATGGAAGCTGAACGGACCCGTCTTGAAGTTAGTGGCCACCGCGGCCGTCCTCACCATCGCGGTGCTGCTGATTGACCAACGTCTCAGGCCCGGATCGTCGCATCCAGGAGCCGAACCCAGGACCGAAGTAAGGATCGAAACGGTCAACGCGATCGGATTGAACATAGCGTACCAGCGCGGCGGAATGGAAGCCGTGGAGCAGCAGTACATGAGGACCTTCAAAAACTCAAGACCCCGGCCGACCCGTCTGTCTGTGGAGAGAATGCTCACAGAATTGACGGAGAACGGCGATAGCTGAGAAAGGAACACCCATGAGAAGAATCTCAAACGCGATACTCCCAAGTCTTGTCCTGCCCGTCCTGATGTCAACGCTAGCGGCCCCCTGCGCCTTCGCCTATCCGCCGGACAACGCGGCGGTGCTCTACTACAAGGCGTCTCTACTGTGCCGGATAGACGACGAGATGGGTAGCGCCCTGCACGACTTTCGGAAGGGCAAAATCGAACTGAACGAGAAGATCGAGAAGCTCGTCAAGGACAATAGAGAGGCCATTACGACCCTGCTGGACGCCTGTCAGGTGGCGAACTGCGATTGGGGCATAAACTACGCCAGGGGTTTCGAGTTGATGCCCCCGAGCTATGCCGGTCTGAGACAATTGTCCACGCTCATTGTCGCCGAGGCCAAGATTCACGCCCGAGACGGTGACTACCGAACGGCATTGGACCGTTGCATCAGTCTGCACAAGATGGCGAGCCACATCAACGATCGCCTGTTTATCAGCCACCTGGTGGGCATCTCGATCAACGCTATGGCTCACGAATGCACGGCTGAGATGCTGTCCTATGCCACATCGGACGTGAAGACACTGACCTGGCTGAAGACCCAATTGGCACAGATCGAGGGGCTCCCCCTTCCGATCGGACCTGCATTCGACGGGGAGAAGCAGGCAGGCGCTGTTTCCATCACCGTAGACAGAATGGCTAACGTCTTGGAGATCGGATTGGGCGATGAGGCCTTCCAGAAACAGGTCCTTGAGAAAGTCCGCGCCGGAGACGAGGCGTTCTTTGAGAAGAATCGAGCGATTTGGAATCAATACTGCTCCGGTGTTGTCACCGCCTTCGACCTGCCCTATCCGCAGGCCCATGCAAAACTCCAGCAGTTGTACGAGGAGGTTAGCGGACATCCCAACGCGATCTTCATGACAGCTCTGGCGCCCGCCTGCGAGAGGGTTTGTACGCTCTCGGTGAGATCGAAGACACACTGCAACGCGATCCAGACGGCGCTCGAACTGTATCTGACCCGGGCCAGGACAGGCCAGCTACCCGACTCGTTGCCGGCGAACGCCCCAAGGGACCTGTTCAGTGGCAAACCCTTCCGGTACGAGAAGACCACCGACGGATTCACGCTGCACTGCCAGGGCAAAGACCTGGACAAGGACAAGACCTACGAGTACGAATTCAAGATAAAGAAATGAGTCGGACACTCCAACGATGAGTTCAGGCCGGGCCGATTAGGGGCTCGGCCTTTTCTTTTTCACCCCTGCGGTACAAAGTCACATTTTTCCATACCCAAACGGTGCTTCCAGTTGTGTTATAGGTGACGGCGATCCTGAGCTTGGGAGTGTCACTAACTGATGCTGGAAGACAAAGTGCTCATCTGGAGGTTCAAGAGCGGCAGCCGCGCGGCGCTGTGCCGGATCTACGAGAAGTACCGGACGGACTTGCTCAAACTGGCCGCCCTGCTGCTGAACCACCCGGGTGACGCCGAAGACACCGTGCACGATGTCTTTGTCTCCTTTGTGCAATCGGCCGAGAAACTGAAGCTCGGCGGCAGCCTCAAGGGCTATCTGCTAACGTGTGTCGCCAACAACGCCCGCAACCGGAATCGGGCAAACCAGCACAAGCAAACCGTCAGCCTGGACGAAGCCCAGGCGCTGGCCTCGGCGTCCAGAACACCCGAGCAATGGATCACCTACAGTGAGAAACTGACGCAATGGAGCGAAGCGCTGGACCGGCTCCCCTATGAACAGCGAGAGGTCGTCACCCTGCGCCTGCGGGCCGGGATGAAGTTCCGACAGATCGCCCGACTGCAAGGCGTCTCGGTCAATACGACCAAGGGTCGCTATCGTTACGCCCTGGAAAAACTGCGGTCACTCTTGAACGGTGAGTTGGAACGATGAGATCACAAAAAGACATAGAACGGGCCTTCAAGCAAGCACATCTCGACGTCGAGATCAACACCGAGACCGATCGTACGATCTTGAACGGGCTCGTCGCGACACATGAGACGTCTCGGCGAACAACGGCTAGACATATGGTCCCGAAGTTCGCCATCGCGGCGATTATTATGATGGCGGCTCTGCTGGCCACACACTCTGCCCTCCGCGACGTCCCTCGCAAGCCAAGGGGCATCCCGCAGCCGTCTGCGACGATGTCTGCTGCCGAGATGCTCACGGTAGGACAACTGAAAGCCGCCTATGGCCGGGGCGGACTTGAAGCGCTCGAGGCGCAATGTGAGAGGGCAGCCGAGAAGGTGGACGTGAAACAGAAGGAACTATCAATCAGAGATTTGATCCTCGAACTCGGGGGCACATAGCCCCGGAAAGGACGAAATCATGCGGACATTGGATGATCCCAAATCACACATGGTCACGTGTATCGTTCTGGTACTGGTTGCATCGAGCGTAGCGACTTGGGCCCAGCAGCAGGAGAATGCCGCCTTGCTGTACTACCAGGCGTTTCTGCTACACGAGAAGCCGGACGATGGACTGGTCCACACGATCGGCGATTATGGCAAGGGCAAGATCGAAGGCAATGAGAAGATCGCCGAACACATTGAGAAGAATCGCAGCGCAATCGCCTCTGCCGTGAAGGCCGCTGACATGGATACCTGCGACTGGGGGTATGACTACTCACAGGGCTTTGATCTTCAGATGCCCCATCTCCCCCAGGTCAGGCGAATCGCATTCCTACTTTCAGCCGAAGCCAGATCGTTGGCCGAACGGGGTGACTACGCCACGGCACTGGATCGATGCATCACCCTTCGTAAGATGGCAGGGCACGTGACCGACAGGACGCTGATCACCTATCTCGTGGGGCTGGCGCTGAACGGCCTGGCCAATGGGGCCGCTCAGAACATCCTGGGCCTCATGCCAGGCGACGTGAAAGAGTTGAGCGAGTTCAAGAATCGATTGAGCCAAACACAAGAGCGATTTCCCACACTGGAGTACACGTACACTCAGGAAGCCCAAGTGTGCGCTGAGTCGATGCGAAAGGAAAAGGCTGAGACGCTTATCACTCTGATGAGGCAAGGCAACGATTCGGTCTCCGATTCCACCATCCGACGTCTGCGCGGAGACGAGGCGTTCTTCGAGCGAAACCGAAATCACTATGCCAACGCTATCGGAACGATCATCGACACACTTGAATCGAGCCTGTCGTACCAAGAAATATGTATAAAACTGGATGAACTGGACAGGCACTTCTGTGGGGAAGCTTCGGACAATCCCGACGCCACCCTAACGGCGATGGCACTACCGGCAACAAAGAGAATCCTTCAACTGAGGGTACGACAGCAGACACATGTCAATGCGCTATGCACCGCCATCGACCTCTACATGGCCAAGGCCACAACCGGCCGACTGCCCGACACCCTGTCTGCGAATGCGCCCAACGACCTGTTCAGTGGCAAGCCCTTTCGGTATGAGAAGACAGCCGATGGCTTTGTTCTGCACTGCCAGGGCAAGGACCTGGACAAAGACAAGGCCTACGAGTTCGAGTTCAAGGTTGCGAAGTAAACGTCTTCCGACGTCATCGCAGAGGGCCGGACCGGTTTGGGGTCTGACCCTCTGCCTTGGCTTTGGAGACAACCGCCCACAGAACCACATTCCCCAGATCCCCCCAGAATCTTCTCGGACACACCGAAATCGATTGAAATATCGAGACAAATCTGTCAGTCTCATGGTTCAGATAGCCTGAACCATGATTACCGAGGATTGTCATGACCGATTCGATGAGACCACACGCCAGTTTGCACGCACTTAGTCTCCTCATCGCGGCGACCATCGCCACCAGCGGCGTCCTGGCCGCTGACGTGACATTGGTAGTTTCCGATCCAGACGGCACGGCCGCCCGGGTGGCGGCCCCCGTGTCGACAAGAATTAACCTCCAGAAACGGTTTGGGCCCTCGATAGACGCCACTCGACTGCGACTGGTTGAAGACGAGAGCACCATCCCGGTGCAATTCGTGCCTGACTCGGTCAAGCGAAACGCCAAGGCCGTAGGGACGCTGTGGTGGTTGATGCCTCCCGGCCCGAAGGGCGAGCGACGCTTCCGCTTGACCGTAGCCAATCGATCGGCGCCCGGGGCGCTGGCGATCCGAGCCACGCACGGCGGGGATTACTACGATGTGACAGAGGGACAACTCCCGGTGTTGCGCTACAACTTCGGCAATGTACCGGTTCCCGAAGAGACGCCCGCCCACTTCGCGAAGGGTGAGAGCTACGAGCGCGGGGACTACATCAGCCCCTTGTACGGTCCCAGAGGCGAGGTGCTCACCGAGGATTACCCCCACGACCACGCCCACCACCGGGGTGTTTGGTGGTCCTGGCCGGTCACCCGATGGCGTGACGAGGTCTTCGATATCTGGGCGGTAGTGGGCGTCCACGCGCGTCCGATCGCCATGAATCGCGCCGAGACGGGCGCCGTACTGGCCGTACTCGAACCGACGAGCGTTTGGAAGTGGAAGGATCAGGACCCGATCGTACGCGAGCAGGTGACGATTCGCGCCTTTCGCCGAAGGAACCTGAACCGAACGATTGATGTGGAGGTCCGGTTGACAGCGCTCGTAGACGGCGTAGCTATCGGAGGACGCCCCAAGGCCGGCTATGGGGGCTTTTCGCTCCGAGCCGCCCCTTGCCAGGAGCGCAAGATCACCCTTCATGCCGGCCCGGAGGCCGAGACGCCCCGTCGCACATGGATGGATTATTCGGGCGTCTTTGCCGGCGGTAGCGGCCCCTCCGGCGTGACCCTCTTCGAACACGTGAGCAATCCCGACTATCCCAACCCCCAACAGGAATACCCTGCCGTCAACTGCATCATGCCGGCCTTCCCGGGCGCACGGGAAGTGTCTCTGCGGAAGGGCAAAACTCTGGTGCTCAAACACCGGCTCTGGATCCATCCAGGCACGGCCGATGAAAATCAACTTTCCGATGTCTGGTCGGCTTACACCCATCCGCCCAAGGTCAGGGTGGAAGAGTGAATCGACTAGCTGGACAAGGAGGACACACCAATGTCTGAATCGCAGCCCGTATCACGACGCAGTTTCATTCGCCAGGCCGCCACCGTAGGAGCCGCCGGCGTGGCGGTCCCTCAATTCGTCCCCGCCCGCGCCCTGGGCCAGGGCGGCGCCAACAAGAAGATCGGCATCGGTCTCATCGGCTGCGGCGGCATGGGCCGGGCCAACCTCAACGCCTGCGCTCGTCATGCCGACGTTGTGGTCACCGGCGCGTGTGACATCTGGAAGCCCCGCCGCGACGCGGTGGTCAACCAGTTCAAAGACTCCGCCAAGCCGTACCACGATTACCGCGAGATGCTCGGCGCCAAGGACATCGACGCGGTCATCATCGCGACGCCCCCCCACTGGCACTGCCGCATGGCGGTCGATGCCTGTGAGGCGGGCAAGGATCTCTACCTGCAGAAACCCATGACGCTGCATGTGGGCGAGAGCTTCGCCGTGCGCAACGCCGTCCGCCGACACAAGCGAATCTGTCAAATCGGCACCCAGATTCACGCGTCGGAGAACTACCGGCGCGTGGTGGAGTTCATTCGCGCGGGCAAACTGGGACCGATCAGTGTCGCCCGGACCTTCAACGTCATGAACCAGGGCCCCAACGGGATCGGCAACACGCCCAACAGCGATCCGCCGGCCGAAATCGACTGGGACCTCTGGGTCGGCCCGGGTCCGATGCAGCCGTACAATCCGCTGATCGTCCAGAGCGCCTACCACAACTGCTCCTTCATGGCTCCCAGTGGCGGCTGGACCCCCGGGATGGCGCCGCACATCATCGACCTGCCCGTTTGGGCGCTGGAATTGGGCTTCCCCGAGAACACGTATTGCTCGGGTGGTCGTTACGTCGTCAAGGACGCCGGCGATGCGCCGGACGTGCAGGAAGTGCTCTGGCAATACCCGAACTTCACGATGACGTGGATGATGTCGACAGTCAACAGCTTCGCCTTCGACTTCGGTCGCGGCACGCCGGCCCGGAGGCTGGGCATCTACTTCCACGGACTCAACGGCACGCTGTTCTCCGACTATGGCAAGCACGAGATCGTCCCCGAAGGGGATATGCTCAAAGACGCCCTGCCACCCGAGAAATCCATCGCATCATCACCGGGCCATGAGCAGGAATGGATCAACTGCATCAAGAGCCGCCAGCAGCCGAGTTGCAATGCCGACTATCACTGCAAGATAGATGTACCGATCTGCCTGGCCAACCTCTCGATGAAATTGGGTCGAGCCATCCGCTTCGATCCGGTGACAGAGATGATCGTCGGTGACGACGAAGCCGCCCGCCTGGCCATCCCCGAATACCGGGCGCCCTGGAAATTCCCGCGTCAGTACGTCTGATCCACTGACACGGTCGCCGAAACGGGACCATCCGAACGTATGTCAGAGAGGCCGGACCTGATTTCAGGCCCGGCCTCTTCTATTGCACCGGCGCATCGCGCTAGAGATTCGTACGGACAAGGCGGTTTTTTCTGCATCCAGGCCATACAGCATTCGTCTTGATTGGGAAAGCCGGCTTAGGGAGTTCCAATTGAACGAATCGATCGATGAAAACGCAGTCCATGCCTGTCAGCGGGGTGACAAAGAAGCTTACGCCACCCTGGTTGAAAGGCATTACAGGCATGTTTTCGCGCTCTGTCTGGGCATCCTTGGCAACGTCCACGATGCCGAGGACGCGGCGCAGGAAGCCCTGCTCAAGGGTCTTGCGAAGATCGGGAGGCTCGGTCGGGCGCGGCGGTTCGAGCCATGGATACTGAAGATTGCCAGGAATCAGTGCCTCGATCTGCTGCGAAAGCGCAAGCATCTCAAGACGTTGACGACCCCGCAGATCACCGAGCCGGCGCGAAAAGTGAATAACAATCACGATCTGGAGCGTGCCATCAGGCAATTGCCCCTGGAGCTTCGCCTGCCGTTGACCATGTACTATTTCGAACAGAAGAACGCTGGAATCGTCGCCAGGAAGTTGAACATCTCCCATTCTCTGGCCTGCCAGCGCCTCAGGGCCGCGCGAAACGAACTGCACACCCTGCTGACCAAAGGGGGTTCCCATGAACGATGATTGCCGCAAAACAAGGGACCGAGCCTCGGATCTGATCTCCGGCGTCTTGTCCAGAGCAGAGGAACAGGCAATCCGAGAGCATCTGAGAACCTGCGTTAGCTGCCACAAGTACGTGCAGGCCCTAGAGCAGGAAGATGCCTCTCTGATCGACCACTTCGCCCAAATCGACGCGGACATGGCCACTCACCAGGCGCGTGTCCTCCAGAGAATGGATCATCTTTGTACCAACCAGAAGCCGAACACCACTTCCATATGGAGAGATATTATGAAGACTCGATACGCCAAACTGACCACCGCGGCGGCCGTGGTTGCTCTCGCCGTCATCACGGGGGTTCTCCTGGACAAATCGACTACACCGGCCTATGCGATTACCGACCTGCCGGCGGCCTTTGAGCAAGCGCGCGTTATCCACTTGCAGGGTTGGACGTACTTCCCCCGGCACCGGATGCCCAACGGCAAAAGAATACCCCCGGTGGAAATCGACAACTGGATTGACGTGGAGAACGGCCGGTCACGGCATACCGGAGCGGGTCTGAGCATCGAGCCCAACGGCGCCAGAGTAACAGTGAGTGAGACGATATCGGATGGCCTGTACACCATGGGCGTCAACCACACGGAGCGGTCCGTGCAGTTTTATCGCTTGAGCGAGTATCAACAGAGGCTGCGGACCCATCATATGGCAAGAATGATGTCGGGGCAGTTGTTCGGCGACATAGAACAGATTGGGGACTTCACGCTGGTCGGCCAGGAACGTCTCGATGGCGTCGGTTACGACATCTGGGAGCGGGAGATGCCCACCGGCGGGAAACTGAAGCTCTGGCTATCGGCAGAGACCGGCCTGCCCCGCCGCACGCAGATGCTGGACCGCTCCGACGATGGCCGGTGGGAACTTCAGAGCGACTACCAGACCATAGAGTACAACGTGGAGATTCCGGAAGGCGTCTTTGCGACCGAGGCGCCCGCCGGCTATGCGTCCGAGAACACCAAGGAAACGGCGTTCCCGCACGAATTCGGCCGCGGCGGTGGGGTCGGCTTCGGGGGCAACGACTACAGCCTTCAATGCGATACAAAGATCAGCTTCACGCTGAGCAATGGATGTGTGATTATGGGCTGGAGCAGTTTCGATCGTAACGCTGAGGAGCAGCAGAAATCGCTGTTCTCCGATCTGGTGTTCGGCGGGAGGCTCCCAAGACTACCGGTCGAACTGCACGGACTCAAACCGGCCGAGTCCGGCAATGATGTGACATACGCGGGATACCATCTCACCCATACAAGCAAGGCGGGCCGGCTCATCGAGTGGACCCTGTATGTGCCCAATGGCACGCCGCCGGCGAATGTGAAACAGTTCGGCTATCGTGCCCTGTACCGATTCAACCTGGACCCCGTGCCGAAATGGAACATAGGACTGACGATAGAGCACGGAATACCCATCGAGACCGCGACGGATTTCGAGACATGGGTCCTCGGTGCAATGGCTGAGTTAAGCGATGATGGCGCAGCGCCAGAGCACGTCACCTATCCGAATGTCATGGAACTGGCCCGGGAAATCCGCGCTTCTCTCCATCCCTAACTGTTCTCCTTATCAGCGAGTGTACACGAGCCGGACGCGCGGAGGTCCGGCTCGTGGCATGCGCTTGATCTTGATATCTACACCCCAAAATGATAAAATGAGCAAACAGATCATTCGTCCAGGATGAAATCAGCGTTCCGGCTGTGGAGTGAGGGATATGGGGATTACGGGTGTGCGCCTTTTGTTTGGAATCGCAGTCTTGCCGGTTGGAGGAGATGAATGAAGCTCTCGCAGTTGTTGCTCACCTCAGTTCTGGGTCTGCTGGCGCTGGCCGGGGCCAGCCGGGCGCAGACACTGGTTGCGGGCTTGCAAGACGAGAAGGTCTATACCGACCGCGCGTCCTTCACCATCCGCTCGGAGGAAGGCTTTGAGGTCAGCGCCGCGTTGAACGGCGAAGCAATCGCCCTCGATACAACCGTGGAGGTCGATCGGCCAGACTACTACGAACTCTCCATCGTTCGGCGTGAGTTGTCGACCGGCGCAGAGGAGAGCGAGCTGATTCAATTCATCGTACGCGACTCGGCGCGGGGCAATTCCGAGTGGGGTCTGCCCCCCTGGACACCCTACCGATCGATCGATTCGGCGGCGGCTGAATTCGTGGACGCTCGACTGAAGATCGTCGCCCCGGCTCAGTATCCGGCCGGCCTTGAAATCCCCATCATCGCGCGGGTCGAGAACGAATCCGGCAAGCGTCTCGGCATTAACGGTCCGATCACTGCAACCGAGTTCCCCAATCACCCGCTCGGACTGCTGCGCGGCGTTGGCTCGGTCTTTCTGCCTCCGACATCAGAACCAGGCGCCATCTCCTATACCGCCGCGATCCACTCTTTGGAGAACGCAACGCAAGTCGAGATCGAGACATCCACATCATGGCACGCGATCGATGAAGACATTGTCACGTCAACGGACTGGGGCCAGGACGCTCGGATTCATATCAGTGGTGTCGCCGACAACACATTGACCATTCCAGCCGATGTCACATTGACGATCGGAGCGGGCAGTGTCATCCTGATCGATTCCGATATCGATGTCGTTGTGGAGGGAACCATCGTCGTCAACGGTACTGTCGAGCGGCCTGTGGTCTTCACGACATCGGACAGAAGCGCCCCCTGGGGCGGATTCCTATTCGAGGAAGGTGGGGCACTGGGCGTCTTCACGGGGGCCATCTTCACCGCCAGCGGCGCCGATTCGGACTGGCTGGACCGCCGTCCAGGCTATGGGCATAGCCACCGCCATGAGCAATGTCTCTTTTTCTTGCGAGAGGAAGCGGAAGTCACCCTGACCGACTGCTTCATCGTGGAAAACCACGGCCAGGCTGGACATGGCGAGAGGGCCTGCTTGACCATGAACGGCTGCCTGGTTCAGAAATGCATCACCGCCGGACAGTATAACCGAGGGTCGGTCATTCTGACTGACTGCGCGATCATCGAGTTCCCCTCGGCCAGCGCTCCCTTTGCCGACGACGACAACGACGGCCTCTACCTGACTGGTGGCGCCCATACGCTGACCGACTGCCTCATCGGCTGGGCGCTCGACGACGGCATCGATGCAGGCTCGGGCGCCGAAGGGTCCGTGACCATTGAAGGATGCTGGTTCGAATCGTGCTACCACGAGGCCATGGCCTGGTCGGAAGCACGAGACGCGGATGTCACTGACACGGTGATCCTCAACTGCGGCCAAGCCATCGAGTGCGGATTCGGATCGCCCGACGTCAACGCCGTTCGATGCCTGGCCACCGGCAATGCCGTGGGCGCCCGGTTCGGCGACAACTACGACTGGAGCTATCGCGGCTTTCTGACCGTCAGCGACTGCCTGCTGCTGTTCAACCAACGAGACATCTGGGGCCGGGCCTGGGATGACTGGGCGGTCCATCTTTCACAGATGGATATCCAGGACAACCACTTCAGCATCGAAAATGCCAATTTCCCCAGCAACTGGCTCTGGGACCCACAGAGTGATCCCAATCAATTGGATCATCTGGCGCCGTTCCTGCCGACGAGCGCCACTACCGTGGGTCTCGGGTTGGCCGCTCCTGAAGAGGCGCAGGATCTATCCGAAATCACCGGCGCGATTCCCGTTCGACTGAGCACCTTCACAACACAGGTTGTCTCCGTAAACTACACGATTGACGCAGAAACCGAACGGCTGGACAGTGGCACGCTTTACTTCATGCCGGGGGAAACGGTCAAGCACATTCAATTTGACGCAACATCGGTCGAGAACGCTCGTGAGATTCAGGTATCGCTGAGTGATCCCGTCAATGCCGAGTTGACCGGACACGCGGAGATAACGTATCGGAATGCTGCCGCTTTTGTCGAACCGCTCGTCGTAACAGGCGACGCATGGCGCTATTTCAAAGGAACGGAAGAGCCCCCCACCGACTGGAACGCCCTGTCCTCTGATAACACAGGCTGGCTGACCGGCCCCACGCCGATTGGATACGAGAACGGATCGGGCTACGAGGCACACCTCGCGACTGACCTGACAGACATGCGCAACGGCTATCTCAGCGTGTACGCACGCCGGGAATTCGTCATAGAGGACCCAGCACAACTGACCGGGCTGACTCTAACCGTAGACTTCGACGACGGCTACATCGCCTACATCAATGGCGTCCAGGTGAGCAACCAAGGCGCACCCGACCGGCCGACGCACGACCAGCCCGCATCGGCCAGTCATGAGGCCTGTTGCGGCAGTTGCAGTCCCGATCAGATCGATCTAACCGACCACGTGGACGATCTGATGCCCGGCGTCAATGTGTTGGCCATCCAGGCACACAACCGGACCCCCTCCAGTTCCGATTTCCTCTTCACCGCCGAGTTATCCGCGGTGACAGGCCCCTGAGAGCGAGAATTCTATTGCCAAGGCTCCACGCCGACCTTTAACATACCTTGACTTCAGAGAATGGTTGATCCGACTAGGAGCCTCAATATGATGCGATATGGACCAATGGTGTCATTTTTCGTTTGCCTGGCCCTGCTGTGCGGCTGCGCGACGGTTGCCCCCTACAGCAAGGTCGTGGCCACCGGCCCCATGCAGCAATGGCACACCGTGACGCTGACCTTTGACGGCCTCCACGCGGACGAACTCGCCGAGCCCAATCCTTTCCTCGACAGTCGCCTGAATGTCACATTCTCCAGGGGCGCCAAGCAGTACGTCGTGCCGGGCTACTACGCAGCGGACGGCAACGCCGCCCACACCAGCCAGATGGCCGGCAACAAGTGGCGTGCCCACTTCATTCCCGACGAGACAGGTCAGTGGACGTATACCGTTTCGTACCGTTTCGGCAAGGATATTGCCCTGAGCAACGATCCCAATGCCGGCGAACCGATCGCATTTGACGGCGCCAGCGGCGTGTTTACCATCGCGCCAACGGACAAGATCGCGCCGGACCTGCGCGGGAGGGGATTGCTGCAGTACGTCGGGAAACGGTATCTACGTTTCGCCCATACCGGGGAGTATTTCATCAAAGCCGGCGCCGACAGCCCCGAGAACTTCCTGGCCTATGCCGACTTTGACGACACGTTCGACACCGCCAAACTGGAGCGCAAGGGTGAAGCCGTAGGCGAGAAGTTCATCCACCGCTACGAATCGCACGTTCAGGACTGGCGTCAGGGAGATCCCGTCTGGAAAGACGGCAAGGGCAAGGGAATCATCGGCGCGCTGAACTATCTGGCCTCCAAGGGCATGAACAGCGTCTATTTTCTCCCCTACAACATCGACGGCGGCGACGGCAAGGACGTGTGGCCCTGGGTCGATCCGACTGACCGGTTCCGATTCGACTGCAGCAAGCTGGACCAGTGGGAGATCGTCTTGACGCACATGGACCGGCTCGGACTGATGCTCCACGTCGTGACACAGGAGCAGGAGAACGACCAGGGTCTTGACGAGGGCGAACTCGGCACCACCCGTAAACTGTACTACCGAGAATTGGTCGCCCGGTTCGGACATCATCCAGCTCTGGTCTGGAACCTGGGCGAGGAGAACACCAATACCGACGCCCAGCGCAAGGCGTTCTGCAACTACATCCGGGACCTGGACCCCTACGATCACCCGATCGTCTGTCACACGTTCCCGGGCCAGTACGACGACGTGTACGCCCCCCTTCTGGGCTACGAGCACTTCGACGGCCCCTCCCTGCAGACCAATGACACCCACAAGCAGACGCTTGAATGGCTCGACCGCTCGCAGGCGGCGGGTCGACAGTGGTTCGTTTGCCTCGACGAGATCGGCCCGGCTCACACGGGCGTCAAACCGGACAACGATGACTACATGCATGACAACGTCCGTAAGAAACACCTATGGGGCAACCTGATGGCCGGCGGGGCCGGTGTCGAGTGGTATTTCGGCTATCGCTTCGCCCACAATGACTTGAACTGCGAGAGCTGGCGCAGCCGGGACCACATGTGGGACCTGACACGATACGCCCTGGATTTCTTCCGTGGACATCTGCCGTTTGCCAGGATGAACCATCACGACGAGTTGACATCAGCCGAGGACGACTACTGCTTTGCCAATCCCGGATCGGTGTACGCGATCTATTTGCCCAACGGCGGGACCACCAATCTGGACCTCGGCACCTCAACAGAGCCCTTCCGCATTCGGTGGTTTAACCCCCGAAAAGGCGGTCCTCTGCGAATCGGAACGATCGCTCTGGTCACCGGCCCCGGCCTTGTCAAGATCGGTCAGCCCTGGCGCGACACGGACAAGGACTGGGTGGCGCTGGTCGAGCGATCCGCGCCGAAGTAGTCGACCAACACGTCGTAACGGGCGCTTCCTAGCCGCCTGAAGCAGTCTTTCAATCAGAATAATCCACACAACCCGCAAGCCAGAGGGGATGCGTGCGGAACCGATGGCCTCAAATCACCTCCCAATCTCCAATGCAGTCCAGGGAAATTGCGGTTGATATGGGGCAGCCCCATATGGTATAAAGGTGGTATCGGGTGTGTGAATGTGTGTTTCGGATGGAACGGCCCAGATTGGTCTATCAGCACACGGGGTGGTCCGTCCTTTTCTCAGGAAGGAGGTGGGCATGCGCACCGTCATCATTTCGTGCAAGAGTAATGAGCCCAGCGCAGACCGCATGCAAAGGTGATTTCTGAGACAATTGGCCCGCCGGCTGAATGTGAGGAAAGCGTGCGCTTCGGAACCCGGTGGATATGAGTAACGCAACATTTCTGAAGGAGGACTGCTATGTGTAGAAGACGGTTTTACCTGGTCGCTTCCATCCTGGTGCTCGCCACCTGCGGCGCGGCTCAGGCGGGCGTCCAGAAGTGGGAGTCGGTGGTGCAGGCCGCCAACCCGATTCACTGGTACAGATTCAACGAAGCGCCGGGAACGACGACCACGCCCGACAACGGCAGCGGCGGTCTCAATGGAGAGTATCGCTCTCTGGTGGACCTGGGCCAGGAAGGTCTCTTCGGACCGGGAGAAGCCGCGTTGTTCGAGCGAGGCGGGCAGGAAGACGTGATGTGGACCCAGGGTGGGGATCTGACAAGCGACGAGTGGACCGCTGAGTTTATCGTTATGAAGATGAGCAATACAGTGGCGCAAGCCCTCACCGACAGTGCGGACTTCTCTCTTCGCATCGTCGGCTGGGGCGTCGATGAGGAACTCAGCTTCACGGAATATGGTGTCATCGACGCTCGATTCGACGCCGTAGCAGGCGCCGATCTCATAGCGCCCGTGGAGCAGTGGATTCACGTAACCTACCGTAAGAGCGGCAGCCAGACCCAGGTGTTTGTCGACGGCGTAATGGTCGGCCAGACTTCGACGCTGGCGGACTGCCCAATCGACAGTTTTGGTGGTCGCGCCGGTGGCGACTCTGACGGCATGGACGGTTTCCTGGACGAGGCGGTCATTTACGATTACGCCCTGACGGATGCCGAGGTTCTCGCTCACGCTATGGCGCCATTCCTGGCCGACGTAACCGCGATCGTCCTGGAGCCCGAGGACGGCGCCACCGACGTCCCGCGCGACACGACCCTCAGTTGGATGGCGGGCGCATACGCCCAGACACACGATGTGTACTTTGGAACGGTACTCGACGACGTCGACACCGCCGACAGGGATAACCCGCTAGGCGTCCTGGTTAGCCAGGGACAGACCGCCAGCACGTATGAGCCGGTTGGCAACCTCGAACTGGGCCAGACCTACTACTGGCGCATCGACGAAGTCAACGGGGCGCCCGACAATACGATCTTCAAGGGCGACCCCTGGAGCTTCACGGTCGAACCAGTGGGCTACCCGATCGAGAACATCATCGCCACGAGCAATGGCGCGCCCCAGGCCGACGCGGCCCCCGAGAACATGGTCAATGGATCGGGACTCAACGCCGACGATCAGCACTCGACGGACAGTCTCAACATGTGGCTGGCCAGCCCTGTCGGCGACGAGCCCATGTACATTCAGTTTGAGTTTGATCGCGTCTACAAGATGCATGAGATGGTGGTCTGGAACTACAACGTAGAGTTCGAGTTGCTGCTGGGCTTCGGGATCGCGAACGCCACGGTCGAGTATTCCGAGAACGGCATCGACTGGACGGCCCTGGGCGATGTGGAATTGACTCAGGCCACGGCGCGGTCCGATTACGCAGCCAACACCACTATCGATCTTCAGGGTGTTGCGGCCCAGTTCGTCAAACTCACCGTCAACAGTGGCTTCGGCACGCTGCCTGTGCCGCAGTATGGTCTGAGCGAAGTTCGTTTCCTGTTCATTCCCGCCCAGGCCCGCGAGCCGCAACCGGACGACGGGGCGACAGACGTGGCTGTGGATGCGATGCTCGGTTGGAGAGCCGGCAGAGATGCTGTCTCACACGAGGTGAGTTTCGGCACCGACCCCAACGCGCTGGCCTTGGCCGGTACGGCCGACGCCGCGAGCTTTGACCCCGGGGCATTGGATTTGGGGACCACGTACTACTGGCAAGTTGATGCCATCCAGGAGGCTGAATCCTGGGCGGGCGCCCTCTGGAGCTTCTCCACGCAGACGTTCGTGGTCGTTGACGATTTCGAGAGCTATACCGATGATATCGACGCAGGCGAAGCCATCTTCCTGACCTGGATCGATGGATATGAAGTGAATGGCAACGGCTCGACGGTTGGCCATATGGAAGCACCGTTCGCCGAGATGACGATCGTCCACGGCGGCGCCCAGTCCATGCCGCTGTTCTATGACAACACGAACGCCTCGGTGTCCGAGGCCGAGTTGGCTCTGGCCCAGAACTGGACGCTCAATGGAATCGAGAGCCTATCGATCTTCTTCCAAGGCGCTGCCGGCAACACCGGACAACTGTACGTCAAGATCAACGGTACGAAGGTGGCCTATGACGGCGCTGCCGGCGACATCGCCGAGGCCATGTGGATGCCCTGGAATATCGATCTGTCCACTGTCGGCGGGAACATGAGCAACGTTACTTCGCTGATCATTGGCGTCGAGGGCGCCGGTGCAACGGGCGTCGTGTACATCGACGACGTCCGCCTGTACCCCAACGCTCCGGAACTCATCACACCGACCGAGCCGGATGAGGCCAATCTGGTGGCTCATTACGCTTTCGATGGCGACTTCAGTGATTCCGCTGGATCTCATAACGCCGCGCCCATGGGTGACGCCCAGATCGCCAGCGATCCGGACCGAGGCCAGGTACTGTCTTTGGATGGCGGCGCCGATGCGGTGGAGATCGGTTTCAGCGCTGAACTCAATCCCGAAGCGTTCACCGTAAGCATCTGGGCCAACCCGGACCCAGCCGGCAGTGGCCATCGTTCGCCGATCACCTCCCGTGACGACGCCCCCCAGAGAGGCTACATTATCTATCTCGAACCGGGCAACACGTGGCAGTTCTGGACCGGCACGGGCACCGGTTGGAACAACATACCGGGTCCGACCGCTGCATTGAGTGAGTGGACACATCTGGCCGCCACCTTTGCCAACGAGGCCAAGGCGTTCTATGTCAACGGACGACTGGTCGGTCAGAGCACTGCTCCGCTCGCCCTGAACACGGAGCAAGTGTTGCGAATCGGCGGCGGCGCCACCGAAGGACCTGGCGATTTCTTCTTCCAAGGCATGCTTGATGAGGCTCGTGTCTATAACCGAGCACTATCGGCTGCTGAGGCCGCAGGACTGGCCGGCAGGACCGCACCGCTACACAAGCCCTTCTAGAGGGTACGACACGACTGGCGCCGGCAAACAATAGGCGCCCGTCGAAAGAGAAGCAACCCGTGTGGCTCCGGTCCATCTGACCGGAGCCACACTTCGTTTATGCTCGCACAACGTCCTCTCGGCGTCCTGAATACAGGGGCACACAAAAGGCACGCTACAGTGGTCACCACCAAGAACAACCGGGGCGGGAGAGGGAATTTACCAAAAAAACGGCATTGCACACCTGACCTGGATGTGGTACAAAAGATAGGACAATGTGCGGATTCCTGGTTTGGGCGTAGCGGTGCACGCCATGCAACTTGCCCGCGAGTCAGAGTCGGAGGCCCTGACGCCATGTGTTTTCCCGATTACACGGTCGGGGGGGGGAAGTGTCAGAGTAGTTCCTGTTTCCCTTGCGAAACCGTTCTATCGGCGCACAAAGCACGCCATTTTCTTCACCGGAAAGGAGGTAGCGGCGCCAATTCTAAAGTCATGTCACGTACGAGGAAGATTCTGAGGGTGCCAGTAATGACGAGACGTATCGCGACAGCCAAAGCGTTTACGTCCTCGTGTGAAAACAGTGCTTGGGCATGTGTCCCGAGCGTACCTGGACTGATCTTCGTTGCGGGAGGACTATTATGTCAAAGAAAGCGATCTTCTTGTTTTCGCTCATATCACTTCTGACGCTAACGGGCGTCACCTGGGCGGGCCTGATCAACGATCCGGCGCTGGTCATCTACTACTCCTTCGATACCGTCGCCGACATCGTCGCCGACGAATCGGGCAATGGCCATGACGGCGTCGTCGAAGGCGACGTCACCCCTGAAGAAGAAGGCATGTACAACGGCGCCGCCCAGTTCACCGATGGAGGCTATCTCGACCTCGATGGTCCCGGCATCCCTGACGAAGAGATCCCCACGTCGGGCATGACGATCGCCGCGTGGGCCAAGTGCGAAGACACCGGCGGAGATCACGCGATCTTCAATGCCAGAGCATCGGATGGCACCTGGCTGACCCACCCCGAACTGCGCAGCTCAGGCAATTTCCGGTGGCTGCTTCGGCAGAACGGCGGAACCACCATTTTTGATATCCGCGCCGGCGTGGTCACCTGGGATGAGTGGCTCCATTTTGCCGGCACCTATGACCAGGCCTCGGGCAAGGCCAACCTGTACATCAACGGCCAGGAAGTGCACGAACAAGGCGTTAGCGCCGCCCCGAGCATCGCTGACGATTGGGGACAGGGCGCGCGTGTCGGACGCAATGTGGATAACGCCCGCCCCTTCACGGGACTCATGGATGACTTCTGCCTCTTCAGTCGAGGCCTGTCGGCCGAAGAAGTCCTGGGCATTATGTCCGGTCTGGAGAAACGGGGTCCCGCCCTGGATCCAATCCCCGAGGACGAGGCCACGGATATCCCGCGCGATGTCGTACTCGGCTGGACGGCCGGCCCCTACGCGGCGACTCACGACGTGTATGTCGGGACTGTCTCAGAGGATGTCAACGACGCCGACCGAACCGACCTCACGGGAATCCTGGCCAGTCAGGATCAGGTCGAAATCACCCACGACCCCACGGGGCTGCTTGATTTCGGTCAGATGTACTACTGGCGCGTTGACGAGGTCAACGGAGCGCCGGACTATGGCGTTTTCAAGGGCACTGTCTGGAGTTTCACAACGGAACCCTTCGCCTACCCCGTCGAAGGCATCATCGCCACCAGCAACACGACCTCCGAACCTACTTCGGGGCCGGAGAAGATGGTGGACGGCTCCGGACTCAACGCCGCGGATGAGCATTCGGTCGAACCGACGGACATGTGGCTGGGCGACTCGGCGGGCGACGAGCCTGCATGGGTTCAGTATGAATTCGACCGCATCTACAAACTACACGAGGTACTGGTTTGGAACTACAACATCCAATTTGAGCTAATTCTAGGTTTCGGTGTCAAGGACGTCACAGTGGAGTATTCCACCGACGGAGCCACATGGACCTCACTGGGTGACGTCGAACTGGCCCGGGGGACAGCCGCCTCGGGGTACACGTGCAATACCACCATCGCCTTCGATGGAGTGGCCGTCAGGTACGTCAGGCTCGCGATCCACAGTAGTTGGGGCGAAGGAACCCGATATGGCCTGGGCGAAGTGCGATTCCTCTATATCCCCGCCCACGCAAGAGATCCCCAACCAGCCGACGGAGCGACCAGCGTCAACGTCGACAGCATTCTGAGTTGGCGTGCGGGCCGCGAAGCCGAAACGCACGAAGTCTACTTCGACGCCGATTCCGAAGCGGTAGTCGACGGAACCGCCCTGGCCGACGTGGTCAGCGCCACCAGCCACGCTGTGACGGCCCTGGATTTCGGAGCCCTCTACTACTGGAAGGTCAACGAAGTCAACGAGGCCGAAGCGATCAGCACGTGGGAAGGCAACCTCTGGAGTTTCATGACACAAGAGTACGCAACGATCGAGGATTTCGAGAGCTATACCGACGACGTCGAAACGGGGGCCATCTTCCTGACCTGGATCGACGGCTATGAAATGCCAGGAAACGGCTCGACGGTCGGGCACCTGGAAGCACCTTTTGCCGAACAGAAGATCGTCTACGAGGGCAAGCAATCCATGCCCTTGGAATACAACAATGCCGACGGTGCCCAGCACTCCGAGGCCTCACGGACCTGGTCGGCAGCGCAAGACTGGACCGCCGGCGGCGCAAACTCCTTACGGCTCTATTTGCAGGGCAAAGCCGACAACGCGCCGGAGACACTGTATGTCGCCCTTGAAGACAGTTCGGGGCAGATCGAGACAGTGGCCCATCCGGACCCGGAGGCCGTCCTGGCAGTCGACTGGCAGGAATGGACGATTCCACTGAGTGAGTTTGACGGAGTGGATCTGACTGGTATCGTGACGATGCACATCGGTCTCGGCGATCGTGATGCACCGACTGCCGGCGGCACCGGCCTGATCTACATCGACAGTATCGGAGTGGGCCATCCCGTCGCTGCTGAGTAGCGCAACGACGCGCCCCAGCAAGACGCCGCTTGCCGGCTGACGCCTCCAAGCGGCAAAAGCCGTCAGAACACAAGACGGGGCCTGTGTCCATCCGACACAGGCCCCGTCTTGCTGCGCCCATCACATCCGAACTCCAGAGCGGCCTGAACGGGCTCTCTCCACCTGGCTGGACCGCCCTATCAACACGCCTTTCCCCGGCGATCTGGGCAAGATTCGGCTTGCACAAGAGGTGGGCAATATGGTAGAAATGAATATGAACGGCTGCGAGGGTCTTTGTTAGCATGCCGCTATTATTGGCCATTGAGTATTTGCGTGGCGCGGCCCATGGTACTGGTGGGAAAGCCGTGGGTACGAATCGGAGGTAGTGAGTCGGTGTAGTTACGCTGGGTGCGTGACAGAGCGGGGTAAGCGGAAGGCTGCTTGTCGCATTTCTAACGTCTCGTCGAATTCACAGCGGTATCTGTCTGTGCCCAGGAAAGGAGGTCACTGCAGCACAAGCCCCACACGAACACGAGTCATTCCCCATTCGTCTGCAGGCAGAGTGGTTCTGCCAGGCGTGTCAGACGTAAGAACGTACTTTTCTGTTAGAGGAGGTCATGACTATGTGGCGATTTTCACTGTTGGCTGTGGTTGTGTCGGCCCTGCTGCTCAGCGGAGTGACACAGGCACAAATGTTTGACATCACCCACCCCGAGGACCCTCTGGTAGGCGTCCCCAACGACGACAATTGGCCCGCTACCGAACTCCCCCCCAATGCCATCGACGACGAAGTTGGCACGAAGTTTCTATGTTTCAATGGGTCGTTCATACCTGATGCCGCTACCGGAGCGTCCGGTTTCCGCGTGACCCCGTCGGGCCCCCAGACGGTTGTCAAGGCCCTGAATTTCGCGGCCGCCAATGATTCCCCCGAGCGCGACCCGATCGCCTTCACATTCTCAGGCTCCGACGAGAGCATCGACGGTCCCTACACCCTGATCGCCGAAGGGACCATCGATGAGCTGAACGCCGCGACGGCCTTGGCCCGCAACACTTGGATCTCCACACCCGTTCTGATCAACAACAGAAAAGCTTACAAGCACTATGAAATTATGTTCACGGAGCTCCGGGATCGCGGGGCGGCCAACAGTATGCAGATCGCTGAAGTCGAACTCCTCTCGGATGGATCACTGGCCGGCGGCGCCGGCATCCCCAGCCCTGCCGACGAGACAACTGATATCGCTCGCGATGTCGCTCTGGGCTGGTTGGCCGGGGAAATGGCCGCGACGCACGACGTGTACTTCGGGACCGTCTTCGACGATGTCAACGACGCCACCCGCGCCAATCCGATGGGCGTCCTGGTCAGCGAGGCCCAGACCGATGCGGCCTACGATCCGGATGGCCTGCTCGAATACGGCCAGACCTACTACTGGCGTATCGATGAAGTCAATTCCGCGCCTGACTACACGATCTTCCCAGGCGACGTCTGGAGCTTCACGGTCGAGCCGTTCGCCTATCCGGTTGAGAACATCATCGCCACCAGCACCGGCATATCCGATGCGGGCGTGGGTCCCGAAAAGACCGTCGATGGTTCAGGGCTCAACGAACTCGATCAGCACTCCGTAGCCGCCCCAGACATGTGGCTCTGCCTTCGTGGCGAAGACCCTCTCTATATCCAGTACGAATTCGACGCCGTTTACAAGCTGCACCAGATGTTGGTGTGGAACTACAACGTGCAGTTCGAAATGATGCTTGGCTTCGGTCTCAAAGACGTCACGGTCGAGTATTCCGAGAACGGCGCCGACTGGACCGTTTTGGAAGAGGCTGTTTTGACCCAGGCGACCTCCAGCAGCGACTACGCGGCCAACACGGTCCTGGATTTCGGCGGCGCACCGGTCAAGTATGTCAAGCTGACCATCAACAGTGGTTGGGGCATGCTGCCTGTGCCGCAATACGGCCTGAGCGAAGTCCGCTTCTTGTACGTCCCCGCCTCGGCGCGCGAACCGCAGCCGGCCGATGGCGAAGCCGACACTTCAGTGGCTACCGATCTCACTTGGCACGCCGGCCGGGAAGCCGTTTCACATGACGTGTATCTCGGCACCGATCCCGAGGCACTGGCCTTGGTTGGTACGACCAACGGAACCAGCCACACGCCGGGAGCACTGGACCTGGCGACGATGTATTACTGGCAGATCAACGAGGTCAATGAAGCCGACGAGATCAGTGTCTGGCCCGGCAAGGTGTGGAGCTTCACCACGCAGGCGTTCCTGGTCGTCGACGACTTCGAGAGCTATACCGATGACATCGACGGGGGCGGGGCCATCTTCCTGACCTGGATCGATGGATACGAAGTGGCCGGCAACGGCTCGACGGTTGGGCATATGGAAGCACCGTTTGCCGAGCAGACCATCGTCAACAATGGCATACAGTCCATGCCGATGTTCTATGACAACGCCGGCGCTGGGATGTCCGAGGCCGAGTTGGCCCTGGTCCAGAACTGGACCACCAGTGAGATCAAGAGCCTGTCGCTCCACTTCCAGGGCGCCGCGGCCAACACTGGACAACTGTACGTCAAGATCAACGGCACGAAGGTCCTCTACGACGGGGACGCCGGTGACATCGCCTTAGCCGCGTGGCAGCCGTGGAACATTGATCTGTCCACGGTGGGCAATGTGAGCAATGTTAGCTCGTTGGCGGTCGGTATCGATGGCGCCGGCGCAACAGGCGTTGTCTACATCGATGACATTCGGCTGTACCCCAAGACCCCCGAGTATATCACCCCGGCCGATCCGGGCACCGAGGGTCTCGTGGCCTACTACGCCTTCGAGGGCAACGCCAATGACGACTCGGGTAACGGCAATCACGGCACGCTCAATGGCGATGTGCAGTTTGCCGCCGGGCATGACGGCAGCGCGCT
>Ga0075114_10000279_pt1 | contig 34241 bp, 49 predicted proteins | sample AntAceMetag02UKM_FD_69784 | JGI IMG/M metagenome (GOLD analysis project Ga0075114, IMG submission 69784) | Saline lake microbial communities from Ace Lake, Antarctica - Antarctic Ace Lake Metagenome 02UKM | ecosystem: Environmental > Aquatic > Non-marine Saline and Alkaline > Saline | place... | reverse complement strand
AGAGCTTAGGTTAGCAGAGCGTAGGTTAGCAGAGCTTAGGTTAGCAAAGCGTAGGTTAGCATAGCTTAGGTTAGCAGAGCGTAGGTTAGCAGAGCTTAGGTTAGCAAAGCGTAGGTTAGCATAGCTTAGGTTAGCAGAGAGTAGGTCAGCAGAGCTTAGGTTAGCAAAGCTTAGGTTAGCAAAGCTTAGGTTAGCAGAGCGTAGGTTAGCATAGCTTAGGTTAGCAGAGCGTAGGTTAGCAGAGCTTAGGTTAGCAAAGCGTAGGTTAGCTTTACTCCCACCTTTATTATTCAACCACAAAGTGTGATTGTCCAAAATAATCTTTAACTCATCTTTTGTTATTGTTCTTAACATTTATCCCCCTCAATAGCTTCGGCTATTTCTTTCCCACAGTAAGGACAATGACTAAAATTGTGGCCTTGCACTCTATGTCCACACCCTGTGTCGAATACATGGTTCCCAGCTACTTGAGTAAATTTGCACCTATCCACCTTCCTCTCGGTAGAGGGTATTGCGTTTATTGCTTTTTCTATTACTATTATTTCTACACATTTTTGGTTTAAGGCATAAAAATAATCAGTCTTTTTTATCTTTTTTACAACCTTCAAAACATCACCTCTTGCGATTAGGTCTTTCATGTCTTCTCCTTTTGATTATCACCTTGCCATTTGTTCCTCCTAGTTTTTTAGTGTAGTGTGCGATCAAAACTCTTATATCTCCTATTGAAATCTTACAAGGTTTATGCCTGTCAGCTTCCATAATCTCTATTATGTCCTTGCCATACATTTCTACTAGCTTACGTCTGTATATGTCTTTCTCGCCCTCATTCCAACCGTTACACTTCTTGCATTGACAGTTACAGTTCTTTTCGTTCCACCGAAACTGATACACCCCCCTTCTTATGTAGTGTCCGCAATCTGTTAGCTTCCATTCTTGAGAACGACCACAAGTGATACAAACCCCTTTATCCCTCTGTCTTATAAACCTTGAAAATATCGTATCCAGCTTCTTGATTAGTTTCTGTCTTTCGCTTTTCATCATTTCCCCCACGTTTTCGTTATAGCCCATACAAGACATATAGCTGGACTTAGTGCGAGTAGTATTAAAACAAACTCGGCTAGTGCGTTCACAGAAACACACCCTGTCCGTTACTGTCGTGCCTTACCCTTTGCATCGCTTCAATCAAGTGCTTTTTGTCTATCGTTACCCACCGCTTAAACCTTTCCTTTTTACCGTTATTATTACAGTAACCGCCATACACTCTTAAGGGAGCCAACTCACTCAACCTAGTAGCCACGTTATTCTCGGAGTAGCCCTCTATCTTCATTTCGTGTACTGCCAACGGTTCTTCTGCTTCTCCCAATCTACCTAGTATCAAATCTTTACATTTCATACTCTCTCCTTAAAAATACTCTCGGCGTAGGCACTTGATTAATGCAATATAAGGATACACTTTTATCACTCACATAAGTCTCATTACGCAAGTACATATCCCTCGTGTCGTTAAATGTCAACAATCTTGACACCGAACTTGATATATCAGTCTATCACGACACTACGCCAAAGAGCTTATTTACTTTTCTGACTCACCTGACAATCTACGCTCATATCTTTTTGCTCTTGCTGAATTTTCCCAATGATTGTTGTAATCGTAGTCGTTTTCATACGAGAACTCATCTTTATAGTCATTCTGTGCATCTTCTCTTGCTTGTTTCCAATCCCTTATTTCACCTTCCATTACATTTCTCCTTTTGTTAAATTAAGCCCCGACCGGGGGGAGCCGGGGCGGTTTTCTAAAGCTTTAATATCGTCGTTGTAACTACTTCTACATCTTTTGAATATTGTTTCTTAATATCATCAGGCAATGCCTTTGTGTCTAACTTTTCATCTGTTCGTACCTTCGTTGCGATCTGCCAACTATCACCCACAAATGCAAGTGGTATCTTTTTAAGCTTAAACGGTGCTTTTACTTCTTCGTCTAAAGACTTGTATTCCGAAACGTACTCTTTCAGTTCTTCCCTTCTCTCAAGCCGTTCCTCAAGTTCCTTGTTGTCAATCATCTTAGTTCCTTCGTTCTTTACTTCTTGCAAACAGATATGCTTAAAGTTACACCGACTACATAGCTTCTCGTTGTATTCTATTCTATCGGGGTATTCTTTCTTCTTTACCATTTCCCAATTACGCTCAAGTCTTTTAAGTATAAACTCACATTCTCCATAGTCTAAAGTAACTACAAATAGCTTATGTTCCCTAAAGTTTGAGATAAGGAAAAATCCCGCTTCCTCGTTGTTACCGTATAGATACATTTGCATCTGCCGAAGATACTTTCGTAAATGCGGTTTCTTTTGAAAGTCGTCAATAGAGTTTATCGTTCTAAAGATGTTCGGATCCATACTCTTAATTTCAACGGGGATAGCTTCGCCGTCTTTAACTATCTTACCGTCAATATGACCCCTACACATAACCTCGCCCTTTCTATTTGGTATCTCAAAAGCTGTCTGTGCCTCTATTGTTTCATATCCCAACTCAAGGAGTGTAAGCTTTACATTCTTTTCTTCCTTGTTCCCAGCATCGAATATCGCTTGTAATCCTACATCGTATAATGATTGCTCTTTCCAATTCACAACAGAGTAAACCATGTGGCGATCACACTCATGTATATTAGATGCCCTAAAGTTGTTAGCCGGAAACCTCTGAATTTTGGATTGTAGATGTGCCTTTCTTTTAGACACTATCTCGTCAACAAGCTTTTCAGCTATCTCAAGACTCATTTTTCACTTCCGAAATCAGGAGACTTTGTTTCTACCCAATTACATACTTCCTCATACTTTGTTTTTTCTATTTCCTTTGAAGACTTATATCCGTGTGTTTCTAATATGTAACTCTTTACTTCGTCGTCGGTCTTCCCTGCTTTTGTGTATATGGCAAAAAGTCTTTTTCTCTGTGCTTCACTAATTAAACCACCACCAGCACCACCTTTTGCATAATCTACCCTTGCCGACTTTTCTGGGAAGATATTAAATTCTGCCAACTGTTCCCATTTTAAGTTACGAATACCAAGTAGTCTAGTAGTTCCATTCATCGTCATATTTGAATATGCGGCTTTCATAACAGAACACTCGTCAACTATCGAAAGGGGCTTGTATGTTTGTGCGCTACTGTCCCATGCAAAGAATTTATCTCTACTTGAACAGTTACCTAAAGCAACGATACTACCACCACCCCAATATGCTGTCGATGTGTAAATGTAGATATAATAGATACCACCGTCATCACTATCAACCTTCTTTTCGTATTTTAGATCCTTGAAGCATACACCGAATACAGGCATTATCTTTTCACACCCCGAAGCACCCAAGTATGGTTTACCTTGCTGATTTAACCAATCGCTTGAGTTTGTCCTTGATACGGCTATTTTTAAAACTTTCCTTAGTGCTTCAACTTGTTTCTCTGCCCTCGCTACAATAATGTCTACGTTTTCTTCCATGTTCATTATGCTACTTTCTTCGTGATCTCCGCCTACTGCTATAATCTGGTCTTCCATTACACTCTCCTTTTAAGTTTAGTTTTCCTTACTTCATAGACCCGTAAACTATCCCACCAATAATAAAGACTATTACAAGGATATACGGTAAAGCACCGCTTCTTTCCTCTAACCCCTCTTTAAATGACTCTACAATCAGCTTCTTGTCGCCCTTATAGTTTAGTCTAGCTTGTTTTGCTTCGCCCTCTCCGTGTTTAAACATTATACCTCCTTAAGTTTTTCATACTCCGCTCTTACATTATAGTTCAAGTCGAGGGAACGACCTACACTCTTCGGTAGCACCAATCCCTTTGCACTCGTAAGCCCGCTCAAGTCGAGGGAACCACCAACACTCTTCGGTAGCACCAATCCCTTTGCACTCGTAAGCCCTCTCAAGTCGAGGTAACCACCTACACTCTTCGGTAGCACCAATCCCTTTGCACTCGTAAGCCCGCTCAAGTCGAGGTAACCACCTACACTCTTCGGTAGCACCAATACCTTTGCACTCGTAAGCCCGCTCAAGTCGAGGGAACGACCTACACTCTTCGGTAGCACCAATCCCTTTGCACTCGTAAGCCCGTCCAAGTCGAGGGAACCACCTACACTCTTCGGTAGCACCAATCCCTTTGCACTCGTAAGCCCGCTCAAGTCGAGGGAACGACCTACACTCTTCGGTAGCACCAATCCCTTTGCACTCGTAAGCCCTCTCAAGTAGAGGGAACCACCAACACTCTTCGGTAGCACCAATCCCTTTGCACTCGTAAGCCCGTCCAAGTCGAGGTAACCACCTACACTCTTCGGTAGCACCAATCCCTTTGCACTCGTAAGCCCGCTCAAGTCGATGGAACCACCAACACTCTTCGGTAGCACCAATCCCTTTGCACTCGTAAGCCCGTCCAAGTCGAGGTAACCACCAAATGTTTCTTTTGAATTCGTTGACATAATGCAATAATTAAAGAAATCAATGAACGTGGGAAATCTATTTTTAAAATGTTCTTCATAGTTTTCTGGTGTAATGTCGTCGGGATTAAAACGCAACTCTACCCCACCATTAGGAAGATAATGACCTTCTCTCCAGATGTTTTTATTCAATTTCAACTCCGTTTCTGTATTGCCATGAGAATTTAAGTCATTTACTGCGATATCCCCATTTAATGGGTTATGGAAAAAACTTATAAATTGACACATTATTTGCACCCCTTCACTACATTATTTGACTTCATCTTCCCTTCCTGCATCTTTACTATGTCTACCCATATCAACCGAACTATTTCTTGCGTTTCCTTTGTCATAATCGTTCCCCCTTTATTATTTTAGCACACTTCTCACCGTCGGGTGTGCATTCATAATTTTTCCCATATTTTTTAGCCAACCCTTTAGAAATCAATACATTCCTGTCTTCTTTATATGTTTCGGCACGGACACTTCTATTGTCATCTTTCATGTAAACCAATAAGTCTTTCTGCGGTTCGGTCAAACCCTTTAGGTGCTTATCCATCGACTTTCTCCTTCACTGCGTTTTGTATTACCTCTAGGTTAGTAATTGCGTTTAGAGTTTCCTTCTTCGCTTCCCCTAACTCGTGCTGTAACTGCTGAATCCGATCGCTTACGATAGCCATACTTGCCTTAACGTCATTTAAAGCCCTTGTGTACCTACCGTTCAACCCTTGAATTTTCTCTATAACTCCCTTCCTTATACATTGGTCGTGGTACGACTGAACAGTTTTTCCGTCTCCCTCTATGTCCTCTCTAATCGTTTCTCCGCAATGCTTACAGTATACTCTCATTTTTCCTCCTTGAATCCGACAAGTGAAACAATAATAACTAAACCAACCTTAACCATACCCTCAAATCCACTAAAATGCCTTATCACATCAAATAGTATACTAACAAATATTACATCGATTACATATTTAAGTACCCTCATTCCCCTTCCTCCTCTCCGCAAGATAAAAACTCGTTCTCATACTCACTCCGTGCCTTCTCAGCAATGTGTTCATCGCTAATCCTGTCCGCTTCTTGAGCCAACGCATCATCACTTACATAATCAAAGTTTACCATGATTCCTCCTTAAATTAAATACCCCTGCAACCGAAGGTGAGTTCGATATACAGGGGCAAATGAAAAAACAATCCTCACCGATTGTCCTATTATTTAGAATTTGCTCACCCAAACCCGATTGTGTCATTTAGTTGTCCGTTCTTTATTTCTCTTTCTTTCGTTGCTTCTATATTGTACAAAGTTATTAAACAAAAGTCAATACCTTTGAATAAATACTTTTAAATTTATTTCATCGACGGTAGATTATATTATTCTGATATGTGCATATTCGGTGGAAGTTCGATTGATTTTCTATTTCCTATTCTTTGCTTTACAAATGGCTCTATGGTTATTTTTAAAACTCCGATAGGTGTTGGGTCATAAGCTGGTTTCTCTCCATAGCTTTTCTTGTCTTGTTGGTATGTTGAAAGAAATGTCCCTGTTACGCCAAAAAGCTTTTTCTTCTGCAAAAGCAAGGGAACCTTACTTCTTGTTTTGAAATGTTTTATTCTAGTTCCACAAACCTTTCTATGAACATGAGCCATTAGATATATGTCTGCATCGAACTTACTTTCAAGTCTCATTACCTTATTTAACGCACCACCATCGTTAGCTACCGAACCGTCGCCATGCCATAGAAATATATCTACACCTCTTGTGCTATGGCTACCCCTATCAAAGAGTAATGATACTATCGAAATATAGGAAAGGTTTACGGTGTTTAATTCGGTTGCAAGGTAGTCAACGGGGTTAAATAGGTAGTCTCTGTCTATGGTCTGTTCGTGGTTTCCTTCTACTAGTCCGATACATTTGTTTGCTATCGGTTTTAAAATCTCCGCCATTTCTTTAGTTTCTTCTTGGTGCAATGTCTTTAATGATTTTATGGAGTATTTTTGATCTATTGTGCCGGGGTCAAACCGTTTGTCTTTGTAATTTATAAAGTCGCAATAATCGCCCATTCCGACCCAATACGTTTTCTCTTTATTCTTTATGTAATCAACCATGTTCTTAAACTTCTCTTTCTCGCAGTTATCGTTACCTAAATGAACGCACCCCATAGGGATAATAGAGAATACGTCTCCTCTGCCTTCGCAAGGTATTCTAAAATTATAACATTTCATAAACCTCCTATTAGCAAATTTCTATACTAATATCTTCAAAGCGGGAAAGTATAAACATCAAGTCGTCTAAAGTCTTGCGTGAGTTTATTACCATTCCGCTAACTTTGTTTTCTCCGACGAGCAAACATCCTTCCGTGTCCTTATCTGTGTTGCCTGAGTGTATTCTTATAGACGTAAAAAAAGGCACATCCTTTAATAAAGGGAGTTGCCTTTTAAATCTTTCCGAATAACAGATTGTGATTTTATATGTACCAAACGGAATTGCAGTTTTACCATAGACCTTTTCCTCTTTTGATAAGTCTCTGACCACATCCTCAATTGTATCACAAAAATAGATATTATGCAAGTATAGCTTACCGATTGTGTAAGTCTTTCCAAAGTAGGTACGCTTGAGTTTCATTTTCATTCCCATTCTATCCACTCCAATAGACGCCATATAAGCATCTTAATATAATGAACTATCTTACGAATGAAACGCTTTGACTTGTCACTCATAGAACCGTCTTATATATATAACCTATTATTACCAGAGAGGTACACTTGCTTTAATACCTGCCCTGTATACGCCTAGATTGAAGTCACGCCCCACCCACAAGCCCATACGATACCCTGTTTTGCTTACAAGGCGGTCTACGCTCATATATGGCGTTCCCTTGCCTAGAAACGAAGATACCGCACCAAAATTAAGCGATAATGACTCATATCCCGCTATCTGTGTTTCGCCACCGATCAATCCTTCGCCTTGCCATAAGTCATACAGAGATACTACCTTGAGATTGTCCTTAATAGGTACGGTCATCTCAAGTTTACCCCATTTAAAATACGCCTCAACCTCATCTGCTTTAACAACTGGTGCAAATAATGCCAATACAAATACTGCTAACAATACTTTTTTCATAGCTTACCTTCCTTTATAAATTTATTGTGCTTCTCCCTAATATCTTTTAGTTCTCCTACGTCTTTAACTTTCAATATTGTTTGCTCTTTATAAAACTTCTTTTCAAGAGTGCATTTAAGTAGCTTTTTTAGTACGAAAAACTGGTTTCCTATTAATACCGTAATTATAGTAAGCAGTCCGTATATGATTTTCCACATTAAACCAGAGTCATTTGTTACGTTACTTTGATTGCCCTTAATTACATTGTTCGTATTCTTTATATCACTCTTTAATGCCATTACTGCGTTTGCGTTTCCTTGAGCAACTGCATCTACTTTTACTTGCAAATCGACACATAGCTTTTCAATACCCGAAACCCTACCATTAAACTCTTGCTTTACTCCATTAATCTCGTCGGCTACCTTCGCTTCGATCATACCCTTAAACGGACTCCACGCAAAAGCAGGGATACTTGTTGATGAAATTAAAAAGAGTATAACTAATATTTTCCGCATAAATCCTCCTATTTTTTTAACAATATTTCCAGCTTTGAATCTATGTTAGACAGTTTGTTGTCTAGTACAACCTCAATCCTTGTTACCCTTGTGTCTAAACCCTCAACCCCTGATAGTGCCTTTTTAGCAATAGCCGAATTATCGTTGATCATAACCCACGCACCACCGGAAAGAAACACGACAATGACTATAGAAGATACCACCTTCACAACTAAATCTACCTTCATTCTGTTCTCCTGTGCCATTATCGTTCTCCCTTTTTAGTCTTTTCCTATAACCTGATGCGAATTTGTTCCTACTGAAACATCGTATACATTAATATCATTATTAACAATAGATTCAATCTTTTCTGCTGAATAGTCGTCAAGTGCATCTTGATAAGTGTTGTTATCGTTCTTGTAACCAAAATAAACCGACATCTGCGAATTTGTTCCTACTGAAACATCGTATACATTAATATCATTATTAACAATAGATTCAATCTTTTCTTCGGCAAATACTGGTATTGAGAGTAATAGTACAAATACTGCAATTAAAAGTTTTCTCATTGCTGTTCCCCCGTTTTATTTACTGTTATGATAATTGATGGCATTGCTGGTGCTATTGGAACCGTTGTCGCTGGTATTGCCAATAACTCAGTAGAGGCGTTATTTGAATACATAATTAAACATATCTCATCTCCTGCGTTCATATCTAAATTATAAAATACCGTTTCAACTTTTGGTGCAGAACCGCCAGTAAATTGCCAAATCGTATTGGAATATGGAACATCTATATTATTTATTCTGGGAAATATAAATAATCGATTACCATTTGTTCCTTGTGGTATAGCTGAAAAACCAATAAGATACGAACCACCATCTAAAACAGTAACACAACCCGTTGCCCCGTCAAATGTTATTCCCCCATGTGAGTCAATCGTACCATCAAGTGTGATAGTCTGCGTTGCATTTACCACCGCTATTGACTGAGTTGTGGTTGAATAAAAAGTAGCGTGATCCATTCTTATTCGAGTTTTTCCCAACACGTTTAAGTCTTGAGTTGTAACGAATGATGATACATAAACACTAGGAGTTGTTATACTTCCCGTCCACGTCGGGGAAGAATCAAGTCTTGCGTAGTTATCCCTCAATTCATTTATAGTTGCAGTGGTATCAATAGCAACTTGGTATAGTTGCGTGGTGATTGCATCTGTTGAATTTGATACATCTAATTTGATTGCATAAGCTGATAAATCAGGAGAAGGTACAAGATTTGTAGATATTGCTACTATTTCAGACGAAGTGTAACCATTTAAAAGAGCAGAGTCAAGAACATAGGTAGCTGTGCCTAGAATTATATTGTTAAATACGGGTTGACCTGAAACGGTTTGACTTCCCCCTAACAATAGAAATTGACCCGAAGTGTAGCCACCTAGATTCTCCGCAGATACGTCGTCCCATTGTTGTCTTTTAGCTGGGTTCATAAATGGATTAAATCTATATGTCGTGCTTCCGAACACAACCGTCGGTAATTCGGCGTAACAATATGAAGGTACGATCAAGAATAATATAAGAAGTAGTTTACGAATAAGCATAAGTAGCTCTATTGTTCCATATTTTTGTATCTTTATAAGTTCCTTCCGCTCACGTTCTATCACCGTTTGAATCGGTTTTTGATATTCTCCACACGCCTTTATCGGTATCAGCGTACTTGCCAATTTGACACCAACCCTCATATATTGCGTTAGAGTTTGAGGGATCTATTCTTGATGATTGGGGTCTGCCGTCTTGCCAAAATGTCTTGTTTCCCACAGTTACCTCCTCCTGTCTAGTTTTTCTTTAATTAAAAGTGCTATAACCCAAAGGTTGACGACTAAAATAAATGTGCTAACGTCGGCATTTAAGTGAGTGTAATAAACCGATAAAATACAAGCTGAGATTGTTCTCATATTATTTATTTTCATTTAATAAGTCCTTCCCTATTTTTGAGCCAAGAGTCTTTTTACCTTTCTTCTTGCTCATTGACACTAACTCTTCCCATACGTTATCTGATATTATTTTTTTCTTTATCAAGTCTTTTAAATATGTATTTTTCTCTTTCCCTGTTTTAAGTTCACTTACTTTAGACCATATATATTTAGACCGCTCTCCATTTGTAACACCTAACTGCTTAGTCAACCTTTCGATATAAGTCAATTTATACTTTTCGTTTTCTCTTAAATGTTTTATCTTTTTCGCAAGGCGCGGATTGTTTTCCTCCATTTTGTTGTAATTTTCATTCATTTCTTTTGCGGGTATCTGTTTCATTCCTTCGTAAACTAACTCCGCTTCTTGGTTAAAATAAAACCGTTCTTTATCTTGTTTCTTTAACGCATCTTTTAAACTCTCAAACTCTTTTGACTCGCCACGTATTCTGTCTTCGGGTATGTCTCGGTAAAATCTACTTATAAACGGTATTTCTTTTGCTTCTATCTTACCCTTTTTCACTCCGCTTATAGTTTCAAACACTTTTTGTGTAAATCTGCCCGTACCACCTACAAGCTGTTGAAATGCGTAGTTCATATCCGCTGGGGATATTTCTATTCCCTTTTCTCCGAGTTTGCGCGTCCAACCAATAAACTTTTTTCCCATTAATTTATCTTTTAAGCTATCGAAATACTTTATAGAATCGGGAGCCGATTGGTTCCAGTTAGGTCTAATCTTCCCACCAGTCCACGATCGGTTTCTTGATATGTCTATGCGTAGGTCAAGGATTGTGGGTGTTACCGCAGAAACTATGTCCGTACCGCCTACGGGGTTATATCCTTCCCATATTGCCGCCAAAACCTTACTCATGGCAGTTTTTATATCTTTTTCATGTCCTTGTGTGTAGTCTATGAAATAATCCATACCAACTTTAATTGGTTTCAGTCCCCACGATACAGGGATTGTAATATAACGCACACCCTTATTAGAAGGTAGCATAATAGTTATTCCGTTAAGTCTATCCCACTCGCTTACTTTACTTCTCCATTCGGGGTCTATCTTATCGTTATATTCGTTGATAGCGTATATCGAACCACCGATAGTAGCTAAAACCATTCCCGCAACCTTAGGGTCTCTCATTGCCCGTAACATCTTAGCCGAACCCTGTACTGAAGCGTTAGAGAACATCCATATACCGTTAGTCATGGGAGACAAAGCGCCCATTTTGTTAAAATTAATTGAAGCTTCTTTCGCGTATACTGCCGACTTTTTTCTACTAAGTCCTTGAGATAACGACTGCCTATAAACCGAAAGTCTTGTAGAATCCTCAAATATGGCGTTCCAGTTATCAACTACCCGCAAGGCAATTTCAGCGACTTTTCTGGGTTTATTTCTATTAATTCTCCGTATTTTATCTATGTCTATTTCTGTTTGTTTTTTAGTAGAAAGTCCAAGCCCACCAGTCGTTCCGCCGTCTTCTTTCATTTGCTGGTAAAGTCTCGCACCTTCCGTATCCTTTCCACCCATATAGTCAACTACTGCCTTAATACTTACGGGGTCTTTTATAGCAGTCTTCGCCGCACCCGAAAAACCTATATCTTTCTTACTGGCCATATACACCATTGTTTCCTGTAAATCTCTTACTTTGTTCGGTACGGCAAATTCGGGGTTAAACCTAGTCATAAGACCGGCATAGAACCTTGTAAACGCAGCCACCATTCTCGTTAAATCGTCTACCTTAATTCTGTTTACACCACGAAACGCAACTGCTATCTGTGGGTCGTTTATCTTCAAATAAACTTGTTTGCCTTTTTCTCTTACCGGTAAAACAGAGGGGTCATTTATGTGTTCTTGTATAAACCCACCTTCAAAAGTCTTACCTATCGTTTTGGGTTTTATTTCTTCAAAAAGTCCGTCAAAATAATCGTTATCTCTAGCAAAATTTAAAGTGTGGTTATCAACAATATTCTTTTCTGACCTTGCAATAGCCGATCGTAAATTAGCCGTTACATTACCCAAAATATCAGCTACTTCCTTTTTACTCCCAAAAGCTCTCTTAATTCCCGTACCTTGGACATTGAAACCCCTAGAAGTCAATATCTGTACAAAGTCCTCGGATTCACTCATTACTCTGTTTAATGGTATATGATTAGGGTACAACTTTCTTAATTTATCGTAATCGCCCTGAGATATTACTTCGCCTTCAAGTAAGACATCGAGAGTTTTTTCGTTTAACTTTTTTATATCTTTAGCTATTTGCTTTACTTCTTTACCATAAGACTTCCCTTCTATCTCTTTAATATTTTTACTTGCTTGTTCGCTAGTTATTCCCGCCGATTCTTCGCCATGTACGACGTTCCGTTCGGGTGCGTGTTTAGCTATTAAATACCTGTCAATATCCTTGTTTATTTCAGGGGATTTATACTTCTTTTCAACTTTTGCTATTTCCTTGTCAATATCGCTAATTTGGTCTAAAGTATCTTCCATGCGAGTGCCGACACGACCCCAATACCTAGTCTCTGCCTCGTAAGGATTATTAGCTTCGGTTAGCTTAACACCTTCTTTTTGGGTAAGCTTTTTAACCCTTATCCAATCGTCCTCTATCTTTTCTCTTAAAGTCGTCCAGTTTTTGTTCACATACTCTTTTGTCTTTTGGGTTACCTCTAAAGGATTAGCAACCACACCTGATTCCTCGGTAAACTTCTTATCTGCCTTACCAAACACCTTCTTTTCCTTAAAAACCTTCTCGGTCTTACCTAGTTTTTCACTCACCGCCTCACTAGTAACCCCGTCAATAGGCAATGACAAGGTACTTCCAGTCTTAGGGTCATTGAACATAGCCATTGACTTTACATCATCAAAACCTTCTTGTATGCCTATAAACTGACCACCTGACTTTTCTATGGTTTGCTTTACAGAAGTCTCATCTACCTTATTGGCTTTGTTCCATATCTCGGTTAGTTGCTTGTCTGTGTATTTTATGAGTTTATTTTTGTTGTCAGAATAAATAAATTCTGCACCTACCCCAAAAGGTTTATTAGAATCAAATTCATCAGGAAAATCGTGTATTAAATCTTTAGCTTTAACTTTCATACTAACAACATTATTTTTACCCGCATAAGATTCGGCAGACATACTATCTGTTGTTACAAAATCACCATCTACAATCTTAGCATTAATGAGTTTTTTATTACCATCAGATACACCACGATAAATAGTAACATCTAATTCTGGGTCAACACCTAAATCGCTAATTCTTTCACTTCCCTCTGTTGTTCCAAATTTTCGTATATTAGGATTATATCCACTATATTGAGTAGCACTACCTCTATATGTTGAAACCCACTCCTCAGCAGACTTATACTTCCTAGCTTCTTCAACTAAAGGGCTTGATTTAGGCGTTTCTACGGGCTTAACCTCGCCTTGGGGTATTTCTACCTTTGGTGGGACTTCGCTGACTACGCCTAATTTCTGTGCGTCTGGTGGGGTTGTGGGGGTTGGTTGGTAAATTTCTTTACCTGATTTAGGCAACATCACCGCGCTTTTGGGTATCTTGGGGGTTATTTCGGGGATTGATTTAGGTTTTACTATTTCCGTACCTTTTACACCGCCTTTTACGACGCCTTTTACACCGGGTAACTTAGGGCTAGGCTTGACTTGTACCATAGGTTCCCATTTCTCAACGCCAAAAGATGCCTTTATGTTCTTCTCCGTACTGCCTTTAACCACGTTTTTAAGCACTTCAGAGACGGATTTAACGTCTTCTTTTGAGTATCCCCGATTAGTCATCTTACTTTCTACTTCTTTTAAGGTAGAGTCTAAAATGCCCTTATTTGCCATATTAAGTAAAGTACCTAAAAGAGCTACGTCGCCCACCATTTCGCCTACTGAAAGGCCAAGTCTTAGCGGTTGAGGTGTGTCGTCTGGTAGTAAATCGGTCAACTGCTTGGTCTGTAACGGATCGTATTTCTGTCCCGTATTGCTTGAAACCGATAACCCTTTTAACTGGTTAAATATTTCAAACCCCATAACGGCAATAGGACTTGCCATTCCCGAAGCTATCAACGGCGCACGTGACATAATGAAGTCTTGACGTTTCTTTACCTTCATCGCCTCGTCTTTACTATCAAAACCCACGGTAGCTATATTATCGGCTAATTGGAAAAGGTCTACATCGAGGTTCACTTCGGATTGTATTTTTTGTTCTTCTGGTGTTATTTGCCCTTGTTCTTTAAACGGAATTAAAGAGGGTTGGTTTTGTAAGTCTGCGGGTTGTTGGTTGGAAAAATCAAGACCACCAGTAGTGGCTAGTTCTGTACTCGTATCAGCAAGTAAGTCAATAGGTTTTCTCACCTTGCCTATCATACTGCCTAAAGTCTTTTTGGCAGAGCCAAAAGATTCTTTAAAGCTATCCCACGGTTTAGTTTTTTCTTCACTAAACTTTTCCCACGGTGGTGTAGATGTTTCTTGTGGTGTATAAAGTTCCCACGGTTTAGGCATTATTAATATCCTTTATTTAACTTTCTTCCAACTACTTTGAGAAGATGGGTCGCCACCTAAAAACTTATAGCCATCTACAATATCTCCTACTTTGGGTTTTCCAGTAACCGCAGTATCTTCGGTCTCATCAAAAAGGTCTGCATATGTACCTTTCGCATCTTTTTTACCTAACGCCGTTGCTTTCGATCTACCGTATGGGTCAAGACCAAGTTCAGTGTCAGCTCCCCTCTTTGCCTTATAATCCTTCAATCCACGTTCACTCTTTTGCTCTGGTGTCTCTGGTATTGATTTTCTTGACGTGTATACGACGTTGTCGGGTATTTTACCAGTAGCGTAAAACTCTTTGTATGTGTGTAAAATCTGTGCGATATTAAGAGGTTGACCACTTGACTTGCTCGTTAGAACACCGTTTTTAATGTACTCTTTAAAAAGGTCTCTTTTAAATTCTTTATCTTCGGAAATAGCAGTATTCTTACCTTTAAAGTAACCACTCGCCGCACTCTCGGCTATGTTACTCAAACCCTCTGCTAAAGGGTTTCTATTGTCCTGTTCAGCTTTATACTTCGCCGCTTCAATGTATCCGCTTCCCATGATAATTCTCCTTATTTTGTTTTATCTGTTGCGCCATATTTACTTGAAAGTAGTGGGCTACCTTTACCATATCCAAATCCTTGAAAATAGCCACTCGCTACCGTAGAAAGAACTGGTGCGACATAATCAAACGCACTCTTCTTATTAGCGTCTGCGTACATACCAGCGACCTCTCTTTCGTTGGCGTTCTGTATTCTCATTAATTCCTTGTTCTGATAAAATGAGGTATCTGCTTCCCTTGTAGATTGTATGTTTCCTAAAATCTGTGAAGAAGTACCTGCCGCTATATTTCTACCTTGCATTTCAAGTTCTTGTTTATCTGACATTGACTGATCTCTCTGTGTCCACGCCCTTTCAAGCGAAGCCCACGCAGCCTCACGTTCTTGTGCGTTAGTAAACCTAAAAGCGTTACTCTCAAATTCAGCTATTTCCTGTAACTTTAACTTTGAGTTTTCAATTTGCTGTTGTTTGTAGTTGTACTGTGACCACGCCGTTCCGTACTGTTTTTCCCATTCGGTTAGTTTCTGTTGGTATTCTACTTGAGCGGTATCTGTCTTGGCTGATAACTCGTCTTGAGCCAAAGTAAAAGACCTTCCTTTCCGCGCTTCTGCCCTGTCGGCTATCAATGCGCTTAACTTGGTCGCCCTATCTCCTGAACCCGCACCGTATGGATCTTGAGCGTCAAGAGTCCTTAGTAGTCTTTCCTCTTCCTTAGTGTCGGCTACCTTATCCCAGTCTTGAACGGTTAAATCCCAATTCTGAACCATTTCAGGTGTCAAAGTCGGTGCTTCGTACTTATCGGTCATTTCGGGTTCGACAAAATCGCCTAACTCTTGGGCTGCTGTTTCTTGATACCCAGCTTTTAACTGGTCGATTGTTTCCTTTCCCGGGTCTTTGCTATAGTCATAAGTAGGTATGTCCTCGGTTCTGTCAATGTTTACCTCGGCATTAAAATACTCACTTGCTTGGTCGGTCAACCCAGAATCAAGATACTTTTTCGCCTTATCGTAAACCTCTTGAGTAATTAATCCATGTTCTAAAGACTTATCTAACTGACCTTGTAATTCTCCTTCAGGTGTTACGACTTCGCCTTTCCCTGTGTCTACTCTACCTTGATACTCACTAGTATCATAACTGGGGTTATCTACCTTTATATTATCTAATATAGCTTGAGCCGAAGCGTAGTCTTTCTGTGCGATAAAAACATTTACTTGGTTTAATTGAGAGTTGGTATCACTTTCTAGTTTTTCCTTTTTAGCTACAACACCAGAGAAAAAGTCACCGTAACTACCTTCTTCTTTTATATTTACATTACTGTCGAATTTGGCACGAGTTACCATTGGAAGGTCGTTATCGTACGCCTCTTGTATGTACCTTAAATATCCCGCATCTTGCCAATCTCCCGCATCTTTTGTGGAGTTAGCCCTATTGTGTGTTTCAGTACGCAACTTATTAAATTCAGTTGGGTTACTTTTCAACAAATCAAGAAGAGCATTACCATCCCTTATTATTAAACTAATGTTTGTATTCATAAATCTTATCATATTTGTATTCATAAATCCTCCTATTAATATCTTATAATATAATTAACGCTTAAAGACTGCGGTTCTGTTGCGTGCCCTGTCCTTGGTGTTCCGTGAGTTCCATCGTCAACCGGTTCGGCTGCATATCCCGTAGTAACACCCGAAGGATATAATAGAACAGATGCATCACTTCCCGACTGAATAAGCCCGGAACTATATTGACTTCCATTACTATCTCTAATTAAATGCCTATGCCCTTGAAAATGGTCTTGTTCGTAATCACCTAACGTACTCGCATATTGGCTTCCACTTGCATCTACGCCTGATACACGTGTTGTTGTCCCAGAACCAACCGCAAATACTCCACGAAAATCAGGTAGACTGAAATTCGTAGAACTATCACCCGCACCATAGGTTTCACCTATAATTGCGTATAAAGTTGCATATGTTGTTCTTGAAACAGTTGAACCGTCGCAAACAAACCACCCCGTCGGTGCAGTAGAACCACCATACATTGTTATAGTCCCTGCTGGTAAAAAATTAACTACACCAGATACATTTAATGTCGTAGCTGTAATAGTCGTAACGGTAACGGTATTACTAAACGTGTTCTCACCACTCCACGTGTTTGCTATGTCTTCGATATTAAATGTTATATACTTCAAGTTGTCGTTTATCTTTGAGTACAACCTATAAGATGCTCCTGAATTGTAAAGAATTAACTGTTTATTGTATAATCTCGTTGCACTTGGAACAGATGAAACTTGCTTAAAGTCTATATTTTGTTTCTTGTTTAGAATGTAGAAGATTGTCGAGTTTAAATAACTTAGATCAATATTCCGCCACTCCTTTTGAGTAAACGTGTAAGGTGCGGTTTCTGCAAACAACGGTATTGAAAACATTGAGATAATAACTAATATTAAGAGTTTCCTCATTTTAAAGACTCTATTAAGTATCTTATCGTCATTCCCCTATACTCAAAAGATTGGTCAATATCGGTTTCACTTATTCTGTACTGGAAAAAGTAGCTTTTAGGAAACTGCAAAGGCATTACTTTTGTTATTAAACCGAAAGTGTCGTCTGATAAATTGAGTGTTTTAGTCGTCCACGAACCCCCTGAACCGTGCATACGATAGTCTATATTTACATTCCAGTCCCCTGCATCATTAAAAAGAGGTGCTATATCAAGTATTGTGGTTTCCCTTATACTTCCGAAATTGAATATTTTAGAACAGTAATAAGACTCATACCCCGTTCCGTCGTCGCTGTACGAATTTTCAACGTCTTGGCGATAAACTTTCCCCGTGTCCTTCGAGTCGCAAGAATAGAGGTTATTTTTATAAACAAACGTGCTCCCCCAATTCATACCACTACCGTTAAACCGTGTCCACTCGCCGTTACTTTGTAGCACTAAAACTACATTATTATCGTTGTTACTTGTGTTCGTTGATACGGCTATCATGTAGTTATCGTTGTAATCAATAGCAAACGGTTGCTTTAATGCAGAGCTTGTGTTATATGAAATACCTATTGAGTTTACCAAAGGATTTACGGTAGAGCTAGTACGACTTAATGACGAAGTGACGACTATGTACGGGCCAGTCGATATGTTTATCGGGCTACCGTTAGTTAAAACAGTCTTAACGGCAACTGATGCGGTAGTTGTTGACCCGCCACCTTGACCGTAATATACAATCGTCCCACCCGATGGCTTAGTTTCGTCTGCGCTAAAGTTACCCCAACTCCCCCATGAAGTACCTGCGTTGAGGGTTTGTGAGGTGTATGTCCCATTTAATGGATTCATAGTTGACATATATACTGCAAATGTTAAGTCATACGCCGGGTGTTCTGTCCATGCACCATCATATATTTTTGATGCCGTATTACCACGATTATACCGCTCCTCATAATAACCTACAAGTACTTGGCCAGCACCACTAACCGAAGACAACACTATATAATAAGTATAATCTTTGGTTAATTTTAAATGATTAAAATTAATATCTGTATTATCTCCTATTACAGAAGACACAGTAAGGGTGTATGATTCCATAATATTCATATTATTATTTGCTATATAAACATTAAATGTACCATCACCCCCTGTGTATGTTCTTATGTTTATATTAACCTTATCAACATAGCCCGTGTAGCTCGGTTTAAAAGACTGTCTTCTTGAATACCCATTTTCCAATGATCCTTGGTGTATATACATTCGTTGAGATTGGTCTCTAGAAGAGTCTTTTGCTTTAATACCCACACTACCTAAAGTCGTAGTAGTATCTATGTTTATTCCTGACCCCTTTCCCCAATCAGAAGCGGTGTCTTGGATTAGACTTAATCTCGAAGCAGAGGTCAACTGGTTTAATACTTTAACGTAGGGGTCTATTGGCTCACTAGCTAGGTTAAATTGACCGTTGTATATCTCAACACCTCTGTGGCTTAACCACGTGGGGAACCCTTGATGCTCTCGCATAGTGTTTTGGTACAAACAACCTATAACTTGTGAAATGCTGTTAATTATAAAGAACGGATCGGAAGAATCGTCTATTATCTCCGTTATTTCCCACGTTGAGTTCCTTTTCGTTACGAACAACCTATTTTGGTATAAAAATGCGCCTGTAATATAGTCACCATCTGAAACATTGATATTCTTTGTACTGTTATCCCCTATAACTTCGGGGTCATTGTAGTTGCTGTACCACACCGTAGAAGGGTATGTATCTGTCCTAAAATACCAAAGTCTGTTGTGCCACCATTTAACGAAATAGGGGTATGAGGGTACGTTTGTCGATATAGTAACCGAACCATGTACTTTATTGTCAAGTATCGTCGTAGTCGTGCCGTTAAAACTCCACGCCCACGTAGTACCGTCAACTATGTACGCCGTATCTCTTGCGGTTGTAATATTCGCAACCGAGGTAGAATTTAGATCGCTTCGTATTTTCGTACTGTTTCCATCGCCGGTTGAGTAGAACATCGAAGTAGAAGATTGTAAAAGTATGTACTCGTCATTGTCTACTTGCCTATAAACGTAAGAGTTTCGTATAAATTTAGCACCTTCAAGGGGAGTAGTTAGGTACAGCGAACTTCCTAACCTTCGGGTAATCAGTCCCGTATACCGCGCGGTTTCTATATTTAATACGTCAGGGGAAAGTAAGTCAGAAAGCATATCAGGGCGTACAACTGTAACCCACCCTTGTAGGCCATAGTGGGGAAACTCTTTTGCGTTAGTTGTTTCTTCGCTAAAAGTTACCGAAGCAATACAAATAGTTGACAACAATAAAACAATAGCTTTTCTCATTTATCCCCTTATCTGGCAGTCATACTTGCTTTCTTGTTAGTAATCATTACGTTTAGTTCAGATATAGCCCTTTCGACATAAGCGTCAAAGACTTGCATCCAACCCACAGAGGCGTTATCGTTCCCTTGATCTTTCTCACACATTGAAATAACGTAAGGTATTAAAGCCTTGTGGTAAGAAGAAAGGTATCCTATACTATCAAACGGTTCATCAGAATCCGCACTCATGGTAGAGGATATAATTGTATACTCATGTTTTATGAGGTTTGTCCCGGTATAGGTTACGTTAGGAGGTGGGTCTAGGCCTATTTTCTGTGTGTTTAGATTGATGTAAAATCTGTTAGGAACGTCGGGTGATGAGTCTTCAAAAAACGGTCTACCCTTATCGGAGTCTAGCCACGTTAAAGTAACTCGGTCTATCTCTAAGTATCTCGTAGTAGCTGTTATAAGCGGTATTATTGCTCTTGAAACCCTGTCAGTACCTATCCACCCATCAGGAAGCGAATACTCGGTTTGACTGGCAATAGTGACTATATAGTTCTGCGTTTTAACCGCTCTTGTGCGTCTGCAAAACTCCTCTTCCGCCATAGCGAACCTAATATCGTACTGGTAGTCTTCCCATCGTGGGTTACTTGAATCAGAGTCCCTTAATGTCAATCGTGCCTGATCCCTAAGTTGTTCTAAATTCCACGCATAAGATACCGAACAGAAACTAACTCCTAACAAGATTGCTATTATCAGTTTTTTCATTTAACCCTCTTACCCCTTCTCTTAAAAAATAGTTCGAGATTATTTTGTTCTAGTCTTGAGCTTGACGATGTAGATGGTGTCGGAGTCGGTGTAGCAACAAAGAATTCAAAAGCACCAATAGTCCATGGACTACTACGAGTAACACCTGCCATATCGGTTGTAAATATAGTCGCTAAATCTGTACCTGCACCAACAACTACTGCGGTATCTGAATTTACATGAAAGTCACTACCACTCGCATCAACAAAATAATCTCCGTTGGATGTGTCGTTTGTTAAAAGCGTGATAGTTCCCATACCTCCACCTTGATAAATATCTACTGTGTTTACAGTATGGAAAATATTGTTTGTTGCTATTATTGTTCCACCACCTCTATTTTCAGCGATTCTTTCACAATTATAAAATGTACAGTTATATATGTTTACGGTATTCCCACCTATGTCGGTTGTTATCGGTCTGCTCCACGCACCAGTCCAATCATAGAATAAACAGTTTATAAAATAAGTTGGGGTTCCTGTCCCACTATTATTTGCCATAAGACTCTTCATTTCAGTGTACGCACCAAGGACGGCTTTTAAAATACAGTTTTCTAAAACTATTTTACCTGCATTAAGATTCCAAAGAGTACACACATTCTGACCATTACCACTAGCAGTAAACTTAATTTGTATGTTCTCAAGCTTAACTGTCCTGTATGCTTTTAGTTTGTGTGCGCCAACCAATTCAAGTCTAAATTTAGTTGTATCATACATATCACCAGAAGCAGGTGGTGTCCAATCGCCAACAAGAGTAGGATAGTTTGTTGCATTGCAAGTCCACCCATCAAGATTAAATCCAGTTGTATCTGCTAATATTCCTCTACAATTTACAGTTAGAGAATCTCCACCATTGTCGGTTAGGTTTAAGTTCTGTGCTTCCCACAAACCAGTTGCAGAGTAGGCATTAACCCAAGAAGAACCATCACCAGTTCCACCAACAACATCAGTATCAATGTATTGAGTCAATTCTCCACCAAAACAAGGAATGGATATACCAAGTAATAATATGGCTAAAAATAGTTTTTTCATTTAACCTCTTAGTCTTTAAATATAGCACCATCTATTCTTGCCGAGTTAGAAGTTTCATCTGCGGTCTTACCATAGACTGGTTTATTGTTTCTACCTCCAAAGCTATATGCCTCACCGGGAACCCACATACGACAGTCCGAGCCAGTAGTTGAAAAACTAGAAAAATATGAGGTATAGAGCGTGCTTGTTCTTACTATGAAGTCTACGTCATTACAAATAGATGCTTCGGTTGTACTTAGAATTGTAGAACCTTGATCAACACCACCGATTGCTGTGCCTGACGTTATTGTTAGGTTAAAGTCTCTCCTATCTGGCCCTTTGTTTATCTTTTGAAGTTTAACACCAAACATACCTGCGTGTGCTGATACCGCAAAAAAAATAAACATTGTAAATAAAAAATACCGCTTCATTTCACTCTCCTTTATTCTTGTTGAATATATCTAGCTGATACGGTTGAATTTGCATCTGTCAAAACGAATTTGAACCGTTTGTATAATGTTATTTGTGGGTTATAAACAATCCATCTATCTGCTGTTAATGCCGAAACTAAAGCACCGAGGTCGTTTCCGTCTGTATCGTATGGCGTGTACCAATCATCACCGTTTAACGATAACTCAACTGTAATAGCTAAAGAACCTGCGCTAGTCTTAACAAGTAACGAAGAATTTCCTGTACTAAACTTAACCGGTATTTTGTCACTATAATACGTTGCGGCAGAGGTTGTCATTGCCTTTGATTCCCATTTCGTACCGTCGGTATCTTGTAATGATTCTGAATGTATAATATTTCTGTTCACTTAAAACACCTCCCTTGTCAACAAATTGGTGAAGAGTACCCTTTTATAGATACTCCTCACCGTTTCGTTTATCTTTGCTTTACTTTTATGTATACCTCGTAGTCCCTTGAAGCATCGCCGTCACTTGAAAAGTCTATCGTATTATATACGTGATTTGCCGTATAATCAGAAGACGATTCAGTAGCTCCGGCTACAATAACCTTGAAAATATCGGCAGTAGTGTCGATATCAATAGGTAGTCCTATCTTATTGCTTGTACCTATCTCAAATCCAACTTTACGTGCCGCATAACCTACGGAACTCCACGTGGCCGTTGCATCGCTTACAGTAAAGCTAACAACAGACAGAAACGCCTTATTGCTGTACCTTACCGTATGGTCTATCATCGAGATTGTATCAGATTCTAGTTCTCCACGTGCCGTATACCCTAAAATGGTTAGTGTAGCACTAGATTCCAAAATTGCATCTGACGCAGTAGACGTTGACCTCATAACGGCGGATATATTCCGTGCATGAATAGCATCGGTATAGTCTGCCTTTGCTAGTGTCCACGTAGTACCACCCGCTTGTAGTAAACTTATATTCATCGATCTATCAACACCGAAACTTCCAACACTCGCACCAGTTGACGATACGTAGATGTTTCCATCAGAAGCAGCTAGGTCAGTTAGTGGGTACACTATGTTTACGAAACTATCAGAAGACACAATCGCACCATTAAACGTCACCGCACCGTCAAATCTAGTCGCACCATCTACCTCAAGTGTGTTTTCAACATAAGCACACCCCGCACCAACTGTTACGTCGGGCGTTATCGTGTCTGGAGTTCCAGTTACTTCTATGGCGTACGTTCCATTGTGACCGCCAACAGCATAGCTTGGAACAAGTACAAAAGCTACTAACGCTATGCTTATTAATATATTTTTCATTTTTTCCTCCTCATTTTATTTCCTTAACCTTTCAACATTAGCAGCTTCAGGATCGTCAGGCTCAAGTATTCTCATTATCTTCTTCCATTCGTCTTGATACTTTTGAGTTGCAGAAAGCCATTTCATGTGTTTTTTGACATCGCCGGGTCTTGCTTCTTGGTACTTACTATTAGGGTTTCCGGGGTTACTGTGTCGTTTCCCCATCATCTCGTCTCTAGTAGGCATACCATCACGAATTTTACCCTCAAGGTACTTTACTCTCGTATACAATTTCGTTCGTTCAGTACCCTTTAAGTCTCTTGGCGCAGCTCGTTCGTTTAAGGTCTTTTTGTCGGTAGATAACTGCTTAATTACATAAGACTCGTCCATATTCCGAACACGCCTATACTCTGAACTTTTGTGAGTTTTAAGCCATCCCTCGTTGTTAGATATTCGCTGTCGCCTTTCCTGTTCCTCATTCGTTGTCAAATAACCTTTATGCTTTCTTACTTGTTCCTGAATACTCATCTGCCTTCCCATTTTTCCTCCTGTTAAGGTTAAATAGGGAGAGATAGGATACCCTACCCCTCCCCTTTTAAATTAGCCTACTAAATGACCAAAACAAAATCTCCAGTTGATCCACCAACGCCAGAAACGACAATAACCAATATACTTAGCAACAAGTGTATCGGAATCGCTGTCTTGGTTGACTTCCAAAGGAATACGATCATACCATTTTAAAAACTGTTTCATGAGGTTATAATCTATCATAAACCAGTTATTAGCATCGGTTAGAAAGTTCTTCCATACCATAAGTTTGTACTTACCTTCATGGAAGTTGACGTTATTAGCGTCGGTATTGATTTTTCCTTTAGAATTGATTATCTCAAACCCAGTTTCTTCAAGCCCAATAGGGACAAGGAGTGTATCGGGATTGATTGATATAATCTCTTGGTTATCTCCTCTAAAAGCACACATTAACTGGCGTGTAGCTTCAACAGAAGTCGCACTAAAAGCAGTTGTGCCTTCGTTTGACTGTGTTGCGGTTGAACCGTTAGTGTACGCATGGTCAGAGGCGCATAGTTCGCCACCTTCTGAATGTGTTACATTATCGTTTGAATCAGTAGTAAACGCTTCATTCCATACCTGCGCACCAACCTTTTCGCGCGACCGAACATACGAATGACCAATAGAAGCCGAACGACTTGCTATGATGTTAGTTTCGTCATCGTCTTTTAGTTTACGCTCTATCTTTATACCTTTGACAAATTCAGGGAACTCAATACGTGTATCGAATCCTTGAAAGGTGTCTGAATATCCAACTGTTCCTGTAAATGACTCAAAATCGTCAACCGTTGAAGCAGAACTAAACTTCTCGTACGATTTACCTGATTTTTTCATGTCAAATATTTTTGAAAGCATAGACGACTTGCTGTCAAACCTCGTTGCCTCATCGGACAACACTTTTACATTTGGCTCCAATAAATCTGGCCATTTCTCACTAGTATGCATTATATCCTCCTATTAATCTTTTAATTTTGAAATACTAACTTACGCATTGTTGTAAACATGGTCAAGCATAGCTAAATCTGAATATAACTTCACATTCGTTAGCCCGTCCGTACCTCTATTCGCATACCTTAAAGGTAAAAGTATCTGACCGTCGTGTGTCATCCAGTTTTTAACAACGTGCAAAGATATTCCATCGGGTACTGCCGCTGCACTTGTTAGCATTGTCGCCGCCGTGTTCAAGTTCGTTAACCTTGAGTTTACTGGACGTATCTTGATTATCCGACTTGAAGTAGTGACCGTTAGGGCACTATCCATAGTTAGAGATCCAGAAGCGCAAGCAACATTCTGACGTAAAGAACCCGAAGATGCTATTAAATATACCCAACCAGCATCCCAGTTATCTTCTAAAGAACCAATAGTAAGCGTGGTTCCGGTACTTCCGGTTGTTACCGCAACGTCATCTGACGTGCCTTGCGAATATTCTGCTAAATAAACAGCAAATGGATTCACAATACATTTTAAATATTTACAGTCCTGTACGGGCGTATTGTCTATATCGGCTGCTGTTGAAAAATCTTCACATATTGTACCTAACGCATCAACCGCTTCGGCAGCGCCACCGGTGTAAGCCGTTATAAAAGATACACCCTGATCAGCATTGCTGTCATCAGCAGTCGTTCCCAACATTACCAGCTCACCATTTTCCATAGAAGCAGCATCATATACTGGTACATCCCTATATATTTCCTCTGCTTGTGTTAAATCATAATGAAATCTCATTGTTTCCTCCTATATTTTCTTCAGTCCTCTTGTAAAAGATTTCATGGGGTCTGATATTTCTCTCGCTCTCTTATCGTGCTTCAATTCTTCCGCACTCATAGGTGGTGTTTCGTCATATCTCCACGTGTTTCCGCATTTTGCACATCGCCACCTTGAGAACATACCACCATAAACCTTTTCAATGAACTGTATATCATCTTTTATTGCTCCACATTGACTACACTTAAAACCCCTTCCACTACGTTTATCGTAATTGCTGTTATGTGCTTTTATCAGCATTAGTTGTTTACCTTCCAATAGTTCTCTATTTCACAATACGGACACCTCGAATGTTTGGCTTGGTTTACGGGAGTTCCGCACCGTTTACACCGTACAAACACCTTATCCGATTGTCGTGTAGATTCAACCGATTCAACTCCAGTTATTTCGAGTTTTACACCAACTCCTCTTGACGTGGGACTTCTGCTTAAATCTTTCAAGATACCTTCCTCATATTGGCGGCGTACTTTTCTTCCGATACGCCATATTTTCTCGCCATAGCCTTCTGTGCATCGGTTAATTCCTCAACGCTCTTTGCGGGGGAACCACCGGGAGATTCAACACCAGAAATAACGATTTTCTTCTGTTCAGAGTGTTTTTTTAAGGCTCTTTCCTCTGCTTGTTTCTCTATCTCGTCTACTTTGTCAGCTACCACTAATTTCGCCGCATCTATAATCACGTCAGGGTTCGTTCTAAGGTCTATTTTAAGTCCCATAACAACGTCGTACACGTCTTTCTTGTACGTTTTACCGCGCGGATACTTTTCAAGAGCTTCGGTTATTGCCTGATTTACAAGCAATCCCGACGTTTGGTTCTTCAATGCACTTAACTCTTTAGATACAAGCTCGGTAGCACCTTCTCTAACCATAGCAGACATCTTTTTTGTAAGCTTACGAGCAGATTCAATGTCCATATCCTGTTCTTCTGCAATTTCTTTAGCGTATTTTTCGTTTGTGTCTTGCCTATCACTCTTTGAGACTTTATCGCCTTTCTGAATAATAAGCTCTTGCATCATACGCATTTGACCTTGCATAGCGTTCATTTGCTGTTTTAACGCCTTCTTTTCCTCGTTTACTTCAGCAAATCTGTGATACGGGATAGGTTCAGTTTCCTTTTTAGTAACCTCTTTTACCTTATCGTCACCCTCTTCTACTTCTTCCTTCTTGGCTTCGGTCGGTTTTCCTTTTGTGTCATCTTCTTTAACGACCTCTTCTTCGGATTCTTTAATCTTACCAAGTGTTTCTTTGATAAGATTTGACCCGTTTTCGATCACATCTTCCTTAGTCTTAACTTCCTTGACTTCAGGTTCTTTGACTTCTTTAACTTCCTTTGCTTCTACCATCGTACTCTCCTTTATTCTACCCTGATTTACGCCGCAGGTTCGGCTTAATAAAGTGAGTTTTACTCAACTTCTTGTGCTTTTATCTTGTCTATCTGTGATTTTGCGTGTTTGGCTATGTTCTTAAAGCTGTCACACAATATTAAAACCATGTTAAAGCTCTCCATTCTTAGCTGTGCTTCAATCAATCTTATATAGTTCTGCTCCATGCTTAACTCTTTTCCTTTTCCGAAATCGTTCAACTCCGCGTAATAAACGTCTCTTTTACTCTTAACCTCATCTAAAAACAGTTTGAAGTCCGGGTTTTCTTTCAACCGATCAAACCTTGCTGACTTATCTATTTTAGACTGCAAACTTCCAATTTTATCTTTGTTATCCATTTATTCTCCTTCCGATTGTTTCGATTAAAAATTATAATTCTTTTTATTGGCAAACTTACTTCCTAGATTTTTATTATTATATTTCTTTCCTAGTAAATTACGTGTACTATTCACCGTCATTGACTGTGGTTTCTGTTGTGAGTATTGTGCTGAAAATGGGTTAAACGGTATTTGATATCCTCGATTTGCGCCATAATTAGGCATACTAGCTCTATTTTCTAATAATCTACTATTGCCCGATAGTGCTATTGATTTTTCTTGTGTAACTGGTAACTTAACTGGTTGATGAACAGGGTTGATGGGGTGTGGATTTGAGTGCCATTGTCTCTCGTCAATTGGATTCGTAGATTGTGGTGGTTCATAACCACTTTCTTTTGCACTTATATATTCTTTTAGTAGTTTGTCGTACTCTTCTTGTGTAACGTCCTGTCCCTTCTCTTTTAGTTGACGTATAAGTTCTTCCTCATAATTAGGTTTTTGCTGTGTTGGTGGTAGTGGTTGTGGTGGATTGAACCAATCGTCTGCATTTTTTTCGCGTGGAGGTTGATTTTTCTTTATTCCACTCGGAAAGTCAGGCGTAGGCATACGCGCTGGTTGTCGCGGTGTGCTATTTGGTGGATTGAACCAATCGTCTGCGTTAGCATTAACCATATTCTTTTTATTTATTAAATTATTGTACTTTGCTACTAGATAGTTCATTCTTCTATTAACTCCGCTGGTGGTGGAGGTGGTGGCGGTGGTTTCACACCTTTATCTACTTGTCTCTGCGATTCCGCCACGTTCTGCTCTTCCATCTTAGCTATGTTTTCCCTTTCAAGTCGTCGCATAGCTTCCATTTGTATTTGTATCTGTATTTCCTTTACTTCTTCAGTTGTAGGTAGTAGTTCAAGCTTATCTCTACCCCATGCCCTAAACCCACTCTTTAACATATCAGTAGCAGAGTTTAAGTTCTCTCTTATGATAGGATCCTGTCCGTATATGTTATAAAATAGCATTTCCTGTTGCTTTCTTACTTCTTTGTTGAATGTTATATCTATACCATGTAAAGACACCTCTTCAAGACTGATTTTAAGGTCTTCCTTAGTCAATCCGAACTTTTTAAGGTACTTATCGTTGTCCGGAAGATACTTAGCACACATCTGTAATATGTAGTAAAATACCTCTTCCACACTCGTTCTAAGACACGCTATATCCTCATTGGTTATAATGTTCCCTTCTTGGATAAGTGCGATAGTCTTGTTACCGGGTGCGTTAGGATCGTTAGGAGACTCACGGCCACCACTAGCCGAGGTGATACCAGTCTTCTCTTGTGCGTATCTATCTTGTAATACCTCTTCTTGAAACAGTTCTGGGAAATTGTTAGTTACTTGGAATTGGTCGACATCGCCCATATTGTCAAGCCAGAATATCGCACCTGGCATCCACTCCTGTTCGTAGGGGTCGAATGACGTGTTATTCTTGGCCTTGAAACTTGGACTACATACTATCTTGGCCGCATTGTTTCTAAGGTTATAAATAGTGTCCGTTTGATCGTTCATAGGCTCAACCATCTTAATTGTTCCTATACCGTCAAATCTACCGGGTTTCTTCCTTATTCTATGTGGTATAATATAAAGGTTCTCATCCCATACCTCTGTTCTGATAAACTGCTTACAATCATAGCTAAAAGTCAATATAAGTGTGTCGGCTATACCTTCATCGTCTACTTGATACTTATAAATGAGCTTATATACGTTGTGCATACGCTTTCTGTACTCTTCCGTATCCTCCCCGTCTTTACCTTCATTTAAGTTCTTTTGCTGGTTTACTTCGCCTGTATCACTTGGCTTAAAATTGTTCTTTAACTTATCAACATTCTTGTATCTCTTTTCAGCTTCACCTTTCTTTAGGCCATCCCACGACAGTTCAAACTTGTATCCGTGTCCTCTAGCAATCTCAAGGTTCTTAGCATTGTCAGGTAGAATAATAAAGTCGTCTCTATTAATACTCTCAAGTTTAGGTATTTCCTTCGCCTTCTCAAGTTTGGTAATCTTAGGTATAACGACTTCTTCTCCTGCATCTAACTTAGCTATTAATGAGTTATACTCTTCTTCGGGTATTCCCGCTTCTTTCGCATCTTTGAAATCTGACTTAAACTCTATTGTCTGCTTATACGATACATTATGTAGCTGTTTCTTCTTATACTCACAGTCAAACCATAGAAGGGCAAGACCCGTGTTATGTGTGCCTGTATTGGTCAGTATGTCCCTATATGTATCAACGCCTTTGATTATCCTTGTGAATATATAATGGAAGTATGCTTCAACTGCGGTAGCTCTATTACTCTTCTCTTCTCTGCTATTAACAATGTTCCCATCTTTGTCTTTCTTCTTGCCGTCATAATCGAGTATATCTATTAAACATATAGGATTTACTCCGAACATCGATGTAATCCATCTACAAAACTTTCCTTCTAGTATCTTCGCGCCTAACGGACTTCTTACGTTACTTGACCCCGACCAGTACATATTATTGTTTTTGGGGTCAGGTTCACAGTTAGCTATCATCTCATACTTTCTTAGTTTGTTACGCATACCAGCACTCGCGCTAATTGACTTCGTTATATCATCATAAACCAAGTCTAAAAGCTCTTCCTCTTTGGTTCTCTTGCCATCAGAAGCCATTTTCTTGCTTAAATCAATGACATTAAGATAATCTTGATCGTAAATGTTCTCTACTGCGTTGCTTTCAACAATACCAGTGCCTAAATCAAGCTTAAGTACCTTGTCTTCATCGTCTTTAGTTTCTGGTTGTTTAAGCGTTGTGTCATTAAAATTCTTGTTTGCCATTTTTACCTCAAATAAAAAGCCCATAATAGAGGTATATTGCGGTGTTCTTTCACGTTCCCGCTTCCTCTGCTATGAGCTTCTTTTGTTAAGATTGCTCGTCTATTAAGTTGTTAGTCTTTCTTACGCCTTATTTCGGGTTTCGGCTTGATAGTAGTCGCATTGCCACCTAAACCGTAGTGTATCTCTATCATACCCGGATTACCCACTTCCTCAAACTTTACTATCTCTTCGAGTATCCACTTGTTCTTGAGTTTGTTAAACAGTTCAATCGCTTCCATTTCGTCCTTTTAATGCTTTAACTATACTGTCAAATTCGTTAGATATTTCGTACTTCATATAGACCTTAGTATAGTCTTTCATGTATATATGTATTGCATTTTTAGTTACGGTATAGTCAACTACCTTGCTTAATTCTATCTCGGACTTGCGTATCTTCATTGCAGCTTTTCTTCAACCCCGCATATATCCTCTTCTTTAAGTAGGATAAAATCGCTCTCGGTATCGTTGCTAGGGCATTTCTTGCCATTGTATACGTCAAAGTAGACCACTTCGCCTATTCTTACGCTGTATATCGCTTCGTCCGAACCATCGCTTCTACCAATTATCTCGCCTCTGTATAAATCACCCTTCTTGACCGTATTCTTTAGTATGATACCACTTTTGCTCTCTTCCTTAAACGCCAAAGTCTTTACTAAGATATACCCGTTTACGGGTTTTATCTGGCTCATTGACTCAACTCCTTTATTAGATTGTCTATGTAAGACTGCATCTCCTTATTATCTGCAAACCCCATCTTTTTAAGTGTTCCGCTATTCATCTTGATTATCAACTGTTTTCCTTGTATGTCCGGCTCAATACTTTCAATCTGTACCCAGTTATATATCTTATTACCTTTGACTATCGGTTTCATATCGGCTCCTTAATGCTTTTTACCTAGAAATTTGTTAAGGCCGGGTATAAAACCATTGCCACCTGCCAACGCTTGTCTTGTTACTTCCTTCTCCATCGCCTTCTCATAGAACATCTTACCTATAAGCTTTTCCGCGTCTTTAAGCATTATCTCGCTCTGTGTCACCGATACCATGTTCTGTACTCCAACCTCTACTGCAAAGTTCTCTTTCATCTTAATCACGATCGTTGCATACTTATTAGTTTCTTCAACTTCTTTTGGTTCAGCTACTTTGCTGTCCACCTGATTCGCCATGAAACCTCCCTTTATTTATATACGTGTCCAAACCTTCCAACTGTCTTTGATTCTCTCTTTGTCCGATCTACACCGGGGAACTGACCCCTTCCGCCTGTCCTGTACGCCTGTACCTGATTCAATGTCGGTGTGTATAAGTACAACTGCCACGCTATCGCCAAGCTCATTACATGGTCATCGTGTGCGCCTTTGTCCGCTTGTGCCTTGTACAGAGTGCTTGTTCTTACCTTAATGAAGCTAAACATTTCATTAATGGTAACTTCATCGTAAATCTTTAAAAGTCGCTTATTAATGACTTCTTGAAGGTCGCCGAGCATCTTAGGCCTTGTGGCCGTGTTCGTATCCCACCCATACATTCTCGACTCTTTATCTTCTATGTTACCCCTATTCTCGTTCATCTCAAAGAGCGTGTACTTACCCAACCTATTCAATGTTCCTAGCCTGTCCATCTCAAAGCTTCCACCGTTGTTTCGCTCATACGCTACTACCGGTTTAATACCCGTAACGTCAAATAACTTCTCTATTATCGGGTGTATCTCGTTCGTCATCTCCGTAGCAGTAGACTTTGTGCGATACACTAAAGGCACGTCTTTCCCGTTCTTGCTAAGAAACTGTGTTGTACTCCAATCCCCAGCTCCCGTGCTTGTATCGCCTGCTATTACAAAGAACTCACCGCGCTTGATGGTGCGGAACTGGTAGAAACTCACTACTTGTCACTAGTCTTGTCATCTATTTTAGGCTTAATTACAACTTCTTTCTTCTTCTCTACCTCAAAGAACTTGTCAACCGCTACTTTAAGCTCTTTCGCTTCATCTGCTTCAAGGCATAACTCCGCGCCATTACTTCTCGTGATTCTGATTCCCTTGCCATTCTGTGTGATTTTCATGCTTTTCTCCTTAGTATATATATCCCGCTACCATCGGCTTTGACATCCACTTCTCTAAGTAAAACCTTAAACTGTCTTGATCGAAGTAACAGTCGCCCGAACTAATAAAAGCTTCTATTGGGTTATCCGGGTACTCTTGATAGTATTTCAACGCTACCTTGCCACGCTTTGTAAACTCTCTCTTCTTCATTTCTAAGAACTCTTTTGAATAGAACTTAGAAGCACCGTAAAACAAGGCCTTGTAGTTGTTGAACTTGTTAGAAGAATCGTCCCACAACTCTTTGAACTCGTTAAACCCGTTAGCCGTAGTCTCTAGCCACTTTCTGCCACCTTGCACTACTGCTTGACCCGCACCGGCTAGAATCTTCTCTATGTTAGGATAAAACGCTATCTCCGATAAATGAAGGTTCGTTATAGTCTTTGACCTACCAAACTCTACATTCTTTGCCGTTCCTATAACCAATCGACTGTTCATGAACTCATGATACAATTCAAACCGACTATCGTACTTCAAATCAACTACGTTGCCTTTTATATACGTCTCTTTCATCTGTAACTTGGTCTTGTTCTTCTCTTCGTAACTGCCGAGATAATACTTAATCCTGTCTAATAGACCTACTGCGTTGTCTTCTATATCTGCTACGATCGCACCGTAACTGTTTGACCTAAGTATAAAGTCTGATGTAAATATCCCATCTATCCAACTTGAGAACCCCTGCTGTCTTGCCTTTAAGATTATAGCATCGTTACCTTTATCTTTCTCAAACTCTGCCTGTACTGAATTGGCTTTAAGTGGTACGCTTACGCCTGTCTTATCTACAATCTCGAAGTTGTCACCCATAAACCTAGAGTAGTCAAACGTATTAGGGTTAAATTCTACCTTACTTTTTGTAATCATTTATCTGATGTGCGAAATGGTCAAACCTTACCATGCCTTTATTGTCAACCTCTTTAAGGTCAGGCAATAGCTTCTTGGCTAGAGCAACCATTACAGTATCTTCAAGGAAAGCTCTTTCTACCATGTGTCGCATTAAGGTTTTCCCCTTTTCTTTTTCTACCTTTTTAAGGGCTTCCTTTAGCTGGTCTAAAAAAGCACTGCCTGCCCTTGGTCTGCCATTTGGGTTATTGGTATGTCCTGGTCTGCACCCACCTTTGTTTACCATTGTTTTACAAACTCCTATTTTTTCTTCTTTCTCTTTGATTTTACAACCTTTTTCTTCTTTGACTTCTTGTAGTCTTCACGGGTGTATGTCTTGTGTGGGAGTGTTGCCATTAAAGACCCTTCGGGCGGGTGGTATTCCTCTGACATCTCAACCTTGTTTTTAACCTTATTCTCAAAAGGAGACTGCCCGTTCTCTTCCCAACATTTTGAAGGTCTTGAGATCTTCCAGTCCATTAGCTTCTGCATTTGAGGCACTACGTTACCGAGCTGATTCCAATACCCTAATACACACCGAGCATTTACGGGTCTCTGGTTCTTTGGGTAGTTGTCTAAAAACTTACAACCGTTACACCATGATGGGTTGGGTAAAATAACCGTTCTTTTAATTTCCATTTGATTCTATTCCTATTTTACGCATTATTCCCTTCCAAGTCTAATTAATATCCCACCATATTCCTTAACTATTCTTTTAATGGCTTCACGAACTAGTTTTATATCTTTCTTACTTAATTTGTTCATTATCCACACACCTTCCTTACAAGGTTAAAGCAACACATCAAACTACATAACTTATCAATGCTTTTACGCATTTTTACCTTCTGCCTCTTGGTGAGAGGACATTTACCTTGCATCTTGACCTTTTTCACTATT
>Ga0075114_10000276_pt1 | contig 34722 bp, 25 predicted proteins | sample AntAceMetag02UKM_FD_69784 | JGI IMG/M metagenome (GOLD analysis project Ga0075114, IMG submission 69784) | Saline lake microbial communities from Ace Lake, Antarctica - Antarctic Ace Lake Metagenome 02UKM | ecosystem: Environmental > Aquatic > Non-marine Saline and Alkaline > Saline | place... | reverse complement strand
TCAATCTCCGCGTCTGTGCTTTGGATCACGAAACACGCGAAAGGCCACGAAAAGCGCGAAACCTTTTCGCGCCTTTCGCCTGTTTTCGTGTCATTCGTGGTTCAAACGCCCTCCACCACCGCAGTCTCCTCCTCCGTCAACCCATACAACTCATACACCAGCGCGTCAATCTCCGCGTCGGTCTCCGCAATCTGCCTCTCCAAATCGGCTCGAGCGGCTGACTGAAGCTCCTTGTGCAACGCCAGCATCCGCTCCACCAGCGCCACTATCTTGTCGTGGCAAGCGACATCGGCTGGGTCGTCGAAGTCGATGGCGCGGATAGGAAGTTGTGATAGAAACTGGCGATTGGCAGATAGCCATCCTCCGCGAAATGGCACACTCACAAATGGGAAGTACCAGCGCAACAGTCTCGAATTGAGCAAACCAAGAAGATACGCCAATCCTTGCTGTTGACACACCGGTTTCAGAGTGATACCACAAACGTCCACATTATCCAAGAAATGACTTCCATCCACATCATAAGCTGCATACAAAGCTTCTACGAGACGTGGCACACATATCTTCTCGATAGACTGCCGCTTCATATTCTTCAAATAGATGTAACCATACCATTTTTTCCCCTTCGCCTTTCCTCTTTCACGCGCTTCGAGGAGTCTCTTGTTTTCCAGCCAGTAGGCTGCTGTCTTGGGATAGCTTTTGGAAATCACATCGAAGTCGATCAAATCTACCGATGTTCCCTCAACCCTATATGGAAAGAGAATATATTGACGTTCGGGCAGAGCGCAGTAACGACTCGCGTCAGTTCCGCTGACCAATGGAAATAAGAGCCCTTTCTCGAATGTCCATTCAGTGTTGAGAGCTCTGGACTTTAGCTTCAGAGTTTGCGGTCCCTCTTCAACCAAATCCATAATGAACACTCTGTCAGCACTTGTTTGCAGTCCAACAAAAACATCCGCCACATCCCCAAGCTTCAATGGTATCTCGCTCAGACGCTCAAACAACGGTGCGTCCGGCCCCACGACAAAGTTCCACTCTTTCTCCGTCATCTTGTCCGCGCTGATTTCGCCCTCAACAGCCTTGCCGCTGTCCTGCCAGGTGTCCAGATCATGGGCCTCGACGTAGCGGAAGCACTGGTTGCCTCCCTTGTCCAGAAAAAGCAGGCAGGTGTAGTTGGTAGATGAGCCGAACACTTGTGCCGCGCCAAAATCCACGATTGCTTTGACAGCCTTATGATCAGCCAGCAGCTTTCGCAGTCCCTTACCATAGCTGGCCTGCATGAATTTGTTCGGCTGAATGAAACAGAATTGACCGTTCGGTGCCAATAGACTCCAGGCCCGCTCAGCAAAGACTACGTACAAGTCATAACTACCGGTTGCCGATCGGTAGAATTCTTTGTACAACGCCTTCGCACCCGCGCTTATCGTCTGCACGCGCACATACGGCGGATTCCCAATCACCACGTCAAACCCGCCCTTGTCGGCGAAGACCTCGGCAAAGTCCAGCCGCCAGATAAAGGATAGGCCCAGTTGGGTGCGCAGTCCGTCCACGTCGCGGGCCTCGGCGGGCAGTTCGCCGGTCTGCATCGCCCGTACCTGCTCGTACACTGCCTTCGCCTGCTCCATCATCTCGTCGTAGCGGGCCAGTTTGGCCTCAGCCTCCCGCTTGGCCTTCAACTGCTTTTTGGTCAGCAGCCCCTCGCCAAAGGCGTCGAACAGTCCCGGCACCTCGGCCGACATCTTCTGCAAGACTGCACCCCGCTTGGCTCCCACCAGTTTGGCCGTCAACTCACACACCAACTCCAGAATACGGAGTTCGCGCCGCTGCTTCTCCCACAGGTCCGGCTCCTTGAAGTAGCCTCGCTTCTCGGTCTGGATGCGGTCAATCAGTTGGCGGGCCACAACGTCGTCGGCCAGTTGGTCCAGTTGCACCGGTTCGCCGAAGAGCCGCTCGATGAGGCTATCGCCGACGCGGATGCGGTAACTGAGGTTGGGTAGCGCCGGCACCGGCTCATTTCCATTCCCACTGGCCCGCCGCTCGTAGTCGACCATCAGACTGAGCCACAAGCGCAGTTCGCAGATGCGCACCGCCTCGGGCTGGATATCCACGCCGTACAGGTTGCGCTCGATGAAGCGCCGCTTGAGGTCGTAGTCGTAGTTGCGGCGTCGCACCCGCTTCTGGCCGTACAAGCGCACGTCGAGCAACTTGGTCAGGGCGACCACCTCGTAGAGCATGCCCACCAGGAACGCGCCCGACCCTACGGCGGGATCGAGCACGCGCGCGCCTTCCGCAAGAGAGCGCAGCAGGCGGGCCTCCGGTTCGGTGATTGTGTCGCGCAGTTCGGCCACCTCCTCCGGCGTCAACTGCTCGGCCGGGCCGGTGTCCATCAGCGCTTCGAGGCGAGCCGAATCGAGGCCGCTTTCGGCAGCCAGGTATTCCTTAAGCGCCTGGCGGCACATGAAGTGGACGATGACGCGCGGGGTGTAGTAGGAGCCGGTCGCCTTGCGGCGGTCTTCTGCTGTCTTCTGGCCCCGCTCCAGGCCCAGCACCAGGTTCTCGAAGATCTGGCCCAGCATCTCCGGGTCAATCGCCACCTCGACGTCGAGAGGGGTGTCCTCGCGCACGGTGAAGTTGTACTGCTCCAGCAGACCGTCGAACACCTGGCGGAAGACACCGTTGCCGATGGTGAGTTGATCGGCCAGTGGAGCAGAGGCATCCACCTCGAAAAGGCCGCCGTTGAGGAAGGGCACGTCACCCAGACTGGGGAAGACCGCGCCCTCGTTGGATAGGGCGACGAACAGGGGAAAGAGGAGGTCGCTGTAGAAATCGGTGCCATTGGGCTCAGCCCGGTAGTGAGCCTGGAAGTGGTGATAGAGATAGTCACGCTGGCCATCGAGCCAGCCCTTTTTCTGGATGAAGTAGAGAAATAGGAGACGGTCGAGGAGCACCTGGGCCTCGCGCTCGGCCTCGCCCTCACGTTTGGGATTGCGCCGGGCGATGTCGTCGCATAACTCGCCGAACGCATACGTGTAGTCACGGTAGAATTGCCTGGTGACCTCCTCGACGTCAAACGCCTGATCGTGGAGGCTCTGGAGTTCGAGCGCGGCGGTCTCGGGGCCAGGCACGGCCAGCAGGGCCAGGCGCTCAGCGGCGGTGTGCAGCCGCTCGTCCGGCCCGACGTGGATGCGGCGGATAGTGCGGCGGCGGGCGCCATCCTCCGCGCTGTACTTGACGTTGACGAAGTCCCACCGGGTCAGGTCGCGGTTGGCGAAGACGAAGAGGGCGTAGGGATGCAGTCTGTGCAGCGTGTGCTCGACGATGGGTCGCTCGACGATGCGCGATAGGTGGTCGGTGATGAGGTGGGTGTAGACGACGCGAAAGTCGCGGTGCTGGGCCAGGTAGATCGGGTGATCGGCGTTGCGCCCCACGAGACGCCGGACGCCGGTGGGCCAGTTGCGGATCGGGAGGGGGAGTTCGTCGGCGTACTGGTAGCCCAGCGTGTCGAAGAGTTCCAGGGCTCCGTCGAGGGAGCGACGTTGGGGAAGTGCGGCCAGGTGACCACGGATTGTCTCGGGAGCGACCGGCATGGCAGGCTCCTATGTGGTTGATAGGATAGGCTGTCCAGGGCGATCCCACCGCCTTGGCCACAGCCTCGGGCTGAGCAAGAAGCAAGAGCCGCGAGGCTTTTGCGTTGTTAGTATACTCGTATCGCGGTCTTGTGCAAATAGGGGCCGGATTACATCCTGTCCAGCATGGATACCCTTCACCAGACGCACGCCCTCCCCTGGAGTAGCAATTCTCAATTTGAAGTGTCATTGCGAGCCCCGGACGTTTTTCCCGGGGCGAAGCAATCTCCCCCGGTCGATTGAAGATTGCCACCGCGAGTACCACCGCGAGTACTCGTGGCGGGGCTCGTGGCGGTGCTTCGTCGCAAAAAACGCTCCTCGCAATGACATAATGAGAATTGCTGCCCCTGGAGTGTATCGCCACTGGCATTGACACCACGCTTAAGTCAGGTTATCATACATTCCTTATGTCGAAAGTGAGAGACCCCTCGGAAGAAAATGAAACATCCGGGAACCTGCGCGTCATTGCGACCAGCGCCTTCCTGTCCGGCCTGTTCTCCAGCATGACGCAGGCTGTGTGGCAGCCATTCGCCCTCAGCCTGGGTGCTTCCATGAGCACACTGGGCCTGCTGGAAAGCCTGGGCGGCTGGAGGGGCGTGGTGGCCGCCTTGCTCCAGCCCATCGGCGGCTGGTTCTCCGACCGTCTGGGAAGAAAGCCCCTTCTTGCCCTGGGGAGCCTTTTGGGGCTCCTGTCCACGGCGTTCTACGTGCTGGCGGCAATCACCGCCAACTGGCGCTGGCTGCTGCCAGGGATCATCCTCCTGGGAGCCACTCTGGTTTCCCGTCCGGCGGAGAGTTCGCTGGTCGCCGAATCGGCGCGGGCCAGCCGGCGTGGCACGGCGTATAGCATCCTGGCGGTCTCCCGGATCGCGCCGGGTGTCCTCGCCCCGGCCCTGGGTGGCTTCATCGCCGACCACTGGGACTTCACTCCGGTTTTCCTGCTGCGTCTTGTGATGGAGGGGCTGCGCCTGCTGCTTATCCTCCGGCTTCTGCAAGAGACCCTGGGCCGCGCCAGAAAAGGGGTCTCCACAGGCGCACTCAAGAGGGCGCTAATCAAGATGATTGTACCCCCCAAGGGACTGCACGGCCTCTACTGGGCGATGGCAGCAGACCGTTTCGCATGGGGACTGGGATACGCCCTGCTCTTCGGGATGCTGAGCCAAGACTACGGCTTCACCACCTTCCAGTTGGGAGTGATGTCTAGCCTTCTCTCCTTAGTCTGGGCACTCTCCCAACTGCCCATCGGAAGACTGATAGATCGCTACGGCTGCAAGCCCTTCCTGGCACTCTCGGAGATGATCGGCCTCTTCGTTGTCGGCGGATGGTTATTCAGCACCAGTTTCCCCGCCTTCGCCGCCCTGCACGCCTGCTTTGGTCTCATCGGTGCCACCTGGGTGCCGGCGCAAATGGCGCTCCTGGCCAACAGCGTCCCGGGACACCAGCGAGGAGAGGCGATGGGGCGACTGGCCGCCTTTCAGGGGTTGATCGCCTTTCCCGCGCCCTACCTGGGTGGCCTGCTTTACGACCGGTTCGGGTTCCAGGCCCCGATCCTGGCCAACCTGGTGGGCGTTGTCGCCGCCCTGGCGGTCATCCTCGTCGCGGTGAAGGAGCCGCCGCTCGCGGAGAGTGGCCGATGAGGGACTTCTGGCGCGGCCTGCTGGCGACGCTGCCGCTGACCCCTGGGATCGTCGCCTTCGGCCTGCTCTACGGCATGATGGCCCGGCAGGTGGGGTTCAGCCCCTGGGAGGCCGTGGCGATGTCGCTCATCGTTCACGCTGGCTCGGCCCAGTTCACCGCGCTGGGGATGTGGGAGACCACCGGTGCGATCCCCATCATTCTGACCACGCTCGTCATCAACCTGCGGCATCTGCTGATGGGCGCCTCGGTGGCCCCGTACCTGCGCGGACTGCACCCGCTGTGGAAATCGCTCCTGGCCCTCTGGATGTCCGATGAGTCCTACGCGCTGGCGATTGCTGAGTACGAGCGAGGCCGGGGAAGCCACCACTACTTCCTGGGGGCCAACGTCGGCATCTACCTGACCTGGCCGATCAGTGGCCTGCTGGGCGCGCTTCTCGGCGCAGCCATCCCCGACCCCAGCCGGTACGGGCTCGATCTGATCTTCCCGCTGGGCTTCCTGGGGCTGCTGACGGCCTTCTTGAAGGACCGCATCGGCGTGGCCGTCGCGCTGGCGGCCGGGGGGCTGGCGCTCGTGGGGACGTTCCTGCTGCCGGGCAAGTGGGCCGTCATCGTGGCCGGACTGTTGGGCAGCGGGCTGGGTCTGCTACTGGAGGAGACGAAAGAAGCATGGAAAACTTCCTGATCTTCGTCGGTATGGCGCTGGCGACCTACTTCACCCGTTACATAATGATCGCCGCCCTCGGGCAGGAGGTCCCGCCACTCCTGCGACGATGGCTGCGGTACGTGCCCCCTGCGGTGCTGGCGGCGCTTGTCGTGCCAGCGGCGCTGGCCCCTCAGGGACAGTTGGAGATCAGCACCCGTGCCTGGGCCGTGCTGGCGGGGGCCGCCGTTGCCTGGCGCACCCGGAGCGTGCTATGGACTATCCTGGGCGGGATGGCCACGTTCTGGCTTTTTCGGGTGTTAGCCCCTTACTTCGGCTGACCGCTGTCGTCGTAGCCGCGCCCCATGCCCCGATAGGTAAAGCCCAGTGCGCGCATACGCTGCGGGTCGTAGACGTTGCGGCCGTCCATCAGCACCGGCTGGCGCATCAGTCCCTTGATGCGCTCCATGTCCAGTTGTTTGAACTCGTTCCACTCGGCGACCAGCATCAGCGCGTCGGCCCCCTCAGCCACCTCGTAGGGGTCCTTGCAGTAGGTAATGCTGTCGCCCAGGATGCGCTGCGCGTTCTCCATCGCCTCCGGGTCGTAGGCTTTGACCTCCGCCCCTTCATACACCAGCAGATGGATGATCTCGACCGAGGGAGCATCCCGCATGTCATCGGTGTTCGGCTTGAACGAGAGGCCCAGCACCCCCACCGTCTTACCCCGGAAGCCACCCAGGATGTGGCGCAGTTTGGTCACAAACCGCTTGCGCTGGTCGTAGTTGATCTCCATCACCGCCCGCAGCATCTGGGGATGCGTCCCGTGCGTGGCGGCCATGTGCGCCAATGCCTTGACGTCCTTGGGGAAGCAAGAGCCGCCCCAACCGATGCCGGCCCCCAGGAACTGCGGGCTGATGCGGTTGTCGGTGCCCATGCCCCGCGCCACCTCCTTCACGTCGGCCCCCAGCGCCTCGCACACGTTGGCGATCTCGTTGATGAACGAAATCTTGGTCGCCAGGAAGGCATTGGAGGCATACTTGATCATCTCGGCCGTGCGCAGATCGGTGATGATCGTCTCGGCATGCAAGGGGTAATAGAGTTCGGCCACCCGCTCGGCCGCCTCCCGGCTGGTGGAACCGAGTACGATCCGGTCGGGGTTCATGCAGTCATAGACACCGGACCCCTCGCGCAGAAACTCGGGGTTAGACACGACCCAGAAAGGGACGCTGGGATCGGGCATCGCAGCACGCACGATATCGGCGACCCAGTCGCCGGTGCCGATGGGCACAGTGGACTTGTTGACGATGATGACAGGCTGGTGGATGCGCCGGGCGACTTCGGTCGCGGCCGCCTCGACGTGGGCCAGGTCCGCCTCCCCGCTTTCGCCCGAGGGTGTGCCCACGGCGATAAGGACGAAGTCCGCATCCCGCACCGCCTCGTCGTAAGAGGTGGTGAAGTCCAGTCGTCCGGCCTCGTAGTTGCGCCGCACGATCTCTTCCAGGCCCGGCTCATAGATAGGCAGGACACCTTTTTTCAGATTGTCAGACTTCTGCTTGTTGCGATTCAGGCACACAACGCGGTTGCCCAGGTCGGCCAGGCAAGCGCCGGTGACCAGCCCCACGTACCCGACACCGATGACACAGATGTTCTTCATAGTGACTGTTTCTCCTTAAGATAGTAGATCGGTAGACTTGCAGACTTGCAGATTTGTAGATTTACAGATTGCCATTTGCTTATTTGCTCATTTGTCATTTGTCATTTGTCATTTTCATTGTTCACTCCTAATCCAGGCTCCGGCTCAGGTTATGGACGGCGGCGACAGTGACCAGCAATCCCATCAACAGCATCGCTGCCGCGTGGGGCCACAGCACGTCCAGCCCTGCCCCTTTCAGCATCACTCCCCGAACGATGGTCAGATAATGGTGAAAAGGGACCACCTGCGCGATGGCCTGCAGCGCGGCGGGCAGGTACTTGACGCGCACGAGATAGCCGGAGAAGGTCATATCCACCATCGCCAGGGCGAATACGAACAGAATAGCCTGCTGCTGTGTGCGGGCGATACCAGAGATGAAGATACCGTAGCCAATCTCGGTGACGATGAACAGCAGCGTCAGGGTGAAGAGCAGCAGCAGAGAACCGCGCAACGGCACGTGAAAGGCGAAGACGGCGACGGCCAGCATAAACAGGAAGTTGAGCGCCCCGATGACCAGGGCCGGGATCGCTTTGCCAATGACCAACTCGATGCGGCGCAGTGGCACCACCATCAACTGTTCCAACGTGCCCAGTTCCCGCTCGCGGGCCAGCCCGATGGAAGAGACGGTGAGCGCCACCTGGTAGACGATGAAGCCCACCTGCGCCGGTATGAAGAAGAACCTAAAGTTAAACGTCGGGTTGAAACGCACCGTAGTGCGCAGGTCAATGGTAGAAGCCAGGTTTTCCGGAAAAAATCTGGTTTCTCTAGCGAAGACAGCGATAGCCCCACGAGCGGCGCTGAGGGCAACAGAGGCAGGGATGTTGTTGCTGGCGTCGGCGATGAGTTGAATATTCGGTGTCCGCGAGACGTCGGCCAGATCGGCAGCGAAGCCGGCAGGGACGATGACGGCGAGCGTGGCCTTCCCCTGCTCGACGAGGCGGTGGGTGTCCGCCAGGGTCGCAGGGTAGTGATGAACGCGCAACTCCCGCCGGTTGTCGAGCGCAGTGACGAGTCGACGGCTTCTGTTGGAATGGTCCAGGTCGAGCACAGCCACGCGCAGGTCGGAGATGCGAGAACTGGTGGTCTGGGCCAGCAGTACCAATTGAAGGACGGGCAACGTGAGGATGAAGGCCGTCATCAACCAGTCACGGAGGAACTGGATGAACTCCTTCAGCACCAGGTTCCAGATGCGCAAGAGCACGGCGGCGCTACTCCCTGGCAAGGACAAACCTTGTCCTTGCTTATCTCAGACAAGTTTCTTCTTGAACAGCACCAGGCTGGCAGCCCGGGCCGCGAAGCCAATTCCCAGCAGGATGGATGCGGGTCTCCACAGGGCGACCGGCCCCAGCCCTTTCAAAAACACACTGCGGCAGATGGTGATGAAGTGGGTCGTCGGCAAGGCATAAGCGACGGCCCGTGCGATGGGCTCATCGGCGATGGGGGTGATGAGGCCGGCGATGAAGAAACTGGGCACGAAGAAGACCGTCAGGATGAGAAACATCGCGGTTTGCTGATTGCGAGCGAAGTTGGCCACCATCAGGCTGATGCCCGTGCTGGCGACCATGTAATCGGCGGCGAGCAGGAGAAAGGCAGGGAAACTGCCCCGGAAGGGGACCCGAAACCACAGCGTGGCGACGAACCAGGCCAAGACGACGCTCACCAAGCCGCTGATCTCATAGGCCAGCAATTTACCGACCAGATACTCGGTCCCGCGCACCGGTGTGGCGATGAGATTCTCGAAAGAGCCTGTCTCTTTCTCGCGGGTCAGCGCCAGCGCCAGCGCCAGCGCGGGCATACAAAGGATAATAGCCATCATGCCGGGCACCATGCTGACCAGAGATTTGAGCGGTTCGTTGTACCAGGCGCGGTCGCTGACATCGAAACCGTTACCCGCGCCACCTGGTCGCGGGGGGCGCAGACTGGCGACAAAAGCATCCACGCGACTCTCCATGAGGCCAACGGTCTGGCTGGCGGTGATCGCGTCTGCCCCGTCAACGATGCATTGCACATCGGCCGGGCCACCACCCAGCGCAGCATCGGCGAAGCCATGCGGGATGACCAGGACCAGATCGGCAACATCACGGGTGAACAGGGACTCAACCTCCTCCCCTTGCTGCACGTAGGAGACGACGATAAAATCTCCGTCGGCGGTGAGGCTGGCGACGAACCGTCTTGAGAGAGGCGTGTGGTCCAAGTCACGTACAGCGATGTCCACCCGATCCACATCCATGGCGAAGACATAAGAGAGGGTGGCCAACAAAAAGGCTGGCGCTACGGTGACGAGGAAGAGGGTGCGTACATCGCGGACAATGTGACGGAATTCCTTGCGGGCAACGGCCAACAGCCGGCGGATGGACATAACGACGGGAATTGTAACACATGGGGGGATATGAGGCAAGAAGCAGGGGGGCAGGAGCCTATCGGAGGCGACGGTGCCACTCCTCCTTCAACTCCAACGAGGCCAGGTCCTCTCCGGCGTCGAGGAAATCCATCAGCAGCCGGTTGAACTTGCTCCGTTCCTCCAGCATCGGAAAATGGTGGGCGCTGTCCAGAAAGATAACGCGCACGTTGTCGTCACAACCTTGCAGCCATTCTGGCTGTGGTGACTTGATAATAGGGTCGCCCCCACCGTGCACCAGGAGCACAGGAATGTCGAGAGGAGGTAAAACGCGGCGCAGGTCGCACCCCATCGCGGAGCGCACACTATGGGTGATGGCAGTCATGTCAGCTTTGCTTGCCTCCAGGTTCACCTCGGGGAAATTAGCCGACCGCGCCACCAGGCGTGCCAGCGCCTCCCCGTCGCCAGGAAGGCCGCTGAGCGACCGGTTGATAGCCGCCCCCACCAGCGGCACGCTCACCCCCATCACCTGTTCCACCCGCTCCGGGTTCTGGTGAGCAAACATCAGCGCGACGACACCCCCCAACCCATGCCCCACCAGCACGGTACGCCAAATACCCAAATAATCCAGGAACTTCCTGACCAGTTCGACGTATGCATTGACGTTGTAGTGTATCCTCAGTTTGTCCGAATCGCCAAAGCCCCACAGGTCGAACGCATAGGCGCGGTGACTGACTGACAACTCCTCCATCGTCGGCATCCAGTAGCGCCATGAACCCAGCCAGCCGTGGATGAAGACCAACGGGCTGCCGCGCCCGATTGCCTCGTAGTGTATAAGGCCCTCACTGACAACAATGGCACTCATCGCCGATCTACCGCCTGATGTGACATAGCCCTCCGTCTGCTACCCTGGAGACGCCACTCGCTGCAGAATATCCTTCACCTGATTGACCAGGTCATCGGGCGCGAAGGGCTTCACGATGTACTCCATCGCTCCCAAATCCAACCCCTGCTGGATCTCGCCGTCTCGTCCCTTGGCCGAAAGGAAGACGATCGGAATCGCGCTGGTGGCCGGATTCCCCTTCAACTGGCGACAGACCTCGTACCCTGTCACCTTCGGCATGCGAACGTCGAGGATGATAAGGTCGGGCTGTTCATGTGAGGCTTTCTCAATGGCTTCGATGCCATTGGCAACCAGCACCACTTCAAAGCCAGCAAAGCGCAGCGTAAACCCGACCAGTTCACGGATGTCTCGCTCGTCTTCAGCGACGAGGATTTTAGGCATAATTCTCCACCTCGCTCACCAATTATCGACCTCTCCGCCGCTCCGCCAGGACCGGCCCGCCCTCCCATAGAACCATCTCGATTTCCTCTATCAGTTCCTCGACGGAGAACGGCTTGGTCATGAAGCGGACAGCCCCCAGAGCGAGTACCTTCTCTCGCTTCATATCGTCACCGGACACGCTGCCCGTCATCACGATAACCGGGATGTTCTGGGTCGCCGGATTGTCCTTGAGCCGCTTCAGGACAACCTGCCCATCCAAATCTCGTAGTTTCAGATCGAGCAGTATCAAGGAGGGTTGCACCTCGCGCGCCACACGCATGGCACGCAGGCCCCGGCTGGTCGTCCGTACACCGAATCCGTTAGTGCGCAGGAGCTCACGCAGCAGCGCAAGCGTATCCTTGTCGTCGTCCACCACCAGCACAGTACCACGCCGCACGAGCACCTGGCGCACCGCACGCAGTAGCCGTTCCTCGTCAATCGGCTTGCCCACATAATCCACCGCCCCCAGCCGCAGACCCTCTTCCCGGTCCGGTAGCACGGAGACGATGACCACCGGGATATCTTGCGTCGCGGGGTTCGACTTCAACTCCTGCAGTATGGCAAAGCCGTCAGCATCCGGGAGCAGGATGTCCAACGTGATCAAGGCCGGATGCTCACGCTGCGCCATCTCCAGCGCCTCGTCGCCCCGCTGCGCGATCAATACTTCTCGCCCGTCTCCAGCCAGGTGCAGTTGAATCAGTCTCGCCACATCGAGATCATCCTCAATGACTAGCACTTTCGTTGTGATATGTCCGTGCTCATCCCCGACTTGAGCCACCCGCCTGGCTATGGGGAGAGAAAACGTGAATGTACTTCCCTCGCCCAATTCGCTCTCCACCCAAACTTGCCCGCCGTGCATCTCCACCAGCGATTTGACAATGGAAAGCCCCAACCCAGTGCCAGGTGTCTCCTGCACCAGCGGGTCATCGGCCCGGAAGAAGCGATCGAAAATCTTCCCTTGATCCTCCAGCATGATGCCGATGCCTGTGTCGCGTATCGAAACGTGCACCTCGCTGCCATGCGCACGAACCGACACCACGATCTCGCCCCCGGTCGGTGTATACTGGTAGGCATTCGCCACCAGATTGGTCATAATCTGAGCCACGCGGTCAGGATCAGCAATGACCTTGGGGAGGTCATGTGGGACATCTGACCGCAAGGTCAATCCCTCTTCCGCCGCCCGCGCCTCCATCGCCGTGACCACAAGACTCACAACGCCATCTATACGCATCAACTTAGGCGAGAGTATCACCCGTCCGCTTTCAATACGCGAGATGTCCAGCAGGTCGTTGACCAGCATCGTGAGACGATCCGCATTACTCTTGATGGTAAATATGAAACTATGCTGGCTCTCCGTCAACACGCCAGCCGCCCCCATCAGAAGCAAATCAGCGTATCCCTTAACGGAAGTCATTGGCGTGCGCAACTCGTGCGACACTGTGGAGACAAACTCCATCCTGGCACGATCAGCCTCCACCTCGGCAGTGACGTCACGGAAGACCGAGACAGTGCCCAGAAACTCATCGCCCATCAGCACCGGTGCCAGATGCACGCTGACAATACGGTCTGCGATATCCAATCGGGCAGCCAGGTACTCCTCCGAGGCGTACATCTCAGACTGTCCTTCCCACTTTGCAACCGTCTCCATCCAATCCTGCGCCTGGCTACCATACAATCCGAGCATCTCGTTGGTCGTCCGTCCCAACGCTTGTTCCCGTGGCAATTCCAGAATACGCTCTGCGGCCGCGTTGAACAAGATCACCTTACCATGAGCATCAGCCACCATCACCCCGTCCGCAACGCCCTCCAAAATGGCCTGGCTCTTGGCCGCCTCAACTTGCTGGGTCTTGAGCATACTTCCCAGCCGATCCGCCTGGTCGAGGATCAGACTGTAGAGCTCGGCATTATTGATGGCGTTGGCAACCTGAATGGCAGCGGTCTCGACCAGAAGCAAATGATCTTCGTCGAAGAAATCAGGTTGAGCTTGGAACAAAAGCAGCGTGCCCAACACATCTGCACCGATCAAGAGAGGCACAACCAACGCTGAGCGGTACGTCCGCTCCCCCTCCTGCGGCTCCACCCAGCGGGGGTCTTCCTGAATGTCCGGCACGATGACCGCCTCGCGGTGCTCGACCACCCAGCCCGCCAGCCCATAGCCACGATAGAAACGGGTGGGGATGCCGGCAGCCGGCAACTCAACCTCCGCTCCCAGAGCAGCACGGTAGATCAATTGCCCGGATTGCGAATCTAACATCATGATGGACGCCCGTTCGGCGCCCACAGCCTCCACGACCAACGCCAGGGCACGATTCAGCACACGATCCAGATCAAGACTGGCGGAAAGCTGAGATGTGACACGATAGAGCGTCTCGACCCGGTCCCGCTCCACTGTCAGTTCCCTCATCGCCTCAGCCAACGCCTGGGTGCGCTCCTCGACACGCTGCTCCAGTTCTTGTGAGAAACGACGCACCTTGTCAAACAGGCGAGCGTTTTCCACGGCCACGGCTACCTGGTCGGCCAACGCCGAAAGCGTCGCTACCTCGGCCAACGAGAACTTATGAGGATCACGGCGACTCCCGCACAAGACTCCCACAACCTGAGTGCCGACCACGAGAGGAACCAGAACTGAGGACCCCGTCTCTACCACGTCAGAGCCAGGCACGAAGCGCGCATCCTGGCTCACGTCATCAATTGCCAGCGGCGTGCCATTCTCGGCAACCACACCCACCAGCCCCTCGCCCGGGGCAAAAGTAAGGGATGCAATGTGCTCAAGCGCGAAACCATGTGCCGCTCGGGGCACGTATTGCCCACTCTCGGCATCCAGAAGGAAGACACTGCTATGGTCGCACTCAAGCAATCGGGGAATCATCTCAACGACGGTGTTCAGCACATCGCTCAGTTCCAATTTAGCCGCGGCCGAACGACTGACCTCGTTGAACAACGCCAACGTGTCGGCACGGCGTTGCAGTACCTCCACCAAGCGGGCGTTTTCGATAGCGATCGCCGCCTGAGCCGCGAAAATCTCCAGCGCCCCGACAGCGTCTTGATCAGGAATACGGCCATCGCGCGGCTGATCCACCGAGAGGATGCCCTGTATGTCTCCACCAGGCCCGATGAGCGGGACGAGCAGCATGTCGTGGGGATGCCAGTAGCCAGGTTCGCGTGCAATGCCCTCGGCTTCCCCCTCATATACGTCCAGGCGATCACGCCAATGGGCCTGTCTCTCGGCCGGAATATAATAACTCTGACTGATACGGAACTCCTCGCTCATCACTTCCTCAACAACAGACCAGGGGTGTCGTACCTCCTTCATGCGTTCGAATTCGGAAATAGGCATACCGGCCGCAGCCACCCGGCGACGGCAGGGCGGTTCCCCTTCTCGCACGCTGATCATCACCAGGTTGAACTCCACGCTTTCCTGGATCGCGTACGCGATCTCGTCCAGCACCTCCTCCAGAGACCGATCCGAGCGCAACGCCTGACTGACCTCCAGCACCATCGCGAGTTGATCCGCCTGTCTGCGCAGCAACTCTCCGCGCTCCAACTGCTCCTGATAGCGCTGCGCGTTGCCGACAGCGATGGCAGCCTGGGCAGCGAGTGCCTGGACGAACTCAAGCGTCTCGTCGTCGAAGGCATAGGGCTCCAAACTGCGCAGGTTAATCAACCCCGCGACGTGCTCCTCAAAAAAGATCGGAACAGTCATAGCAGAACGAGTGTCGGTTCGCACACAGACCGAGCGTTCTTCCATTTGGACATCTGCGATGAGAACCGGCTTTCCGGTCTCCAGCACCTCGGAGACAACGCCTTCCTGCGAAGAAGTCAGGAATTCCTCAATACGATCTGTCTCCTCATCACTGTAGCCGACTGCGATCTGTAGTTGCATGCGCCCGGTGTCTCTATCCCTCAGCATTACGTTACCATGTGTGGCATCTGCTGCCTGCACGGCCTCCTCCAAAACCAGCCGAAGGATGTGATCCAGGTCCAGCGTGGCATTCATCTCGCGGCTCACGCGCTGAAGGCGGTGCAGCGCTTCCTCCGCTCGCTTGCGCTCGGCGATTTTCTGCTGCGCCTGCTCATACAGCCGAGCGTTCTCAATGGCAATAGCCGCCTGGGCAGCCAGACTCTCGGCCAGACGAATCTCTTCTGGCGTGAAGTCCCGTGCTCCTACATCATCAATCAACTCCACCAAACCAACCACCTGGTCGCGAGCAATCAAAGGCAACATCAGCAAGGTCAGCACGCCCTGCTCCTTCATCCAAGTCAACTCTGCTTCGTTGGCCATCGGGTCGTCACGCTGGATCACCACCGGCTGACGTGTCTCTAGCACACGGCGCGTGGCGCGATAGTCGTTCAAATCATAAACCGTGCCTGTCGATTCTCCCTCGCCAGGCTGGTTCGTACTGTAGTCAACCAACATCTCGACCACGTTCCGCTCGCGGTCCCAGATCAATAGCGCACACCCTCTCGAGTTAAGAGCCCTGGTCATCTGATCGGCCACAGTCTGAAGAACGACATCCAGGGAGAGATTGGAACTAATAGCGGTGGCCGCCTCGTAAAGCATGGCCAGTTCACGGTTACGTTGTCTCAGCACCACCGCCCGCCGCCGCAATTCCTCGTCTGCTTGCGCGTATAGACGGGCATTCTCAATCGCAATCGCCGCTTGATCGGCGAACGCGGTCAGCAACTCGACTTCCGTCTCGGAAAACCTGTGCGGCTCAATGAACATAGCTGAGAGCATGCCGATGACGCGATTGGCCCGCTTGAGCGGCAGATCTGCGAAGGCGCGGAACCTCTCATGGACGGCCATTGGAGCAAAGGCCAGCAATCTCGCGTCCGCCTGCACGTCCGAGACGACCAGTGGTTCACCGGTCGCGACGGCGTGCGCCCGCCCCCCATGCTCCAGCGTGAGCACCTGCGACTGCACCGCGTACTCCTCGCTGAGCCCCTGGGTCATCGCCAGCCGCAGCACGTGTTGTGCCTCATCCAATACAAAAATGGCCGAGCGATGGCAGCCCACTACCTCCAGCACCGCCGAGGCGATGGCCTCCAACACGCGCTCCAGGTCGAGCGACTCGCTAACGGTGGCCGAAATCGCGGTGAGCGAGGCCAACTCGGACGCCCGACGCCGCATCGCATCATACAGATGGCTGTTCTCGATGGCAGCAGCGAAGTGCCCGACGACGGTCTTCAACACCCGCACCTCTTCGCGTCCGAATCCACCCCTGCGGTTGCCCAGGTATAGTTCGCCAATACTGCGATCCCTCAATCGCACGGCCACGCCAGCGAAGTTGCGAACGCTGACCGCGTCGATGTAGCGACGATAGGCTGGGATGATGTTAGGGTCGTGCTCAGGATCGTTACAGAAGTAACTCCCGCCACGGGCGAAAATAGACCGCTCGAACCCCTCAGCACCGGTAGAGATCCTGAACGTCTCCACCACCTCGCGGTCCGCGCCAGCCGACGCCAGGTAGCGCGCTACCAATGCATCCTGCGCCTCGTCATAGAGTAAGAGCACACCCTTCTCCGCCTCCAGCAGCCGGATCGTCTCACCCATCACCCGGTCCAACAGTTCGTCCAGGTCCAGTGTGGAACTAGCGAGAGCAGCGATACGGGCCACTCCTGCCTGCTGTTCTGCGCGCAGCTGGATCTCTGCGTAGAGATGGGCATTCTCAATGGCGATCGCTGCCTGGTTAGCAACGGCTTGAAGCACCTCCAGGTCACGCTCCGACCAGACGTCCTTCTGGTAAGCAGCCAACTCAAGCGTGCCGACAAAGCGGCCCCGAATTTGCAAGGGGATACCGACATACGATCGGAAGGGATACTCAGGCCGATCCAACCTAGGACGCACATCGCGCCGGGCTTGAACGTCGGGGATGAACAGGGTGCACTGGTGACGGATGATCCAACCCGTGTATCCCTCATCGAGCCTATAGACCCCCCCTGTCTCCTGGGCGTAGGCCCGATCTCCTCCCCAGCCCTGGATAACACAGCATTGTCGCTCCTCATCCCAAAGCGTGATTTCAGCAATATCGTAGGGAACGAGTGGGCAGGTGCTCGATAGGATAGCATCCAGCGTTGCTCTCAGATCAAAATCATCACTGATGGGGAAGACAACACGGCGAAACACCACCGGTTCGCCTGCTGGCTGCCGGGAGAGCGCCTCTGGCTGTCTACACTGACCTTTTCCTACACAGTCACCCATGCGATTATACCCGCCTCAAGTCTGGTGATCTCCGGCCAGACCTGACAGGTTTCGGAAAACCTGTCAGGTCTCTAGCCAACCTGTGCCCCACGTCGCGTGCTGGCGGCTGCCTCTGTGATCTCACGAATGTCGGCGAAGGGCCCATCATCGATCATCACCACACCGATGGATAGCCTCATCAGGTCAGACTTAGTTTCGTTGCCCGCCTCATCACGTACGACCAGGTAGCCCTGCTGCCGCGTCTGCCAGTCGTAGTGCGTTCCTATACCCTCGTCGAAGCGCTGGTTGAGGTCCTTGACCAGAGACGTGACCAGGCTCTTGAGCGTAATGACAATGAAATCATCGCCACCAACGTGGCCGATGAAGTCACTGGCCATCCCCACACTATCCACCACCTCGCCCAGGATCATCGCGGTGAAGCGCAACACATCCTCGCTGGCCACAAAGCCGTACACTTCATCAAACTCTCTGAACCCTTGAATGCCCATGTAGATGACGCCCCAGTCGTCCTGCCGCATCAACTGCCGCAACTGATCCTCAATCAGCCGGCCACTGGGCAGACCAGTGATGGGGTTGGTCAGGCTTTCGTATGCCGCACGGGCTATGGCATTCTTCACCCGCAGTTTGAGTTCCTCCACGTCGAAGGGTTTCGTGACGTAATCGTCGGCGCCCAATTCGAGGCCGTGGATTTTGTCGGAACGCTCGTCTTTCTGTGTCAGAAAGATGATCGGAATGTGGCTGGTGCGGAGGTTGCCCCGCAACTCGCGGCATACATCGTAGCCATCCAGGTCAGGCAACATAATATCCAGGACAATAATGTCAGGCAGTTGACGCTGGCACATCTCCAACGCATCCTCACCGCGCGGGGCCACCACCACCTCGTAATCCTGCGATTGGAAATAGATGCGCAGCATATTGGAGATGTCGAAGTCATCCTCAACAACCAGAATCCTACCTTGGGACATGTCGCCTCCTCCTAATTAGCCGATACCCGCTGCTGACTGCCAACCACTCGACGGCCTAGCCGAAAATCGAAAGCCGTGCTCACAGGCCAGTCGCGCGATCTCGTGCACCTGTTCGACTCGAATCTGCTTGCCCAGTGAGTAACACTCGTAGCGCTCCTCCAGTGCGAGCACCATCACTTCGGCCATGCAAGCGTAGGCCTTGCCGGGCGGAAGACCGAAATCGAAGCCGAAGTCCACCTCGCCAGGCACATCCACTATCCCGCCGTCAATGACCAGCACATCATCTCGCTCTCGAGCCACCTGCGGCGACAAGTCCTGGGGCAGGGCTACGTCGCACACGATCGCACCAGGCCTGAGATGCTGCGACTGGATGATTCGCCTAGCGGCGTTGGTGGCGCTCAGCACCAGGCGAGCCTCGCGGATGTCTTCAATGCGCGTCGAGGTGCGCACCATACGTGCCCCGGCCTCCCTGACCCGCGCCTCTATCTTTGCCAGGCGAGATTCCCGCCGGCCAACCAACACCAACTCAGCCACCATCGGAGCGAGCAGCTCGGCACACGCCGATCCGATGCTCCCCGTCGCTCCAATCACGGCCGCGATGGACGATTCCGGCGAGATGCCTTTGCAACGTGCGGCCTCCGCCAGCGCCTCGACTACGACTGCCACGGTGAGGCTGTGTCCCGTGGTGACAGGGATGTCAAGATGCTGAGCAATGGTCACTCCGCCGTCACCAACGCCGGATGTAAAGGCCCCCAACCCCAGAATACGCGCCCCCAACCTCTGTGCCATACGGCCGGTCTGAACGATCTTCTTGTAGATCGTTTGAGGCGGTAGCCGCAGCATCTGCCGGGCAGTGAATGGGCAGGCCACCAGCCAACCCTCAACCTCCTTCCCCGTAGCCTCCGAGCGCACCCCGGTGACGTGTGAAATGTAGACCGGCGGCCAGAAGCGAGAGAAGAGATGGATCAACGGTACGGGCAGTATTCTCGCCAGCCACGGATACTTGCGCGCTACGTCCCGCTTGGGATTGAGTGGATGGATGACGAAGGCGAAGTTGTCCATACCCATACCCGTATCCTGGTGCCCTTTCACACATCAAGGCCTGACAGGCCTGGCGGATACATCCTGGGGTGCAACTCTTCCCCGCCCGCAATGGCGAAATGGTCACTGTCCTCATAACAAACGTTTCGGTCAATCACACACCTCTCGGCAGAAGCCAACAGAACCACATCCGATTCGATAGCCCGCGCCGGATACACGACCAGACCAGAGCCGACGAAACAGTTATGGCCCACACAGCCACCCAGCACCGGCATGCCTGTCTCCCCCAATTCTCCCTGACACATTGTGCGAATAGGCTTTGAAATCAAGGGAAAATCAGTGAAGGTGTTACCGGCGCCGATGAAAGTATTGCGCCCGATGCTGCAGAACTGCAGACAAGTATTCTGCGCCACCATCGAATCCTCCATCATCACACTCATGAAGAGCGCCGCTCGAAAGGGCAGGAAGCAGCGATCCGACACCACGCTGAGTTGGACCTGGCCTCCCTGCGCGATGTCCACGTTATCCCCGATGATGGAGACATCGACGACAGCACCTGGGCCAATACTGACATTATCGCCAATGTAGGTCGGCCCCTTGATGATGGCAGTAGGATCAATGTTACAGTTGCGACCTATACGCACTACTTCTGACGAGGAAAGAACTTGCTTCCGTTCCAACATTGCGCGCCACAACATTCTGAGTTGCTTCCCCACGCTGTGCTCACCATCGCGCTCCAGCCGTGCTCCCCGGGCAAACACCCCAAAGATGACGTTGACAGTGATGGTATGAACCCAATGCTCAATAGAGCAAAATGGTTTGGTGGGCACCTGGTACACCAGATCACCCTTCCCATCGGACATATGGGTCGGGACGTGATAGTAACCCACTTCGCGCGCCTCGGTGTCCATCACCAGGGGGCGCACGTCAGGCTCGACGCCGTGCGGGAAATACCACATGTCGGCGACGTACACGTCCTCCTCGCGACGGATACCCCGCTGCAGATAGATGGCGTGAGCAGTGATCGCACGATCATCCAGTGCGAAAGCAACTCGGCAAGCCTTGCCCAACTTCCGAGCGCGCTGGATGAACTCGTCCAGGAAGAAATGGTCGAAGAACAGATTGTCTCGATAGACCAGCGTCTCCACCCGCCGGTCCTCAATCTCCGCCAGCGAATCCACCTCGCGCTCCTCTGTAGCATAGTGCGCCAACATGTCCCGCTGGTAAAGCCACAGCGGCTTGTTGAGCACACGCAGATCACGTGCTGGCTCGTTGAATGGAAAGATATTGCGGCGGTCTCGCAGGATGATCTTGCGCATCTGTTTGTTCAATCCAGTGGACGCTTGCCAATCAGAATGGTGCAAGTGCGCGCGCCAGTGGCAATACACGACACCTCTTCAACGTAGAAATTCTTGCCACCACTCACCCAGTAAAGCCCCTCCTCCAGAATGCCGACAGCCAGGTGGCAGCAGGGTGAGTCGCACGTGCGCCCCCAGCACGTACCACAGCGCTCCATGATCCAATGCAAGTATTGTTCATCTTCCCCCAGTCGCACCATGTGGTCGGTGAACTTGTTGAACAGTCCAGCCAGGACTTCAAAGCCCACCTTGAGTTTCATCCCCAGGGGTATGATACGAAAGGTAAGATCCGCGATACCCAGCATCGGCCCAAAGTCTTTGATCCCGAACTTGAAACAGGCTCGGCCAGCCCGTCGTGCCAGCCCCCGCCCACCGCGCGGCCCGTACATATCGTCCAGTGCCTGTAGCAACCGCCCCAACTCGTCGAACGAGAATCCCTTGTCGAAGTTGTTCGGCGGGTAGTTCCCGATGCGTTCCTTAAGCCGGGCCAGATTCAGGACTGCATTCACCCCATTGCGGCCCATCACCTCTTCCATCGCCAGGAGGACAATCCGTCCCATCTTGTTGGGAAAGAAATACTGCAGGGATTCATGACCCGCCGGTACAGGTGCATCTACCATGCAAACGCTTACCTCCTAACCATCGGTACAATTCAAGACCTGACAGGTTTCGGAATACCTGTCGGGTCATTAAGGCTGATGGTCCAGGAACTCGTACAAAGTTCTATTGAATCGTTCGGGCTCATCCAGCATCGGGAAATGACCCGAACGCTGGAAGTAGCATACCTGGGCCAGCGGCGTACCCTGCGCTAACACCTCACCCTGTCCGGGATCTACGATGCGATCCGCTCGACCATATACGCCCAGCACCGGCACCTGGATTTCCTTCAGCTGTGGACGTAGATCCGTTTTGCGCAGCGAAGCGATGCTATAATGAAAAGATTCCAGCGTGGTGCGTGAAAGGTCGCGCTCAAACATCTTGTACCAAGTCTTCCAATCCCGTGCCAGGAGAGGAGAGAATAACCTGACACCCAGCGGGATAGCGCCGGGCACCTGGTAGGCCAGGCTAGCCAGGAAACGATGCGCAGCCAACCGCAGAAAGAGAGCCAGTCCATCACCCACGATGGGAGAACCTACCACTGCTACCCTTTGAACTCGCCCGGGGTGATCCAACGCCATGCTGAGTGAAACGGTACCGCCCATCGAATGACCCAGTATGAGCGCCTGCTCGATCCCCAAGCGCTCCATAAACTGACTCACCATCTCGACGTAATCTTGGACCGTAAAACCCACACCTTGCTTCCCGGACTCGCCAAAACCCCAGAAGTCAAGTGCATACGTTCTATAGCGGCGGCTCAGCGACTTCATCGTCCCCAGCCAATTATCCCATGATTCCAGCCACCCATGCAGCAGAATCACGGGCCGCCCGCGGCCGTAGACCTCATAATGAACCACCCCACGGTCAGTAACAATGGAACTCATCGTTGCGTCACCCCTGGCAGCCCAATTGCCCTCCCGTTTACCAAACCTCCCGGAACAGACGCACGAGGATCACGTTGCCCCTTAATCATATCATGAAACTGCACAGCAAAGATTGAGAAAACGTTTCAACTCCGTTAAAACGAGGTTACAACCGCTGGTGACAAACGACGGTCAAACATGCCACCCCATACAGTTCGACCGCCAGAAAGACCTGCCTCAGAAACCCGCAGGCGGGGTTTGCATCTCCTCATACAGCGCAGGCTTCGACGGCAGGATGACGCATCGGCTCCCTCCATCCGTGCTCTCAATCCCCCTCGTCCATAATCTCAAGAATCGAATATAGGAGTTCCAGCAACACACGCTTGACGCCCTCTCGATCAGTCGCCACACAGGGCAACACTTTGATCTCCTGCGGGATACGGAGTGCGATACGCAAATCTTCAGGCGACCACGCGTCCTCTAAGTCCTGTTTGTTGGCAGCAACTACGTAGGGCACAGGAGCATAGGAACGGAAAGTATTAAGGATACTGCGAGCCTCGCGAAATGTCTCCGATCGCGCGCTGTCGAGCAGGACGACGAAGCCAAGCATGCCTTCGGATAGGACCTCCCACATAAAATCGAAGCGTCGTTGGCCAGGGGTACCAAACAGATAGAGCACCAGTTCCTCGTCCACAGTGATGCGGCCGAAGTCCATCGCCACCGTGGTCTGATCCTTGATGCGCTCCTCTGCACGAGTTATCTTCCGCTCAGTCTCAACAACGTCTATCTCGCTGATACTTTGAACAAATTGCGTTTTGCCAGCCGAAAAGGGGCCGGTCACGACTATCTTGAAAGTCTGCATCGCTAGAGTTTCCGAATGCGGTCGATCAACCGCAGGATAACACTCCGCTTGACGGCAGGACGGCGCATAGTCACAGGAACACGACTGGGCACTCCGGGCAACGTAGGCACGGCTGCCCCTTCTGGCCGGACTAACTCCACCAACCCAGCCTGCAACAAGCCGTATACTATCTTGCGGATCTGGAAATCACTCATATTGTTGTACTGCGCAATCTGGTGGATAGTGTTGCGCGGGTTGATGAAAGAAACCACACGCCACTCCTCAACACTGAGGCTGATGTTACGCAGGCGTGCATCGGGACGATCGGTGAACTTGAGCGCCACATCAAGGTTGGGCAGTTCTTTCTGCAGCCACTCCCATTCTTTCAAGCGGCGACTACCCTCCATAATCACGCTTTCCAGGTCAATGGGAACCGTGATGCGATCCTCAAACGGCAACACGTTCGCTTCGAAGCGGAAGGCTCCTTCGGGCCAGGTGAAGAGGCGATAGACGTTACTCAAAATATGAACACGCACACTCTGCACAATATCCGCCTGGCTCACGTAGCCCGCATTGATCAACAGCAGGCCCAATTCCTTGTCGCTCTTGACACCAGACCGGGCCTGGATCGTACGAGATTCCTCTTCCGTGATTTTGCCAGCCCGATGAAGTGTCGCTGCCAGATGATCATCCTGCCCGTCCAGCGTTGCATAGACGAGCTTGCCTTCCTTGAAACACAGGAGAGCCTGATCATCGTGCGTGTCAATTTTCAGCGTGCCCGTCTTGCGAGCCAGGTTGATCAAATTGAGCAACTGAGTTGCACTGAAATCCCTCAGATTTCCCTTCAGCGCCATGCTTACCTCCACCACGACCGAGAAGACCGCAGACCTGAATCCAATCAGAGATACATAGGCTGATTATACCTTCTCTTGGCACGCAAGTCAACCGCTGGAGCAGCGAAGCAGAAGCATCAGTGGCGACTTGCCCATCGCCCTGGCAGATGGTATACTACCCACCATCTTACCAGGTTCGCCGGAGATAGACCATGGCCAGAAAACGTGGGGATCGTTTTCGCCTGATAATCTACGAACGCATGTGGCAGCGCTGGGCCTGGCCCTGCATCTTGATTGTGCCTGCTTCGGTTGCCCTCTGGTGGTTCGCACCTCGCATCCCGATTATCTATGCCCCGTTCCGCACCCTGGCCCTCATTCCAGCCCTCGTTTCTCTCGTCATCCTGGTTTACACCTTCCTGGCCCGACGGCTGGCCTGGGTGCAATGCAAGCCAAATCACCTGCACATTCAGACACCCTTCTACCCCCTCGTCATCTCCTACGGCCGCATCAAAGGGGTGCGTCCCAAGCCCTTCGCCCAGGTTTTCAACCCGGCTGGAGAGAAGACGGCCCGTCTGCGCTGGCTGCTTCCCTACTGGGGCAAGACCACACTGGTGGTGGAACTCTCCAAGTATCCGCTCAGCAAAACGTGGCTACGCCTCTGGTTCAGCCCTTACCTCCTGACCACTGATGCCACCAGCTTCACATTCTTGGTCGAGGACTGGATGGCGCTCTCCCGCCAACTGGATGAGTTCCGCTCTGCCTGGACAATACACCGCACTAAGCAAAGGTAAGAAGCATCTACAAAGCAGCCGTATTGAAGCATCCACGCCACCGTGAACAGGCGAGGCCGGGGACCATAAAGCCCAGCACTGACTCTTCAGACCAATGCCACCGCAGACACAAGCACTCGCTACCCGCCACTACACCACCTTCACTACTGAACCCTCCGGCGTCTTGATCACCTCAATGCGAACAGGGAAGGCATCCTTCAGCTCGTCAATGTGCGTGATCACCAGCACACACGCGAAGTCACTTCGAATGACGTTGATCGCCTCGACCAGCCGCTCCCGTCCTGGCGCATCTTGCGTGCCAAACCCCTCGTCAATCACCAACGTCTGCACCTGCGCCCCCGCCCGCCGCGCCAGAAGTTTGGAGAGCGCAATACGGATGGCGAAGTTGACCCGAAACGCTTCGCCCCCTGAGTAGAGAGAATAATCCCGCGTCCCCAGTTCATCTGCGATCCTGATCTCCAGCGTCTCCCGCACCTGGCCCGCCAACGTCTCTCGCTGCGTGTCGAAGCGCACGTGCATGCGGCCACCGGTCATTCGCGCCAGGAGCCGATTAGCCTCAGCCTCAATCTCCGGCACTGCCGCCTCAATAATCATTGCCGGCACACCTCTGACGCCGAAGGCAGTCCTGAGTTCTTCGTAGATGGACTGTTCAGCGGCCAACCCGTCCCGCCGCTTGAGTTTGTCCGCTCGCTGCTGCTCAAGGGCTTTGCACGCTTCTAACCGCTGCTGCGCTGCGCCCAACCGCTGGCGGGCGGCGGCCTCTTCCCCGCGTACCCGCTGCAACGCCGCCTCAACCGCCGGCGCACCCCTCAGTCGCTCCCGCAGTTCCCCGGCCTTCCGCCCCAACTCCGCCCGGTGAGACCGATCGGCTTCAATCTGCTCCCGCGACCGCTGCTCGATCTCTTCCAGTCGGCTGAGCGCCACCTGCTCCTCCTCCATCCCCGTCTGTGCGACGCTTAAGCGCGCCTTCCGCTCGGCAAAGCCCTGCCCCCTGGTCACCGCCTGTCGCGCCCCCTCGTGGGCTGCCGCATCATAGCCCAATTCCACCGCTTGTGCCAACACCTGCGCCAGCTCGGCCCGCGCATGAGTGGCGTAGTCCTCCGCGGTCAGTCGTTGCTCCACCGCGGTCAGTTCCGCTCGGGCGTCCTCCTGCACATCGGCTGCCTGTCGTCCCTGCTCGATGCGCTCGGCCAGCGCCGCCTCTCGCCTCTGCAGCGTCGGCGCCTCCCGCAGCAACCGATCACTCTCAGTAATCTGTCGCTCCAGCGCCCGTGACCGCTGGGCCAACGTTTTCGCCGTCGTCTGGTTGGCGCGATAGGCATCCCCCCTGGCCCGGCCCTCGGTTCGGAACTGGTCCAGCAACCGCAACCGGTGCTCATCGGTGAGAGACTGTTCGCAGAGGGGGCACTCGGCCCCCGCTCGCTCCAGCAGCACGATTTTCTCCCTGAGCGCGTCCATCTCTGTCCGCAGCGCCTCGTTGCGAGCCCGCAACCCTGCCTGCTCCTCAGCGATGCACAACAAGTCCGCCCGCGCCGCCTCCCGGCTCTCCGATAACTGCGCCAGGTGAGCAAGTTGCGCCTGTACCTCCTCGTGCTCAGCCAATAGAGGCACGGTGACCGCGCCCCTACTCTCCAGTTCGGCTATGCGCTGTATAATGACCTCTCGCCCCGTTTCGAGACGATGTCGCGCCTCGAACAGTTGGGCTTCCAGAGCCACGCCCCGCTCGCTGAACTCCACTGACTGGCGCAGTTTGGCCCCCAGCGACTGCTCCTGTTCGACCGCTTGCTGGTAGGCCAGGTAGCCAGCCTCAATCTCGTCCGCCTGGGCCAGCAGGCTCCCGTACTCAGCCAGCCGTTCCTCCCGCGCGGCCCGCTCCTCGGAAAGCGCACGCAGGTCTCGTTCCGCCTGAACGATCCGCTCGGTCAGTTCGGCGGTCTGCGCCTCAACGTGCCGGAGTTCCGTCCGCGCTGTCTCAATCCGTTGATAGGCCGCCTGAGCCTCCTGCAGCACCGCGCTAAGTTCCGCCACGTCTACCTGTGCTGCCTGAAATTCTGACTCGTATTTGGGCCGACGGGCCAGTTCGGCTTCGATCTCCCGCAGTCGCAGTTCAATCGCCTCTGTCTCGGCCTTGATAACCCGCAGCCGCCCCTTGGCCTGCTCCTCGTAGACCGTCCAGCGATCGAGCCCCAGGATGTCCCCCAGCACGCGCTTCCGCTCGGCGGCGGCCTTGACCGTAAACTCGTCGGCGCGGCCCTGGCGCAGAAAGGCGGAGTTGACGAAGGTGTCGTAGTCAAGCCGCAGGATGTGCCCAATCTTCTCTTGCGTGGCCCGAACACCACCCTCGGTGATGGAACGGTAGCGCCTGCCCCCCCCTCCTCTACCCCCTCCCTGGGGGGGGAGGACCTGTACCTGGAAGTCAAGCAGGGTGCTGCCACGCTTGCCGGCCTTGCGGCGGCGTAGCACGCGATAGATCTGGCCATCCAGCCCGAACGTGAACTCGACCGCCATCTCGTCCTCGCCCAGGCGGATCAGTTCATCGTCCCGCTTGGCCCGCGACTTGCCCCACAGCACCCAGGTGATAGCGTCGAGCAGCGCCGACTTGCCAGCACCGTTCTCGCCAGCCAGGCAGGCGATGTGGATGCCAGAGAAGTCCAACGTCACCTGACGGTAGCACATGAAATTAGTGAGGGAGAGTTTTTGGGGGATCACGCCAGTTTGTTGATCCGGTCGTAAGCAACGTCATGTTGCGCTACGTCGTCAATGCTCGTCTACGTAGTCACGGCGGAGTTCCTCACGCACCACTCTCGCTGCTTGCTTTCTGCTCCTTGCATCTTGCCACCTGCTCCAAGATCTCCTCCGCGCTCCGGTAGGCCGCTTCGCCACTAGCACCGAGCATCTGCGCCAGTTCCTCCGCCCGTGCCCTACCCTGCAACTGTCTGACCCTCGTCACTGTCCGCTTGCCCGTCCCGACCTGCTCCACATGCTTCTCCACGTGGAAGTGCACGTCTCCAAAACCGGCCAACTGCGGAAGATGGGTCACGCACATTACCTGGTGATGCAAACCACCCGGCCCCATCCACGTCGCCAGGCCCCATAGTTTCTCGCCCACCGTCACCCCCATGCGTCCGCCGATGCCCTGATCAATCTCATCGAAGATCAGTGTTGGCGTCTCGTCGGCGCGGGAGAGGACCGTCTTGAGCGCCAGCATCAGCCGGGAAGTCTCACCGCCGGAGGCAATCTTCACCAGCGGCTTCAACGGCTCACCCGGGTTGGGGGAGACGAGAAACTCGACCTGGTCTATACCGGAGAAATCAAAGGTCACCTGCCTATCAAGTCCTACATCTGAGGTCTCAAGTCCTACGTCAGGGATCTGATGTTCGCTGGCCGTTCCCTTTGAGACATCGTACTTCGGACTTCGGACTTCGGACTTGGGACTTAGGACGGATGACGGAACCAGCACCCCGTCGGGATCATCCTTCCATTGGAAATCAACCCCAAACCGCGCTCCCTCCATCCGCAGGTCACGTAGTTCTCCCTCAATCCCCACCGCCAGGTGCTGGGCCGCCTCGCGCCGCCGCAGCGAGAGTTCCACCGCCAGGGTGCCCAACTCCGCCAACAGCCGCTCTTCCTCCACGTGCAACTCGGCGAAACGTTCCTCGCTGTGGGTGATCGTGTCCAGTTCCCGCGCTGCCTTCTCGGCATAGGCCAGCACATCGGGTATCGCCGAGCCATATTTGCGCTCCAAGCGGCGGATCAACGTCAGCCGTTCTTCCACTTCCGTCAGTCGTTGCGGATTGTGCTCGACCTGCTCTCGATAGTCGCGCAGCCCTCTGGCCAATTCCTCCATCTGATAATTGACGCTCTCAGCGGCGCGCAACTTATGTTCCAACGCCGGGTCCACGCGAGCCAACCCCTCCAGAGCGCGCAGTGACGTGCCCAGCAGATCCAATGCCGCCGGAGTCCCTTCCTCTCTCCCCTCAAGCGCACGGAGCACTTCACCAGCCAGCGCGGCTAGTTGCTCAGCGTTGGTCAGCCGCAGCCGTTCCGCAAGCAACGTCTCCTCCTCGCCGGGCTGAAGGGTCGCTGCCTGTATCTCGCCAATCTGAAACTGCAACAGGTCGGCCCGGTGCGCCAATTCCCGCTCGCGGAGCACGAGGTCTGCCAGTTCTCGCCGCACCGCCCGCACCCGACTAACCAACTCTGCAACCTGCGCTCGCAGCGGCCACAATTCCGCATACCGGTCCAGTAAGTTGACGTGTTCGCGCACCCGCAGCAGCGAAAGATGCTCGCTCTGGCCATGGATATCCACCATTCCCTCGGCCACCTGACGCAGGAGCGTCAGCGTAACGGTTCGCCCGTTGACGCGAGAGACATTGCGCCCGCTGAGACGCACCTCGCGCCCCAGGAGCAGCAAGTCGGGATCATCCCCTTCGAGCCCCTCCCGCTTCAGCACGGGATCAACCACAGCCCGCCACACGGGGCCTAGCCGGAAAGTCGCCTCGACGATGGCGCGGTCGGCCCCGGCGCGCACGACGGTGCTATCGGCCCGCCCACCCAGTGCAAGTTCCACTGCGTCAATGATGATAGACTTGCCCGCACCGGTCTCGCCGGTCAGCACCGAGAAGCCTGGCGCGAAAGCCAACTGCAACTCGTCAATGATAGCGAAATCACGGATGCGCAGTTCCACTAGCACGTTCTACCTCCTGAACAAAAGCCGACCGTTACTACTTTGCCAATGTCGAACATTTCAGGCCAGACCTGACAGGTTTTCCGAAACCTGTCAGGTCTTGACAAGAACCTGTCCCCGATTTCTGTCTCTTACGAGCGCCGACCGGGCCGCAACCGGGCGTAGGCTGCGCCCACCGCCGCCACCAAATAGACGACGTCCCACAGCAAACCCATCAGTCCACCTGAGATGTAATACCCCGCCCCTGCTGGATCCACAACTACCCCGGCAAGGAAGAGAAGAGAGAGAATCGACAAGAGCAACCTGGGCAGCGCTCCCAGGGCGATACAACAACACACGACCAGCCAGGTATACTGCCCACGCCGTCGTCGAATGGCCCAGCGCGCCGCCTCGGCGATGCCCACGCCGGCCAGCGGCCCCAGGACGATGGCGTACCAGGTCAGGCGGGGGACAATCCAGCCCGCCACCAGTGCCAGGGGTAGCGCGACCGCCACGACAACCAGGTAATAGACGGGGCGAAAGCCAGCGTAGAAGACCCTCTGATGGACACTGATGCAGTCTCGGCAGCGATAGCCCACCGGCGTCAGCACCGCGCACTTGGCACAGATGGGCTGCCCGCACTTGTTGCAGCGCAGGAAGGTCTCGACTTTGGGATGATTGACGCAGTACATCGGCTCGCTCATACTTCTGACTCCAGATTTTGGATTTGATTTCGTGGCACCAACCGCTCCACCAATGTCTTATAGAAATACGTCCGCTCCCGCACCCGCGCAAAGCGAGCCACGTGTGGACTGGCCTCCACCGTCACTTCGTCCCCACTATCCAGTTCGGCATGTACCTCCCCGTCCACCGTCAACACCGCCGGCCTGCCACCGGTAACGAGGATGCGCACCGTGACCCCCTCGGACAGGACGATGGGACGCTCCATGCTCAGATGCGGCGCGACTGGGACCAGGAGAATGTTGCGCAACTGCGGCGGCAGGATCGGCCCTCCGGCCGCCAGGGCATACGCAGTGCTCCCCGTTGGCGTAGCGACGACAAGGCCATCGGCAACATAAGTGGCCAGGTACCCCCCATCAACCTCGGTGCACAGATGCACCACGCGGGCCCGCGCCCCACGCCCCACCACCACATCGTTCAATGCCTCGGCCTGGCTCAGCATCGCGCGACCTCGCCGGGTCACCACGCGAAGGATCATCCGCTCCTCGACCCAGTAATCGCCAGCCAACACGCGCGCGAGGGCCTCCCGCCACGTCTCTGGCTCAGTCTCGGTGAGGAACCCCACCCGCCCCAGGTTGACTCCCAGGAGCAGCGTACCATAGGGAGCCGCAGCCCGTGCCGCACGCAGGATCGAGCCATCGCCGCCCAGTGTCACCAGCAGATCGGTTTCCTGTAAGCAGAGCACAGCCGGAGCGTCGTCTGCCGTGCAGACCTGTGCCTGCCATCCCCGCTGCTCTACCCACGCGGCCATTTCTTCGGCCAGGGGACGTGCACGGGCGACGCGAGGATTGTAGAGAACGCCAACCGTCTTCACTTCAACTCAGGCAATGCACCTTACTCACCATCGTCACCCTTGAGCCTCTCCCGTCCGGTACAAACCGGCAACACCCACCCTGGCTTTCAACCACTCCACCAATTCCGCCAGTCTCACACTCGTCTGCTCCCCGGCCCGCATATCCCGCACCGTCGCCACCCCGGTTGCCAATTCGTCCTCCCCCAGAATAATGGCGTAGTGCGCAGAGCGCTTGCCGGCCTCGCGGAGTTGGCTCCTTAGCCCTCGCTCTCCAAACGACAACCAGGACCCCACGCTCTCCCGACGCAGTGCTTCCGTCAGCCGCAATGCCTCTCGCTTGGCACGCGGCCCCAGGTGAGCCAGAAAGACAGGCGGTGACGGCAACGGTGGCACATCCACGTCCAGTTGCTTCATCACCAGAATGATGCGCTCCAGGCCAGAGCCGAATCCAACGCCCGGCGTCGGCGGACCATCCAGCAGTTCGGCCAGCCCGTCATAGCGGCCTCCTCCGCAGACCGCGCTTTGCGCGCCAATCCCGGCCGCCCAGACTTCGAAGACCGTCTTGGTGTAATAATCCAGTCCACGCACCAGCCGGTGGTTGATGATGTAGTGACGGCCAAGTAAATCGAGATACTCCCGCAGCGTGGTGAAGTGCCCGGCGCACTCCGCGCACAGGTGGTCGAGGAAATGAGGGGCACCGGCGATGATCGGCTGGCATTGGTCAGCCTTACAATCGAGGACACGCAACGGATTACGCTCCAACCGCCGCTGACAATCCTGGCAGATTTCATCGCGGTGGCCAGTGTAGTATTCCTTCAGCGCGGCCACGTACCCCGGCTTGCACTGCGGGCAGCCGGTCGAGTTCAACTGGAAAGCCAGGTCGCGGAAGCCCAGGTCGGCGTACAAATCCCAGGCCAGCATCATGACCTCGAGGTCGGCGGCCGGGTCTTGCTCGCCCAGGACCTCGACGTTGAACTGGGTGTGCTGGCGGTATCGACCGGCCTGTGGCCGCTCGTAGCGGAAGATGGGGCCGAACGTGTAGAGCTTGATCGGCTGGGGGCGCACATACATGCCGTTTTCGATGTAGGCGCGCACCACGCTAGCGGTAAATTCCGGCCGCAGCGTGAGTTCGTGGCCGCCCTTGTCGGCGAAGGAGTACATCTCCTTGTCCACAATGTCGGTGCCCTCTCCAACGCCCCGGGCGAACAGTTCGGTCGGTTCGAAGATGGGCACGTCAATGCGCACGAAGCCAGCCAGCCCCGCCAGATGTCGCGCACAAGCGCGCACGTGATGCCAATAGTGCTGATCTTCTGGCAAGGTGTCCAGGGTTCCGGTCGGTCGCTGATATCGGGGCATGTAGCAAATCCTCCTGGTCAGATGCACACTACTATGGACACCCACAGTATATCACTCCTGTACCCGCTGGTCAACCAGGCATTGGGCTGGCGGCACACGCGCCGTCCGTCCGCCGTGCCCTTCAACCTTAAAATTTACCTCGACTTTTCCCCAACCTATTGACTTTTCCCCTATTTTGAGGTATATTAGTAACACGTGTTACTGACTCGTGTTACTAAATCGAGTTATCACTGCGAGAGGAGAGTAATCCGTGCCCCGGTCCCGTCCCACTCAGCGCCAGATCGCTGAAGAGGCAGGCGTCTCCCGCACAACTGTCTCACTCGTGCTCAACGACGTCCCCGGCGTGCGGATCAGCCCCGAGACACGCCAGCGCATCCTCGAAGTAGCCCGTCGTCTGGATTACTACCCCGACGCGGCCGCCCGTACCCTGGTCAGCGGCCGTACCCAAACCATCGGCTTCGTCCTCTGCCAAAGCCCAGACCGTGTCTTCGCCGACGCCTTCCTGCCTAAAGTGTTACGCGGCGTGGGTGATGCCGTGCAGGAGAGTGGCTTCCGCGTGCTGATCCATCCTGTCGAAGACGTGACCGCGCCCGAGGCCTACATCAGCCTGGTGCGAGAAAAGCACACCGACGGCATCATCCTTTCCGGCCCCCGTTCGGACGACCAGCAACTTCCACACCTGAAGGACGAGGGCTTCCCGGTAGTGTTGCTGGGGCAACTGCCTGGCTCGGGTATTCCTGTCGTGGATGTGGACAACGTGGGAGCGGCCAAGCAGGCGGTAGAGCATCTGATTGGATTGGGACATCGGCGCATAGGAGCAATCACCAACGCCCCGTTGGCGTACACCGCCGCCCGCGACCGGTTGATCGGCTACCGGCAAGCATTGGAGGAGGCCGGGCTTTCCTTTAACGGAGTGCTGGTGCGCTACGGTGACTTCCGAGAGGAGAGCGGCCGCATAGCGATGAATCGGCTGCTCGATCTGCCCGATCCCCCCACCGCCGTCTTCGTCGCCAGCGACCTGGTGGCGTTCGGGGCGTTGGTAGCGATCAAGGAGCGAGGATTGCACGTCCCACGCGACGTCGCGTTGGTGGGGTTTGACGACGTGCAACTGGCGCACTACGTGGATCCACCTCTGACAACGATGCGGCTGCCGGCTTATGAACTAGGTTATCAGGCCGCGACGCTGCTGACCCAACTGATCGGCGGCAAACCGGTCGAGGAACAGGAGATACTCCTGCAGACCGAACTCGTCGTGCGACAGTCGTGTGGAGCGGCCATTCATGGACCATCATCCGAAGAAAGGAGGTGAGTTGAGGGAGGTAAGAGCAATCAGCATCGTAGGGCCTCTCCGAGGATAAAGAGGCTTTGGCACTCGCCTGAATCAGAATCAAAACTAAGGAGGAAAGAGAGATGTCTAAGCGTATATGGTGGATTCTCCTATCTGTGCTCGTGGTGGGCAGTATGCTCCTGGCGGCCTGCGGCCCCAAGCCCACACCCGCCCCCACCGAAGCACCACCTACTGAAGCACCACCCACTGAAGCGCCGCCCAGCAAATACGACTGCATGGGTGGCGAGGGCGGCACAGTCTCAATGATCGGTGTATGGAGCGGCGACGAGGAAGGCTCCTTCAAGAGCATCCTGCAGCCCTTCCTGGACGAGTGCAACATCTCGCTGGAGTACGAGGGCACGCGCGACCTGGCCGTCTACTCCACCCGCATCGAGGGCGGCAACCCGCCCGACATCGCCGGTCTGCCCAACCCCGGCCTGTTGGCCGAGTTCAAGGACTATATGGTGCCCCTCGGCGGCGTCATTGACCTGAACCAGTACTCGCCAGCCTGGCAGAGCCTGGGCAGCGTGGAGGGCACGGTCTACGGGGCCTTCTTCAAGGCGGACACCAAGTCGCTGGTCTGGTACAGCCCGCCGGTGTTCGAGGCCATGGGCTACAAAGTGCCGACCACCTTTGATGAACTGGAGACACTGGCGAACCAGATCGTGGAGGACGGCGGCGTGCCCTTCTCCTGTGGTATCGAAAGCGGCGAGGCCACCGGCTGGGTGTCAACCGACTGGATCCAGGACCTCCTGCTGCGCACCAAAGGGGCCGACTTCGTCGAGCAGTGGGCACGCCACGAGGTGCCGTGGACCGATTCGGGTATCGGAGAGGCCTTCGATATCTACAACGACATCTGCGGCAGCGACAAATACGCGATGGGCGGCGCGCAGGGTACGCTGAACACCAGTTTCCTCGAATCACTCTACCCGCCCTTCGAGGACCCACCTGGGACCTACATGGTGCGCCAGGGTATCATCTCAATAAGTTGGGGCAGGTTTGTTGGTGAAATGCCTACTCAGGTGTGGTGCGGCACCAACAGAACGAGCACATTAACAGTTTGGCAGTAATCTAGGAGCCAATCTACGGAGG
>Ga0075114_10000275_pt1 | contig 34741 bp, 34 predicted proteins | sample AntAceMetag02UKM_FD_69784 | JGI IMG/M metagenome (GOLD analysis project Ga0075114, IMG submission 69784) | Saline lake microbial communities from Ace Lake, Antarctica - Antarctic Ace Lake Metagenome 02UKM | ecosystem: Environmental > Aquatic > Non-marine Saline and Alkaline > Saline | place... | reverse complement strand
ATGGGTTCGAAAACGGCCTGTGCCGCATCTGTGCCCGGGTCTGAGTTCCATTACTCCAGCGTGATGTGGATCTCCGGCGGGCTGGCCAGCGTATTGGCTACGGTGGAATGCTTGGCCACGCCGAGCAGCGCTTTGCACCGTTGTGCGGGCACTTCGGGCTCGATGTGGATGCGGATGTCCATCTTGCTGATGCGACGGGGTCGCTGCGCTTCCTCGTAGTCCATCTCCAGGCTCACACGGTCCAGGGGCAATCCGTGGAGCCGGCAGGAGTTGACCACGAAGCTCAAAGCGCAGGCAGCGACCGAGGAGGCGAACAACTGAGGCGAGCTCATGGACGTGCCCGCTCCCCCTTCTTCCGGCGGCGCGTCCACGACCACCGTGTGTTCGCCTACTGTGACCAGGAATCGCAGTCCGTCAACGTGTTGTACGGTCAGTTTCATTGCCATTCGACCTCCCCCGGCGCAGTCGCTTTTTGTGGGTTCACTGCTGTGGGATGGACATCTCCCAGCCTACGCCATTGAGAATGTAGTCGTCGCCGTACTCCTCGGCGAACAGCTCCCGGGCTTCGTCACCGCTGCAATGACAGGGGGCTGCCTTCTGCACGCCCAGGCGACGAAAGTCTGCGACGATGCGGCTGATCTGTGCTTTGCTCTTACCTCCCAGGTGAAAGCCGCCCAGTACCAGGTAGATGTCATCCTTTGCTACGTCCTGGGCCTGCTCCACCATGCGCACGATGCCCGGATGCGCACAGCCGGTGATCACCACCAGCCCCTGAGCTGACGTCACCACCAGCGCCTGCTCGATAATGCCGTCCTGCACCTCGCCCGTGCTGTAAACGCCAGGAACGATCTCCACGGGCTCGCTCACTTCCACAAGCTCGGCGCCCGCTGCTTGCACCTGCATCTTAAAGCTGTCCGGGAAGGAGCGGGGCACGTAGACGGTGACATCGTTGTGCATGGCCAGCAGGCCGCCCAGACCTCCCGTGTGATCGCCGTGGATGTGGGAGAGGACGACCGCCTCGATACGGCGCAGATCCAACCCCAGCTTGTCCATGTTCCCCAGCAGCGTGGACCCATCGCCGCCGGTATCGAAGAGGATCGTGTGATCTCCGAATTCCACCAGGCAGGCGAAGCCCCACTCAGTCTTCAGCCGGGGGTCGTGCTCATTGTTGTCGTAGACGATGGTGAGGGTCATCTCTTTACCTCTCGGCGTGGGTGTCGGCAACGGAGGGGTGGGCGTGGGTGATGGTGGAGGGGACGTTGGCTTCAGAGTTGGGGATGGTCGCGGTGTAGCGCTGGCGGGTGATGGCGTCGGCGAGGGCCGCTCTGTGGCCGTCGGCGATGCCGCGGGCGAAGGTGTAGCAGACGGTGCCACCTTCACAGATACGCTGGGAGCGACCGTAGCTTCCGGCCTGCCCCCTGGCTGGCAGCCGGCCAGGAGCAACAGCGCTGATAGAGCGAACACAAGAGCCGGTTTCTTCATGCTGTGCTAGGTTTCTCCACTTGTTACTGCAACTCGTGATGCGCGAGACGAAGGATCAGCGACGAAGGACGAAGATCTTGTTAGTCGAAGCGCATGAAGCGCCGGATGGTCTCCACGTACTCCGCCAGTGGGGCATGATATGGGTGTATGCGCTTCTTGACGGCGTATCCCTTCCACAGCTTGTAAGCTAGCCAAAACAGCGTATTGCGGGGCAGCCGGATCAGCCAGCGCACCAGCGGCAGTAGCCTGGGCCACTCCACGGCGATGGCCAACAGATTGTTCAGGTTCTCCACCTGCCGTTTCTCCTGCGGGCTATTGAAGCGCAGGATGGAGCGATCCCAGGCGGAGGAGCTGATGTCGTCGAAGCTGCCCTCCATCAGTCCCTGCTGCTGGGTGAAGTCCCCCAGCGCCGTCCGTGGGTAGGGCTGGTAGAGGAAGGCGTTGGCGTAGCCAGGCCGGCAGGCGACATTCAGCTCCAGGGTGGCGAAATCGGTCTCCAGCGAGCCGGTGGGCAACCCCAGCATGTTGGTGGTGATCAGATTGATCCCTTCTTCACGAATGGTTCGGCAGGCCTGGATGATCTGCTCGCGCGACATGCGCCGCTTCAGCAATTCGTTGCGCAGACGGTCGTCGGCGGTTTCGACGCCCATGCCCACACTCGCGCAGCCAGCCCGCTTGAGCTGCTGCATCAGTTCCCGGGTGACCAGGTTGGCGCGCACGTTGCAGAAGAAGGGCAGGCCAACCGCCTGGGGGTACTTGCGGCAGAACTCTTCCACCCAGTCCACAGACACGATGAAGGTATCGTCGAGGAAAACCACGAATTCGAGGGGGTAATCGCCCTTCACCCAGCGCACTTCTTCCAGCACGTTATCCACGCTGCGCCGCCGCACCAGCCGCCCCTTGCCGCGGTACAGTGCGTTGAAGGCCTGGTTGAAGCAGTAGGTGCAGTTGTAGGGACAGCCTCGACCGGTGATGAAGTGCTTGAGCCGGCTGCGGCGGGAGAAGCGGTCTTTCTCGTAGACCAGTTTGCGGTCGGGCAGCGGCAGCGCATCCAGGTCGGTGATCAGTGGTCGCGGCGGATTGCGGTGGACGTGGCCGTCGGTCTTGATCCACCAGTTGGCGATAGGTGAGACAGGCTCTCCCCTTTCCAGGGCGCTGACCAGGTCGAGCAGCGCCTCCTCTCCCTCACCGCGGCAGACGCCGTCCACTCCCTCCTCCTCGATCATCTCGGGGAAGAAGGTGGCGTGCGGACCGCCGAAGGCCGAGAAGGCTTCCAGGCGCTCCCGAATGCGGCGATTCAGCTCCAGGTAGTAGCCCTGGGAACCGGTGGTGACGCTGTAGGCAACGACGTGCGGTGCGAACTCCACGGCGAACTGCACCGGATCCTCCGCTGAGGCGACGGTCAATGCTACATCGTGCCCCGCCGCTTTGAGCGCACTGGATAGATGCAAGATGCCCTGGGGCTCGTAGTCAATCTGCTTGAGGGCGAAGAGTATCCTCACCCTGCACCTCCCCTCGTTCTGCCTCTTGCTTGGCAGCTATCCGCCAGGACGGAGCTGCCCCCTCGGGTCGGCGGCTGATCCCGGTTTCCCAATCCTCCATATCGCGGTCGAGGAGCCACCGTCGCTTCAGTACCTGCCATCGTTCCTCGCCTGGCGGCAGTGGCTCGCGGTTGGCCTCCAGTCGTTTGAGACTCACGATGAAGAACATGGCCCCGCCCGCCGCGATCACCGCCGACGGTTCGCCCAGCGCCCAGGCGAAGAGAGGCAGAGTAGCCAGACCGATGAGGTTCACCCACGGCGGGCCAGCGGTCGACCTGTTCGCAGACATTGGAGCCGCCGACGCTGCGCGTGCCATACTCACGGATATCAATCCCCCGCACGAGCCACCCCGCAAGGTAGGCAAAGGGAACCGATCCCAGGAGGTAGCCGAAAATCACCACTAGAATGGACTCCATCAGACCGCTTTTCTCCCCTCCGCTATCTCCGGCCCGTCATCCCCTGCGACACACGCTATCTGTCGAACAGGAGGGGGTAGAGCATCGTTCCTCTCGTCCGCAGCACGTTTTTCCCGCTGGGCGGCGCGTGTCTCCGCTCATCACGTGGGATGTGGAAAACAGCTTCTTTCGCAGTGGCGTGCCGCAATGCGGGCAGACCGCCATGTCCCCGCTGGAGCGCAGCCATACTTCCACTTGCTTTCCGCAATTGCCACAATGGTATTCATAGATGGGCATGGTTGTTCACTGTCCTCGCCGTCGCTGTCGGCGCCGTCGGCCGCCTCCGCTCCCGCGCCCGCCCCCTCTCCCGCTCCCAGCCGAAATCGGCTCGGTGGAGGTATGGTCAGACACTTCAGACTGGCTTGGCCGCCGCTCCAGTGCATCCAGCACCGCAGGCACGATGCGCGGAAGCTCGCGGCCCACGTAGGCCAACGCTGCTCCTACCACTGGCAATACCCTGGCCCGCCACGGCACGGTGGCCACTTCGGACGCTGGACGCTCTGCCAGCGATGGCACCCGAATACGGATCACCTCCGGCGCCGGATACACAGCAGGGAGACCGGCTTCCTCCGCCACCGGTTCGCTCACGCTCAGGATGGCCCCCTCGGGGCAGGCTCCCAGGCAGATCTCACACTCCGTGCAGTTGGCCTGGTCAACGACTGCCACGCCGCTCTCCAGGCGTATGGCGTCCGTCGGGCACACCTCGACGCACTCGCCGCAGCCAGTGCAACGCGTTTCATCCACGTACATCATCTCATCTCACCTCCTCTCTCGCCACTTTCCCTTGCTACTGCGCTCTATCCCTCCCGCGTCTCCTGCAATAGGCGGTTGAGTTCATCGGCCCCCACGTAGCCCACCACCTCCATCTCCTGAGCCGTTACCCCATCCACATCGGCCACGGCGCGGCGGATACCCAGGGCCAAGGGCACGGCCAGAGGGCACAGCGGCGACGAGGGGTGGAAGCGATAGTGCACGACGCCGCTATCCTCATCAACGACCAGGTCTTCGATGAGCCGCATGCGCAGCACGTCCACCCTCGTCTCCGGGTCGATGACTGTAGCCAGTTTGAACAGCACTCGCTCGCGTAGCGTCCTCTCCGTCATAGCTCAAGCACCTCGCTGATGCGCCTGCACATCACTTTCAACGCTGCCGTTACCGGCCCATCGCTGTAAGCGGTCACCGGCTGGCCCTGCACCATCGCTTTGGTGACTACCTGGTCGAAAGGCAGCCGCCCCACCACCTCGATCCCCTGCGCGGCACAGAAACCAGCGATCTCATCCGCCCGCGCCTGGTTCAGATCAGCCTTGTTGATGCACACCAGCGCCGGCACGCCGAAATGGTCGGTCGTGCCCAGGATACGCTCCAGGTCGTGAATGCCGGAGACGGTGGGCTCCACCACCAGCAGGGCCAGGTCTGCCCCGGCGCTGGCAGAGATGACCGGGCAGCCGATGCCCGGCGGGCCGTCCACGATGAGCAGATCAGCATCGCTGTCCATCGCCTGCAACCGCCCCTGCTGCTTGACCAGTGTCACCAGCTTGCCGGAGTTCTCCTGTCCGGCGAAGAGGTGGGCGTGGAACAGTGGCCCGAAGCGGGTGTCGGAGCGGAACCAGCGCCCCGCTGTCTGCTCCTCCATGCGAATGGCCTCCTCCGGGCACTGGTAGAAGCAGGAGGCGCATCCTTCGCAGGCGATGTCATCTACTCCATAGGCCTCATCGCCGGGGATGACGGCTTCGAAGCGACACACATCGGCGCATATCCCGCAGGCAGTGCACAGATCGGGATCAATGATCGCCAGTTGCCCGCCGGTGAAGTCATGTTCCTCCACCTGCGTCGGCGAGAGCACCAACTCCATGTTGGCGGCGTCCACGTCGGCATCGGCCAGGACGATGGACAGATACTGGGAAGCCAGGTGGGCCAGCGCGGCGGCGACAGTGGTCTTGCCGGTGCCCCCCTTGCCACTGAGGATGACGAGTTGTTTCATTACTCCACTTTCACTCCATTCTTGAGGTATTCTTGAGGTATGCCCTGGGGCAAACCCTGTTGACAGCAGAGGCTTTCTGCTGTATACTTCTTCTGAGGAAGGACGATGAAACGAAATCGATGGCTCGCCCTATCACTCTTGCTGGTGCTGGCTGCCCCCGTGACCGCCTCGCGGCCTCGGAGTTTTGCTCCCAGCGGTCCATCCGCTGGCGTTCACACCATCCGCGCCGACGACACGGCGCTCCGCTTGGCCCGCGAGGCTGGTTTTACCTGGGTCGTCCAACTCCTGGAATGGCGGGAGATCGAGCCGACACCCGATGAATTCTTCTGGGAGTATTCCGATTGGCTGGTGCGGGCCAGCGAATACTACGGTCTAAATTTGGCCTTGCGCCTGGACCACCCGCCGGAGGGGCGGGTTTCAAACCCGCCCCTCCTCTCCCCCGCCCCTGACGGCCCACCGGTGGACCTGCCTGCCTATGCCGACTTCGTTGGTCGGGTGGCCAGGCGCTACCAAGGGCGTGTGCCAGCCTACATCATCTGGAACGAGCCCAACTTGGCCGCCGAATGGGCCGGACGGAGGCCCGACCCCGCGGCCTACGTCGCCCTGCTGCGGGCAGCCTACGAGGCAATCAAAACAGCCGATCCGGCAGCTAAGGTGGTCAGCGCTGGCCTGGCTCCCACCAACGAGGTGGACGAACGGGCCCTGGATGACCGCCGCTTCCTGCGGGAGATGTACGCTGCGGGAGCGAAGGGCCACTTCGATGCCCTGGGCGCCCATCCCTACGGCTTCGCCTACTCGCCAGATGATCCGTCCGGCGCTCACGAGGGGCTCAACTTCGCCCGCCTGGCCGACCAGCGGCAGATCATGGTCGAGGCAGGCGATGCCCACACGCCCATCTGGGCCACCGAAACGGGCTGGATCATTGAGCCCGTCGTACCGGAGCAGCAGTGGCTGCGCGTCACCGAGGATCAGCAGGCCAGTTACCTGATCGGCGCCTTCGAGAAGGCCCGGCGGGAGTGGCCGTGGCTAGACTTGCTGACCGTTTGGCACCTGAGCGCCGGGCTCCCAGCCGACGACGAGAAACGGGGCTATGGCATTGTGTACGACGACTACCGCCCCCGCCCGGCCTATGAAGCACTGGCCGCCACGCTCCCTCACCGCCCGCTCCTCTCTCCCGAGACGGCCACTGTGAAAGCTGTCGAGATTCTGTCCCCCGACGTCGCCGTCCGCTTGGGGGACGTGGACACCTTCTACCCTCACTGGGCTCGGCTTCATTGCCGCCAGGTCCCCTGCCGCCGCTGGACGGGCCAGTTCTACGTGGACGACCCCGGCCCAAGCCCCTGGCGGCTGAGCATGGAGATCATGCAGGTCGAGGAGCACGGCAATCTGATCCGCATCAATGGACATGCCCTGGAGCCGCCGGCCATCCCCCTGCGGGGCAAACCCGATTTCGCCTCTGTCTGGACGGTGGCCGAACTGAGCGTGCCGCCTGGCGTCCTGCTGCCGGGCCTCAACGTGATCGAGGTGCAGCTCAGCCCCCGCCTGCCGGTCTACCATGGGGGGCACGTCCGCTTCGAGAGCTTGCAGTTTAGAGGTATCCGCCTGGCGCTTGCCGGTTCCTTCGAGTTCCCCTGAGTTCCTCTATCTGCCTGTCCTCAATTGTCTTCAATCCAACTTCCGCTGCAAAACGCCGTTCTCCGTCCCCATCCAGATCAGGCCGCCTGCCCTATCCAGCAGAATGGCATACACACTTACCCCCGGCAACCCCCACTGCTCCCAGTTCTCACCGCCATCCGTGCTGCGATACACTCCGTGGTGTTCCGTCCCCGCGTAGATGGTAGGGGCGGGTTTCAAACCTGCCCCTGGATCCATCGCCAATGTGGCAACCGTCATTCGCTGATCTGCTAATTCGCTGATCTGCCACGTCTCACCGCCATCCGTGCTCCTGTACACCCCTTCCGTCGTCCCCGCGTACACGACCTGGCTATGCAGCGGATCCACGGCCAGAGCAAACGTAGTGATCGGCCGATCACCCAGTTTGCTCATTCGCCACGTCTCCCCGCCGTCACTACTTCTGTACACTGCCTCCACCGAGCCCGTGTAGAGCAGTTGCGGATCGGATGGGTCCACGGCAAAACCATGGGCCGACAGCGTTTCCAAGCCGTGGTGGATCGGCGCCCAGGTCGTGCCGCCATCAGTGCTCCTGAGCACGTTGTTGCCCCAACTCCCGGCGTAGAGCCGGCTGTGGTCGTGGGGGTCAATGGTCACGTTGAAGATGGTGATGCGTCCCAACCCCTCTGTGGCCCAGCGCCAACTCTGACCTTTGTTTGCGCTCAGGTAGAGACCGGTGTGCGCCCCGGCGTAGACCACCCCTGGCTCCTCGGGGTTCACTGCCAGCCCCTGGACAAAGAGTTTCCCCAGGGCCTCGGTCACCAGATGCCAGCTCTGGCCACCATCAGCGGTCTTGTATACCCCGTCCACCGTGCCGGCGTATAGCGTCTGCGGGTGACGCGGGTCTTGCGCCAGAGCAGTGACCACTGGCCTCCCTATCTGCGGAGAGACCAACCGCCAGCTCTTGCCGCCATCTCCTGTTTGATGCAGCCCGTTGCGCAGCGTGCCCAGGTAGGCCGTGCCAGACGCTCCAGGGCTGGCGACCAGACAGGTCACGTCGGCGTGGCGGAACTCAGTGCCGAGCCGCGTCCAGGTTGTGCCTCCATCTTCGCTTACCGCCAAGCCAGCGCCCCCGCTGCCCAGGTAGATGCGTCCCTTGCTGCCCGGCTCGATGGCCAAGGAGAGGGCATGGAAGTCCAGCGGCCCGGCCGAGCGCCACGTCTCGCCCTGATCGTCACTGGTGTGGAGCTTGCCTCCCGCCAAAGCGTAGGGTCGGCCATCCCCGGCTACTGCCAGGGCGGTAACATGGGCCGAGGCCAGTTGGCCCGGCGTCGGTTGCCAGACCAGGCCATCATGGCTCACCCACACCCCCTGTCCTGCCGTGCCGGCATACCCCCTGCCATCTTGATCTATCGCCAAGCACAGCACTGTATCTTGCTGACTCGGCGATTGACGACTTGCTGATTTGCCGATTTCCCACGTCTCCCCGCCGTCGCCGCTGCACCAGATGCCCGATCCCTCGCCTCCGGCACAGACCCTTTGCCCATCGGAGCTTATTGCCACTCCGTAGAGGGGAACCTCCGGCAGGCCCGGCGCCCGCTGCCAGCTCTTTCCGCCGTTGGTGGTACGATAGCCGCCGTCCAGCGCCGCAGCGTAGACCACGTTGGCGTCGTTCGGGGCCACGGCCAGCCCGTAGACGGTGGTCTGCTCCAGGCCGGTGTTGGCCACCGCCCAGCTCTGCCCGGCGTCGGCGGAGCGGTAGAGGCCGCCCGGCTCGTAGGCAGCCAGGTGAAGCACCTGAGGGTCGCCGGGGGCCACAGCCACTGCGGCGATCCCCACCTGCGCTGGGATGCCTTCACTCGCCGCTTGCCAGCGGGGAAGGGGCGAAGAGCAGCAGCTTTGGCCGGTCAAGGCCAGAAAGAGCGACAAGACCACGAGCCAGGGAGCGGAGAGTCTTCCGCTCATCCCGACTTCTCCACCACTACCCAGAAGTTGGCCTCCTCCCGCTGCAAGCGCACCTGGCCTCCGGCAGCCTCGAACATCCGCTGGACGGCTTCAGGTGTCCGGAAGCGGCTGCGCATCAGGAGCAGCTTCTCTCCCAGGGCGATCAATTTGATGATCGGGCGTCCGATGTCAGGCTCCTCCAGCACCAGACGTCCCTCAGGAGCCAGCGCCCGTAGGAGTTCGGCCACCGACGCTGCCTGATCCCGCAGGTGGTGAAACGTGTCCACCATCAGGATGTGGGGCAAAGCATTGCTGCGGAAAGGCAGCGCCTCCACTTCGCCCCGCACGGCGATCAGCCCCTTGTCCCGCGCCTGGCGCAGCATCCCCCCCGATTCGTCCATGACCACCACACGGCTCGTCACATCGCGCAGCATCTGCGCGACCCGTCCTGTCCCTCCGCCCGCGTCCAAGAGCCAGCCGTCCTGGGACAGTTGCAAGGTCTCTTTCAGGCGATCAGCTTTCAGGAAGGTGAAGATGCGATCATAGTGAGGGGCGATGAGGCGGAAATGGTCGAGGAAAGTGGGCATCACCCTTTCTCTGACAGGGCGGCCACTGCTTCGGCCAAGGTAGTAGCCTGCGTGACCAGCGTTTCCACGCCGGCATCGCCGAAGACGTATTCCGGCCCCTTGCCCTGCAGGCTCTCCTTGAGCAGCACGACATCCACCTTCTGCTCCATCAGCCATTCGGCCACCCGAATGCCCTTGGCTTTGGGCACATCGGTATGCGGGTTGGCGAGCATCTCCTGTCGCTGCACCACCCCGTCGGCTGTGCGTAGCGTGAGCAGGGCGAAGTACGGTGCTTCGCCGAAATGCTGGCTGATGGCCCCGCCCAGATCATCCAGGGGAATGGCGTAGCGCAGATGCGTGCGGGCCAGCGGCTCGGCATGGATCAGCACCCGCTCCAGATGCGGCACCTGTGCTCTCACCGCTTGCTCCACCCTCTCGGTGATGGCGTGGGCCTTGTCCAGGTCATGCACCCGCAGCGCCACCTCCGCTTCCAGGAAGCGGTAGCGGCCGGCATTGCGGCCGGTCAGAGATTTCAGGGCCGCCACGCTGGGTTCGGCCTCGATGATCGTGCGCACCTGGGCCAGCGTGTCGGCATCCAGCGAGGCGTCGAGCAGCACCCTCATGCCATCCTGCAGGAGCTGCCAGCCGGTCTTGGCGACGAGCAGCACGATCACCAGCGCCGCCACGCGGTCCAGCGGCCAGCCGATCATCTGCCCCACCATCGCGGCGAAGACCACGCCGGAGGAGAAGACGTGCACCCGGTACTCCTGTGCGTCGGCGATCAGGCTGGGGGAGTTGACCGCCCGGCCCACCCTCATCTCGTAGACGCTGAAGAGCATCGGGAGGATGGCCGAGAGGACTACGCCTCCCAGCATCAGCGGCGTCACCGTCGCCTGGTGCTCGGTGGTCAGCACGGCTTGCTTGGCAATCTCGTAGCCGGTGACGAAGATCAGCACGGCGATCACCACGGTGATGACGTTCTCCACCTTGTACAGCCCGTAGGGGAAGGCGCGGCTCTTGCGCTCCGACACCTTCACCCCTACCAGGACAGCCACCGCGGCCACCAGGTCCACCAGGTTGTGAACCATCTCCGCGGCGACCGCTAGGCTGCCCGAGGCGGCAGCGATAGCCAGGTTGAGGAGCGTCAGCACCACGTTAACAGCGATAGAAAGCCATGCTGCGCGCTCAGCCATGATCTTTGCCTGTTTCACGTCTCAGAATGAATAACTACTTCTGTCGTCGTTGCCAGCGGGTCTTCTTCAGTCTCTTGCGATGCTTGTGCTTGGACATCTTCTTCTTGCGCCACTTCTTTGCACTGCCTCCCATTTGTTCCTCCTTGACATAATGGTTGCGGGGGCAACACTCGGTCTCGCCAACGCGGGTCGCGAGGCTGCCTCCCCTGAGTCGTACTATGCTTCTCTTGGCTTTTCGCCTGATCTGCCGACACAACCGCACAAACTATCAGGGCGTGCGCTGCCAGTCCAGGCGATACCAACAGGCGACGCTCAAATCGAAGTCCACCGCTTCCACCGGACTGAGGGGCTGATCGGCCTCGTCGAGCACCACGACGTACCAGATGGTCGTGGCCTGGATGATGGGAAAGTCGTACCAGCCGTCCCCTTTGGACGCCACCACGGGATAGCGGTGCCAATCATTATAGCACACCAGCCTGACGCCAACCAATGGGTTGCCGCCTGCGTCGCGCACCTGGCCGGTGATGTAAACGTGCGCCAATGGGCAGCCGGGACAAGGGCGCGACGTATCAGGTCGTGCCGGCCCAGCAGGCAGGTATCGGTACGTCACCACGCTCGCGGTCGGAGTCGGCGCGACCGTTGCCGTGGGGAGCAGCCGCGTCGCCGTCGGCGTAGGCCGAGGCGGCGGGGTCAGAACGGCCAACGGTTCGACATCGAAGCCGCACTCCATCAGCCGGGCAGCCACCCAGCCGTGTTGGCCCGCAGCGTTGCACACCCACAGCCAGTCGCCATCGTCGCTGCGACCCTCGGGCAGTAGCACATCACCCCGCGTCAGGCGGCCCGTCACCTCGTAGGCGCCACCAGGCCCGGCGCGCAGGTTGAGAACATCGGCAACAACGACGCATGTCCGCGGTGTGGGCGTCGGCGTCGGCGATGCTGTGGCCGTGGCCGTGGCCGTGGCCGTCGGCGTGACCGTAGGCGGCAGCACGGGCGTAGTCGTCGGCGTGTCGCTCGGTGCAGGGGTCGGCGTGGACGTCGGGAGTGGGGTGGACGTTGGCGTGGCCGTGGCCTGCACCACCACTGCTGGCGTGTCCGTCGGCAGGGCCGGAGCAGGCGACGCGGCCGGGACCGGTCGCCCCGTGCAGCCCAGGAGCGACCACGCGACCCCAAGGATCAACAGCCCAACCAGCACGAATGACTTGCCATGCTTCAGCAAGGTGCCTTGCCTCCCCCGAAATGACGAGCCGGAATCCCCTAACTCCCTCCTGACTGAACTGTATTGACGCTAACCCCTCTCGGCAACAGCGGCCACGATCCGCTCGTACAGCGACAGGAATCTCTCCCTGTACTCCGGCAACACCTCCAGCAGCGGCACCCCTTCGGAGTACGCTTCAGCGATGCGGCGGTCGAAGGGGATGCGCATCAGGATTGGGACGTTCTCGGCCGCGCAATAGACCTCTACGCCGCGGTCACCGATGCCGTCGCGGTTGATGACCACTCCCACTGGCAGCCCCAGTTCATCGCGGGCCACCTCCACTGTCAACCGCAGGTCGTGCAAGCCGAAGGGAGTTGGCTCGGTGACCAGGAGCACGAAATCGGCTTCGCGCATCGTTTCCACCACTGGGCAGGCGGTCCCCGGCGAAGCATCGAGGATTACCACCCTGTCGACGGTATCCTTGGGGATAGCCTGCTGCTTCAATTGGCGGATGATGGGCACGGCCATAGGCTCACCCACGTTCAGGATGCCATGTCCGAAAGCGATGCCCCCAGTTGTTGGCCGATTGAGCTGATCAGGCTGAGCCGGAAGTCTAGACTCATCCTCCCTCCGCTCAATCCGCTGATGATCGGCCCGTCCCTGCTCGATGACGCCGGTCACGTGGAGTACTTCGTGGATGGCTCCCTCTGGGCAGTTCAGCGTGCAACTGCCGCAGCCGTGGCAGAGTGCCGGAAAGACCAACACGTTCTGCCCGATGACGGCGATGGCGTGGTAAGCGCACACCTCGGCGCAGCGTCCGCAGGCGGTGCACTTATCGAAGTCCACCTCTGGGATGAGGATACCAACCTCATCCTGCTGCGTGATTATTGGCTTGAGGAACAGCGCCGCGTTGGGCTCCTCTACGTCGCAATCCAGGAACACGGGATGGCTGGACGGTAAAGGACTATCCTTTGTTGCCCCGTGATCGGGTGCCATGGCCAGCGCCAGGTTGATGGCCACGGTCGTCTTGCCTGTGCCCCCCTTGCCGCTAGCGACAGTGATGATCATGCTGCGCCTCGTCCGTTACTCACGGGCCATCTTGCTGCCGCACTTGGGACAGGCCATCTGATAGCACGGCTGACCAACCTGGTGAACCGCCCTGTGGCCGCAGTTCGGGCAGACGCAGTTGCCGCTCGGCCCTGCAGCTTTGGAACCTCCCATGCGGCCTGGCCCGCGGCCGGAGCCACGGCCCGCACCACCGCCGCGTCCACCGCCACCCCCACCGCCACCCCCACCGCCACCTCTTTGTCCTCGACCCATGTTGCTTTGCCTCCTTTTGTTTCGTTTACGTGCTTACGCACTACGGCAGAAGTGACATATGGGGCAGGCTTTCGAGCCTGCCGAGCAGCCTGGAAAGGCTGCTCCACGTGCGGCTTCTACCCCCATGCGTGCTTACACAGTCGCGCTTTGCGCTTGATTCATCGTTGCCAGGAGTTCCAGGAGAATCCGCGCCGCGCGTTCGACCAGGAATGAGCAAGAGCCAAGCCCACCGGGCGCCTGCACCTGCTCATACAGCACATCGCATTGAGTACTTCCCAGTTCGACCAGGAGTCGCTCCCTGTAGCGAGTGGCGAGATCGTAGGCTGGCTGATCGTCATCTTCTGCGCTATTACGGCCGTACAGCCCGCCGATGACCATCACGCCGCCGCTCAAGGCCCCGCACATCTCCTGCTGGGTACCTCCCACACCTCCGCTCAGCCCGGTCGCCAGTCTCACGTAGCGACGCGCCATCTCACCCAGGACGTGCTCGCCCACGGCGAGCATCATCGTTTCGGCTCAATGGTAGCCCTGCTGCATCAACTCGCCGGCCTGCCGGACCGCTTTCTCCTGGGCTTTGGCATCAGTGGACAAGAGGCGATTCCCTTTCTACAATAACGGTGTCCCTCCCGCCCTCCTCGTTTCGATAGCCAACAATCGCTTTGTACAGCGTGCTGGCCGCCAGTTGGGCACAGTGAACGCTCTCTTCGGGCAGGCCACCCAGCGCCTGCAAGAGGTCATCAGGGGAAATCTGCTGTGCCTCATCCAACGGCAGGCCCCGCGCCATGCTGGTCACCATGCTCCCGCAGGCCACAGAGGGGCCGCAGCCATCAGTCATGAAGGTAACCTCGGCGATCACGCCATTGTCCACCTTCAGGTAGATCTCCATGGTGTCGCCGCACCAGCCACGCACGGCGGCGGATGCATCCGGCTCGCTCATGCGTCCTATGTTCTGAGGATGATACCACTCCTCGATAACCTGGGGCGAGTAGTGAGCACGTGCATTTTCAATGACTAGCCTCTGCAGTTCCTCCACCATGCAGTCGAAGTCGGATACCTGCGCCCTGCTCATTGGTTATCGTGCGTCTCCCAGCCGATTCAGACGGGCCATCACCTCCGCCAACTGCTGCTGCAACATCTCCGCTTCCTCGCGCAGCCGGCCCACCTCATCTTCCTCGTACTCGCTCGCAGCAAGAACCTCGTCGTGGCCGTGCTCAGTGCTTACGCTGCATGGCGCTGCGCCGCGCAGCGTCCCGCCCAGGTACCGTTGCAACGCGAGACGCACCGTGCCCGATGCGCCGGTCACGGCCTCAATACCGTATTGCTGGAAGAAGCCAATAGCCCGCATCCCCATGCCGCCGGTGAGCATCACGTCCGCGTCATGGCTGTGAATAAAGCCCGGTACCTGTCCCGGCGAGTGCTGGCCGTAGTAGGGATTGTCCACAGAATTGATGCCCTTGACCTCCTGGCTTTCCACGTCCACCAAGATGTAATGCGAGCAGCGCCCGAAGTGCGGGGAAACTACGCTATCCAGACCGTTGTTGTTGTCTGCAGAAACAGCAATGCGCATGGTTCATCCTCCCTTTTCCAGTTTATCGAGTCGATCCATCACCTCGGCCAGTTGCTTGCGCAAGTCGCCAGCCATCTGACCCAAGGTGGCCACTTCCTCCTCGCGAGAAGCGGGTGGTGCAGCGGGTGCTGCTGCTGGCTGCGGCGTTGGGGGTGCCATTCCCAAACCCATGCCGCGCCCCATACCGCGCCCCATACCTCTGCCGCGGCCCATGCCCATACCGGCGTGAGCCTGGACGTTGGCGTCGGCGGCAGATGGCAATCGCCCCGTCTTGTAGCCTTCGACTGCCTCCCGCACCGTTCCCCCGCTGATGAGGTACACAGGCACGTTGGCGGCACGGAAGACGTTGTAGGCGTTGGGGCCCACGTTGCCCGTCAACGCGGCCTGAGCTCCTTGCTGGACGACGAACTGAGCGGCCTGGATACCAGCGCCGCCAGCGGCGGACATCGCCGGATTGTCCACGGCCTCGAATTGCATGGTGTCAGTGTCCACGAACACGTAGACGGGACAGCGCCCGAACATCGGGCTGGCTGGCGCGTCCAAATCCCTGCCATTAGATGTAACGACGATCTTCATTTGACGTTTCTCCTCAGTGTAGAGTATAATGCATCGATTCAGAGTATAATGCATAAAAGCAGAATCTGCCAAGTTGGACTGTCCAGAAGTGCTTTCCTGTTGTGCATCCACCGCCAGAAGCTCTCTAGTCTCTAGAGTCGTCGCTTCTGCGGTTGGGATCCGGGGCGGGTGGCGGATCGCCAGATCGTGCTCACCCGCCCCGTTCTTTCAGCCTCCCGCAGGTTCCCAAGCCTGCGGGAGGGGTTCTACTCCTCCCCTTCGAGTTCCCCGATGCGCGTGCTGATGGCCTCCAGTTCCTCTTTCAGCCATGAAGCCTGCTCTTTCAGCGCGTCGAGTTCCTGCTCGGGAGGGGGAGCATAAGGGCCGTATGCCGCGGGTGGCGGTCCCCAGGCTGGCCCATAGCCGAAGCGCGGCCCGACGGGCATCGCTGTGGCGTGGAACCCTTGGCGCCAGCGCCAACCCCCGCCTCCACCGCCTGCCCAGCCACGACCCCGGCCCATGCCGAAGCCGCGTCCAGGCATTGGATGGGCGTAGCCCGGCATGTTGTAGCCCGCGCAGTAACCGGCACCGCGCCCGGTCATCGGGCCCATGCCCGCCGGCCCAGTCTTGTCTCCTCTTGGCATTTCATTCACCTCCTCTCCATTTTCTGTTTCTGTGTGTTTTCCTCGCGGTGAGCAACCTCACCGCCACGTGCGGCCCCTGCCGCGGCCCCAAGCACCCCGGCCTCTACCCAGGCCCCCAAAGCCGCGCCCCAGGCCCCATCGAGGACGCCTGAAGCCGTAGGCTGGCGGGTACCCCTGGTAAGGCCGGAAGGCGGAGGGACGATTGGCATAGGGCGCGCCATACGAGCCCAAAGGTTCCCCGCGCGCACCCGCGTAGGGAGCTCCATACGGATTGCACCACCCTCGTGCGCCGCCGGTCATTGGCCCCATCCCTGCTGGTCCAGTTCCATCTAATCGTGGCATCGTATTCACCTCCTTTCATTTCTCTCGGTAGTTGTGATCCCTATTGCTTCTTTCCTTGCCCAATGGGGAATCGCGGCTGGCTGGCCGCCGGAGCGGCTTTCATCACCTGCTCGGCGATGGGAGCGAACGCCTCCGCCGGATAGCCCTCGATGTGCCCGGTATCGCACACCTTGGCGATCTCCGGGTCAATTGGTAGTCGTCCCAGGAACGGTATCCACAGCTTGCGCGCTGTCTCCTCCGCATGGCTGGGTCCGAAAATGTCGTGCTGCTTGCCCGTGTCGGGGCAGATGAAGTAGCTCATGTTCTCCACCAGTCCCAGGATGGGCACGCCCAGACGCTTGGCCATACTGGCGGCCTTGCGCACCACCATGCCCGCCAGGTCCTGGGGTGAGCTCACCAGCACGATCCCGCTCAGCGGCAGCGACTGTATCACCGTCAGCGAGGCATCGGACGTGCCTGGCGGCAGGTCCACGATGAGCCAGTCCAGGTCGCCCCAGAAGACATCGCCCCAGAACTGCCGGATGGCTCCGCTGATGAGCGGCCCTCGCCAGATCACTGCCTCGTCCTCGTTGGGCAACAGCAGATTGATGGACATGATCTTGATGCCCGTCTTTGTCTGGGCCGGCAGGATGCCCAGGGGGCTTTGGCCGGGCCGGGCGCCGTCGGGAAAGAACATCTTGGGAATGCTGGGGCCGGTGATGTCGGCATCGAGCACGCCGACCCGTTCACCGTGACGACGCAGGGCCACCGCCAGCAGGCTGCTGACCAGTGATTTGCCCACGCCGCCCTTGCCGCTCATCACGGCCACTACTCGCTGGATGCTGTTGAGGTTCTCGGCGATTCCGCCTTCACCTGCACTGCCAATGCCGATACGCTTTTTCTCCTCGGCGGTCATTTCCGCCAGCTCAATGTCCACAGCCTCGGCGCCTTCCAGAGCCAGCACGGCAGCTCGCGCCTCGGACACGATCTGATCTTTCAGGGGACAGGCCAGCGTGGTCAAAGCCAGCGTGAAACGCACCTGACTGCCTTCGATCTCCACGTCCTTGACCATGCCCAGTTCCACCAGGCTGCGCCGCAACTCCGGATCCATCACCTCGCGCAGCGCGTCAATCACTCGTTCTTCAGTAAGCATCGTCCTTCCCTTACTTTCGTTGTTATTTGTTGGTGATCAGGTCCCAGTGATCGGGGATCAGTATGTTCCTGATCATCGATCACTGATACCTAATACCTGACTAGAAGCTCTCAAGATCTCTTCCGTCAGTGATCCCTTGCGATGATCAGGCCTGTCCGCTAAGACTTGGCGCCTGCCATCGTCACCAGCCGCACGCCGTGGCGGTGGATCTGTCGAAAGCTGGCGCCTTGGCTCACCAGCCGCAACACGCTGTCCACATCATCCACCAGCGTGCCCGAGAGGAGTTGCACACCGTGGTCGAAGAGCAACGGCGACAGCGGCGTACTGGGGCCAAGGAGCAGAACGTAGGCGTCCGGCCGGCAGAGCGCCACCAGTCCCTCGAAGGTGCCGTTAATCAGCGTCGTGCTGGAGATGGCCACCACGTCCGCCTGGGGAATGATCTCCGGCGCGTCTTCGGCCGGCAGATCTCCAGGCCCTGGGCTCAGTTCCAGCACCCACAACTGCCCCACGTGCGTCCGCAATCCCTCAATGAAAGGGAAATGGCCCACGATGGCGACGGCCCTGCTTTCGCCCCTCTCTTGGATGACGTCTGCGGCGTTCAGTTCCACGCAGATGGCTTCGTCCACTTCCAGCAGAGCATTGATTGCTGCCATGCCGATGCTGGCTTCCAGCAAGCTGTCGGAATGTATCAGGCCGGCCAATTCCAGGGCGCTGCGGTCCGCCAGCCGCCCTGCGTCTCGCACGGGGTGATGGCCGTGTTGGTGATGATCCTGCCCGCGCAGCGCCGAAGCTAACCCGCAACGGCGATGCCCCCTTCGTTCAATCACCACCGCCGTCCAGAACGCACCAATGCGCACCTCTTGCACTGCGGCGTCGCCGGACAGTACACCCAGCAGTTCAGCCGTAGTGCTCACCATGATCCTCCTCCATGTGTTGGTGGTAGGCTTGTAAGAACCGGTGTAGCACTCGGTCCGTCTCCCGCAGGCTCGCCACCCACCAGGCCAGGGCACGGTCACCCTCTTCCGTGATGTGGTAGACTCGCCGTGCCGGGCCGGCACTGGCCTCCGTGTCCCACTCAGAGGCCACCAGGGCGTCCTTCTCCATCTCCCGCAGGTAACGATAGACCACACTGGAGTCCACGGGATCTTCCGCGAAGCCGAAGGTTCTCAGGTTCTCGATCAGGTTGTAACCGTGGGAGCGGCCTTGGTGCAGCAGCAACAGCAGGCACGGCTGCACAAAACGGGCGATGCGCCGCCAGCGGGGCATGCCGTGACCCCCTCTCCAACCTTGTCGCCTGCCTGCGGGCATAGCGAACCTCCATGTGGTACTCATCTATGTGTACGCTGCACATAGATTATACGCAGGATGGTCCACCTTGTCAAATCGGCACTCGCACTTGCGCGAAGGGACTGACGGGCTGGCAGACCGGGAAACTGGTAGGCTGGCAGGCTAGCGGGCGACAAGTGCAGCTAGTGCAGCCGTGGCAGGACGTCCTTTCTTTGGTGGGAATCTGTGCACTGCTCCTACGATGGTCTGTGATGAATGCAGTCCCGGCTGACCCGGAATGCGTACGCAACCCAATGCACGATGCTCTTTGACCGGTGTGGCAAGGTGTGGTAAAATGGTGGCAGGAAGGAAGAAGGAAGCGTAGCGAAGGAGACGACATGGTTGACACCAACCTTATGGCCGCCATCCTGGATAGCCTCAAAGATCCTCTCTTGTTTGCCGATACAGCTCACATGGTCCGTTACATGAACAAGGCCGCCATCGCCTATTACAGCGAGGGAGAGAAGTACCTCGGCCGCTCGCTGCTGGATTGTCACAATGAACAGTCGCAGCATACCATCATCGAGACCCTGGCCGCAATGCGCACCGGACTGCAGGAGCGGCTCATCACTGATGATGAAGAGCACCGCATCTACATGAGGGCGGTGCGGGACGAGAACGGGCAGGTTCTGGGCTATTACGAGCGATATGAGCCGCCGACGAAGTGAGGGCCTTTCGCCCTGCTAATCCTGAGTCACAGTCACCGAGGAGGAACCCATGACGCTTCCCATCCGTTTGCGATCACTGCTGGAACCAGATGGTCTCAGCGTGCGTGTCCAAGTGGAGTTCGCCGCCCCTGACGGAGAAGGCGCGCCCATCTGCGCCCCCGCGCGCTTGGAGACAGACGACGGCCATACTCTGGATCTGGGCGTGCTTTGTGCCCCCACCGCCGTTACCTGGCGGGAGCAGCGCAGCCAGGAACTGGCTGTCCACATCTATGCCAGCCCAGGCGACCACACCGTTCGTCTCCATTGGGGCGCCGTCGCCGTTTCAGCGACCACTGGGCCAGAGGCTTTGACTGAAGAGCCCCCCGCGGCCCGCCCTGAACTGCCGCTGCTCGCCTTGCAGCATATTGAGCGGCAGCCACTGCAAGTGGCTGTCAACCTGCACGTGAACGATTTGGCGCCGGAGCAGCGACTGCGCATAGATGGCGGCGCGGGCCAGGTGCATTGGCTGAGCGGCGCGGATGGCCCCGATCAGACTGTTGAGAGGGTCCTCGACTATTCTAAGTCGGGCAGCCACACGGTGGCCGTGGATCTGCTGGACGATGATGGTTTTTGGCTGGCGACCTTGGCCGAAAGCCCTCTGGAGGTTGCCTTCCCGGTGCAGGAGCCGATGATCTTCGAGGAACCTGCGGCGGACATCCCCGAGATAGTCTTCGTCGCTCCTGCCGAGGTACCACAGACCGCAACCGAGTATCAGCCTTGGTTGCCCTTCCGCTACGCTCGACCCATGTGGAGTGGGGCGCTTACTTACACCACACCCGGCGGCGGCCAGGTCTCCCGCTCCCTGGGATGGGGCACCTACCTGTCCATCAAGGCCGAGACGATGGTCGGCGGCGCGCTCTGGTACCAGACGGGTGGCCGGGATTGGATCGCTGCCAGCGCGGTACATATCCTGCAGACTTCGGAACTGCGGGGCGTGGAGTTTGGTGGGTCCCCGGGGCCTCCCCCCGAGCCTCCCCCCGAGCCTCCACCCGAACCGCCGCCAGAGCCTCCGCCCGAGCCCCCTCCTGGGCCGCCGTCGGAGCCGGTGGGGCGGGGCGTAGTCATCACCACGGTGCTGAACGTGCGTGCCCGCCCTGGGGTGCGGCCAGACAATCCGCCGGTGGACCAGTTGCGGAGTGGCGCGGAGGTGGACATCTTCGAGGAGGAAAGTCACGCAGGCGACATCTGGTATCGCATTGGCGCCGATCGCTGGGTGCACAGTGACTGGGTGCGGCGTATAGGGGAGCCGGTGCCGCCTCCGGCGCCGCCTCCAGTGCCGCCCCCCGAGCCTCCACCCGCCCCCCCTCCCACGCCGCCGTCGGAGCCGATAGGGAGGGGTGTGGTCACTGCCACGTTGCTGAACGTGCGTGCCCGCCCTGGGGTGCGGCCGGACAATCCGGCGGTGGATCGGTTGCGGAGCGGCGCGGAGGTGGACATCTTCGAGGAGGGAAGCTACGCGGGCGACATCTGGTATCGCATTGGCGCCGATCGCTGGGTGCACAGTGACTGGGTGCGGCGTATAGAGGAGCCGCCTCCTGGCCCGCCGCCAGAGCCTCCACCCGAACCCTCTCCCACGCCGCCGTCAGAGCCGATAGGGAGGGGTGTGGTCACTGCCACTACGCTGAACGTGCGTGCCCGCCCTGGGGTGCGGCCGGACAATCCGGTGGTGGACCAGTTGCGGAGTGGCACGGAGGTGGACATCTTCGAGGAGAAGAGCTACATAGGCGACATCTGGTATCGCATCGGCGGCGATCGCTGGGTGCACAGTGACTGGGTGCGGCGCATAGAGGAAGAGGAGACAGGGCCGCCTCCGGAACCTCCGCCGGGACCTCCTCCCGGGCCACCGTCGGAGCCGATAGGGCGGGGCGTAGTCACCGCCACGTTGCTGAACGTACGTGCCCTCCCCGGCGTGCGGCCGGACAATCCGGTGCTGGACCAGTTGTGGAGTGGTGCGGAGGTGGACATCTTCGAGGAGGAGAGCTACGCGGGCGATATTTGGTATCGCATCGGCGAGGATCGCTGGGTACACAGTGACTGGGTGCGCTGGTTGGGGAGCAGGTCTCGATCTGTTGCTGCTGCGGCGCTGCTCACCTCCACTGCCGGTCCGGTGAGTCTGCCGGTGGGCTGGGTGGTGTCGCAATTGCTCAACGTGCGCTCCGTGCCTGGCACGGCCCCCGAGAATCCGCCGGTGGATGAGGTCTACCACAACCAGCGGCTGAATATCCTGGAGACTCGCCTGGCGGACGGTATCGACTGGTATCGCATCGGCCAGGACCGCTGGGTGCACGGGGGATACGTGGCGGTGGCGCGCTTCAAGCCTCGGCCTTCCTCTATCGGCCCCACGGAGCGCTGGGTGGGAATCTGCCTGAAGGAACAGACGGCGGTGGCTTATGAGGGGGACTATCCGGTCTATGCGGCCATGACGGCCACGGGCCTGCCCGGCACGCCAACGGTACAGGGCATCTTCCGCACCTGGCACCGAGTGGCCTCGGCGCGCATGGTTGGGCCTGGCTACTACCTGGAAGACGTGACCTGGACCTGTTACTTCTACTCGGGCTATGCCCTGCATACCTCCTATTGGCACGATGCCTTTGGCAGCCCCCGCAGCCACGGCTGCATCAATCTAAGCCCCTACGATGCCTGGTGGATCTTCCGGTGGAGTGAGTCCGGCGGCCCCAACAGCCCGGCTGTATACGTCTACTGGGCGTGAATGACTCTCGAACCGTAGAAGGATGACGGTCAAGAACGTCTATGCCCTGGCGGTGGGGCTGGTCGGCGGCCATCTTCGCCCAGGGGTTGTCGGAGATCTCCTATATGGTGCAACAAATGAAGGAGAGACAAGAAAAAAGGAGAAATGCCATGTCCCGTCTTCTGATTGCTGCGCTTGTTTTCGTCTTGCTACTCGCTGCCTGCGGGGAGAGACCTTTGGTCTACAAGAACGAGGAGTATGGGTTCAGTCTAACGTTTCCATAGACCTGGGAGGGATATGAAGTTACAGTCCACCCAGACGGAACTGTCTGCTTCTCGTTCGATCGTCCCTTGCCACTATGCATACTCCAACTCTATATCCGCAGCAAAGATGAGTGGAATGACATGAAAGAAAGCCCCAAGGCGCCTGCTTTCATTGGTGAGAGCGAGGAGTATGTGTTTCTCACCGATCACTACAGTTCCGAATGCGTGCAGATGGACGAGTTCCAATGTGAACGGCATCACGAAGCCCCCTCGATTGTCGAGACTTTCAAGTTGACTGAGTGATGTGAAGGTAGCAGGCTCAGTCCTGGTCGGAGGGGCGGTCCCCTGCACCGCCGACACCGGCAAGAGGCAGTGGGTGACGTCCCGCCACCGCTGCCCCAGGGACGGGGAGCCTCGCACGCTAGTTCTCGGCCCCTACTGGCTGCTGGACCAATTCCTGCGGGACCTGTGAGACCGGCTGAGCGAGGAAGCGCTTATCCAATCCGCCCGCTTCCAGGTCAGCCCGATGGGAGAGGCCCCAGGCCCCCTCATTGGTCGAGATGAAGAGGTGAGTAGATGCCTTGCCAAGCTCTGCCACACTATCTACTAACTGACCATGCCCGTCTGGAAATGCAGAGGCGTGGCATTACTGAGGCCGACGTGGCTGCTGTGTTGACAGCGCCGGAACAGAGCGAAGAGATACGACCTGGACGTTGTGTTTATCAATCCAGGATGACCTTTGACGACCTGTCCAGGGTCTATCTGCTGCGTGTGTTTGTGGACACAGACCGTGAGCCACCCGAAGTCGTCACTGTCTACCGTACCGGCAAGGTTCGGAAGTACTGGAGGTGAAGGATGCGAGTAATCTATGATGTCCAAACAGACACCCTGACTATTATCTTGGCTGAAGCGCCTGTAGCGGAAAGCGACGAAGACAAGCCAGGCATCATCCTGGATTATGATGCTGATGGGAACATGGTCTCGCTGGAGATTCTGGACGCTTCGCATCGGGTGATTCAACCAACTCAAATGGTATACGAGTTGGCAGGGCAGATGGCTTGAGGCGCCATCCCATAGCAATTGATGAGCAGTTCATCACAGGATTGACGGAATTGTCTGCTTCTCGTTCGATCGCCCGTTGCCACTATGCATCTTCCAACTCTATATCCGCAGCAAAGATGAGTGGAATGACATGAAAGCAAGCCCCAAGGCGCCTGCTTCCATTGGTGAGAGCGAGGAGTATGTGTTTCTCACCGACCACTACAGTTCTGAAGGCGTGCAGATGGACGAGTTCCAATGTGAACGGCATCACGAAGTCCCCTCGATTGTCGAGCCTTTCAAGTTGACTGAGTGATGTGAAGGTTGCCAGCTCAGTTCCTGACCAATCCTTGTGCTAGCTCCTCGTGCTCAGGAGATGGCAGAGATATCGGACACCAGCGCCGCGTCTTGGGCAAGCACGGGGCGGCGTTTGGTATTGAAAGACAGGGCCTGAGGAAGGATAACGACTACAATCTGAGCCCCTCCCGCTACGTGGCCACCGACGACGTGGAGCCGCCCTGCCCCTGGAGGAGGCGCTGGCGTTGCTGGCCCAGGCGGAGGATGCGGGGGCCGAGGCCGACGCGGAACTGAACGCTGTCTTGGCGAGGTTGGGGTTTGCGGGGTGGCAGAGCAATGGATAGGAGGCCTCCGTGCGCCCAGTTGGTGCTGTCTCTCTTGCCCTCCTTTATTTGCATTTTAGGGGAAAAGTGATAATATAGTCTTGGCCTATTCGCATCTGTGCGAATAAGGCCTGATCTTCCCGTTGCGACAGGAGCGTTGGCGGATGGACCCCGAAGCCTTCCATGGAAGTCCGACCGGGCGAGTGGCGCGCACGCCCACCGGGTACTGGGCCTTCGTGCCCAACCCTCTTCCCCCTGCATTGCCGTGGACACCAGGCCTGGTGGCCACCCTCTCGGAGGCTGATCGGGCGCTAGGTGAGCTGGCGGGCCTGGGTCGCTCGCTTCCCAACCCGCATCTTCTCATCCGCCCCTTCGTGCGCCTGGAGGCAGTCCTCTCTTCCCGCATCGAGGGCACGCGGGCATCCTTCTCCGATCTCTACACCTACGAGGCAGTCCAACTGGCGCTGTTTGAGCCATCGTCGGACGTGCACGAGGTGTATAACTACGTGCGGGCGTTGGAGTACGGCCTGGAGCGGCTGCGGGCGTTGCCCCTGAGCCTGCGCTTGATCCGGGAGATCCACGTCCGGCTGATGGAAGGGGTGCGCGGGGAGCATCAGACCCCTGGGGAATTCCGGCGCAGCCAGAACTGGATTGGCCCGCCAGGGTCCACGCCCAGCGACGCGCTCTTTGTGCCGCCCCCGGTGCCAGAGATGTGGGAAGCGCTGGATGCTTTTGAGAAGTTCCTACACTCCCCCTCCACATTGCCCCCCTTGGTGCGCCTGGGACTGATTCATTGCCAGTTCGAGGCCATTCATCCCTTCCTGGACGGCAACGGTCGGATCGGGCGGCTGCTCATCACGCTACTGTTGTGTGCCTGGGGTCTATTGCCTGAACCGCTGCTGTACCTGAGTGCCTACTTCGAGGCCAAGCGGCAGGCTTACTATGATCTCTTGTTGGCGGTAAGTCAGCGGGGCGCGTGGGAGGAGTGGTTGACCTTCTTCCTGCGAGGGGTGGTTGCCCAGGCGCGGGATGCCGTGGTCCGGGCGGAGCGTCTACAGGACCTGCACGGACAGTACCGGGCGCAATTCCAGACGGCGCGGGCGGCGGCGCGGCTGTTGCGGGTGGTGGACTTGCTGTTCGCCCAGCCGGTGCTGACGGTGCGCCAGGTGGAGATAGCCCTGGGCGTGAACTTTTCCACCGCTCAGCGGTATGTGAACCAACTGGAGGAAGCGGGGCTGTTGCGGGAGATCACCGGCCAGGCCCGCAACCGGGTCTACCGGGCCGACGAGGTGTTGCGGGTCATCGAGGAGCCTTTGAATCTCGCCGACGGTGTCCTTCCTGGAAAGGCACGATGATGCGTGCGAACGAGCTGCGAACCCAGACCTCCGAAGTCTTGGGGACTTTGGAAGTCTCCAACGGCTTCAAAGACAGCGGGATCGGCCCGATGCCAGTGGATTGGGAAGTGACGAGATGAAAGACGAATCGGCGTTAAGGTTGGCCATATCCCTGCACACAAATCCAGGAGTTTATGCTTTGCTGCTTGGCTCTGGCGTTTCCAGGGCCGCTGGAGTCCCCACTGGCTGGGAGATCGTGCTGGACCTAATCCGTAAGGTGGCAGCCGTTGAAGGAGAGGAGCCCCAGCCCAACCCTGAGACCTGGCATCATCAGAGATTCGGTGAACCGCCCGGCTATGCAAAACTGCTAGACAGACTGACCACAACAGCAGCAGAGCGTATGGCTTTGTTACGCTCTTATTTTCAGCCAACCGAAGAGGAACGGGAACAGGGGTTAAAAACTCCGAGTCTTGCTCATCAAGCTATTGCTACCTTTGCAAAACACGGCTATATCCGCATGATTCTGACGACAAACTTTGACCGCCTCATAGAAAGGGCCCTTGAGGAGGAAGGTGTAGTTCCCGATGTCATCAGTTCTGATGATGACCTGCAAGGCGCGATGCCGTATGTTCACTCTCGATGCGTCGTTGTCAAACTACATGGTGACTATCGCGACACACGCACCAAAAACACGCCTGAAGAGCTGGAGAATTACTCGCAAGCGCTCAATGAATCCCTGGGCCGCGTTCTTGATGAGTTCGGTCTGATCATTTGTGGTTGGTCTGGCGAGTGGGACACGGCCCTCAGGGATGCCATTCTGCGCAGTCCCAACCGACGTTTTGCTACCTATTGGCTTGCCAAGGGTGAGACAACTGAAGAAGCTCAACACATCATCCAACACCGACGGGCAGAAGTCATACAGATTGAAAGTGCCGACATGTTTTTCACAGAACTGATCGAGAAGGTTGAGTCATTGCGGGAGCTAGAGCGTCCCCATCCACTTTCCACGGCGGTGGCAGTGGAGACCGTGAAGCGGTATTTGGCAGAACCCCGACACCGCATTCGACTACGCGATTTGATTCACGAGGAGACCGAGCAAGTCTACCACAAGCTGAGATCAGAGCGCTTTGGCATGCAAGTGCCTAAACCAACCAAGGAACTCTTCCAACAACGTATGCGTGAATATGAGGCTGTCGTTGAGCGGTTAGTGGCGATGCTGGCCGCTCTAAGCTATCACGATGAAGGTGAAAAAGCCTATCTACTGACGCAGTGTATCGAGAGGCTCGTCCAATTCGCAAGAGGTGAACGCTCAAGCCGCCTAGATGACCTGCAATTCTATCCGGCATTATTAGTCATTTACGCTGCTGGTATCAGCGCTCTTGCGGCGAAGCGCTTTCGGCATTTAGCAGCAATTCTGAGGACGCCCCAATATCATGACCAGCGTTGTCGCCAAAGAAGACCTGCAATCAATGCACTTCGTGTGAGTTCGGTGTTTTCTCGCGGAGCCGACAAGTGGGTGCCACATGAGGACGCCGAGAGCCCTCTCACTCCAGCTAATAACTACCTTTTTGACCTACTACGTCCCATGCTGCACGACTACATGCCCGACGACACAAAGTTTGAGGAGACGTTTGACACCTTTGAATATCTCTTAGCACTAACTTATATGGACCTTATGCCTGAGCCAGGGGTACCTATAGGACGGTTTGCACGGGTGTACAAATATCCAGAGACCTGGGAACGCTCTCCCCTCGCTGAATTTGCACGGGTTGAGCCTGAGAAGGGAGTGGACGGAGAGCTACTTAGAGCAGGTTTCTTTGGCGGATCGGTTGATCGCTTCAAGGAGATTGTGCAAACTCATCGCGATGGGCTTCAAGAAGTGACAAGAGAATGGTGGTAATGCTCCCTCACGTTAATCTTCCCGAGGACTTCAAAGAGACGGAGATTGGCCCGATTCCGGTGGATTGGGATGTGATGCCGCTAAGCCAAGTAGCAGAGCACAATAAGATCACAATCAACCCGCAGTCTTATCGGGACGAGGTATTTGATTACTATAGCATTCCAGCTTGTCAGGTATCAGACAAGCCTGCTTTGGAGCACGGGCAGCAGCGGGACGTATGGTCATCGAGCTACGATAAAAACGAGGCACGCCGTGTCCCCCCTGTTCCCTCACGCCATCAGAGCATAGATGTTCTGCCCTGCTCCCCAATAGTTGTCGTAGACGTGCTGGTAGATTTGGGCGCTTTTCTGCTGGCACATTTTGTCGGTGTAGCGTTCGGGGAGTCGCCAGATCATATCTTTGATAACGATCCGCACTGCCGCACGGGATTGCTGGCGCTTTCGCCAGTCGAGCACCAGTTTCTCTCGCTTGAGAGTGTCTAGGAGCTCGCGAGCGATACGTTTGACTTCAAGCTTCTCTTTCTCCTTCAGGCCGGGCTCGGGGCGGGTGAGGATATCGAAGACGGCAAGCTCTTCTTCACTGAGAGTTTCAGCGATAGCACGTTGCTCTTCTTCGTCAAGTCGTTGGGCGAACTCGAGCAACTCGGCAAAGAATTCTTCGATGTTACGGGAGCCAGCGTTGTACTCGTCAATCATTCTCTGGAACTCTTCCAGGTAGTTCGAGCGGCTCCGGTTCAAGCGCACCATGCGCCGCAACTTGGCGTTGATGGTACCTCGCAGCTTCTCGGCCTCGGTGCGCTTGCGCCCTTGCTCAAATTGCTGCTTGAGCGCCTCGAAATCTATCTGGCTCAGATCATAGAGTATCCCTGATTCGCGGATGGCATAGGGCCTGGCGGTGACGGACTCGTCCAACAGCTCCTCGACCGCGTCTATCACCTCGGAGATGTCAGCCTCAGGTGTCAGTGCACGGATCTTATCTGCAAGAACCGCAAAGACCTTGCGCCTGGGGCTGAATTCCCCAGCCCGCGTGTCGGGCAGGATGGCCTTGAAGAGCCGGTCCACGTTACTCGCCAGGGCCAGGTACTTGCTCTTGAGTTCGTCGTTGACGATGATTCTCTCGACGGCGTCATCCATTAGTGCAATGCGCTCGTAGCCTTCGCTGCCCAGGATCGGCTCGATGTCTACGCCGCGCTCGGCGCAGAAGGCAGTAGCTTCCTGAATGGCCTCGCGTAGCCGCTCGACTAGGGCGTCCTTGTCCTTGACCGGCTCCTCGCCAGGCTGGAGTTCGCCATCCGGCCCGGTGCCGTAGATGGCCAGCGCCCGCTGCAGGTCGCGGAAGATCCCGACGTAGTCCACGATCAGGCCGTTGACCTTCTCCCCAAAGACACGGTTGGCCCGGGTGATGGTCTGCATCAAGGTGTGGTTGCGCATCGGACGGTCCAGGTAGATGGTAGAGCACGCGTGCACATCGAAGCCCGTACGCCACATGGCGCAGACGAAGACCAGTCGGAAGGGGTCATCAGGGTCCTTGAACTTCTCGTCCAGTTCCTCGGTCACCACCCGCCGGCGATGAGGCAGGATGTCCAACCCCTTGTCGCGGAACTTCTGCACTTCTCCTTGCTCTGACGAGATCACCACCGCCATGTCCGTCTCTTCCATGAAGGCAATCTTGGCTTCCGACGCAGCTTGCTCCTCCAACGATGCGGTAGCGAGCTGGGCCTGCAAGTCCTCAAGGGCACGCCGCCAGTATTTCTGAACCTTGTCGTACATCTGAACGGTGGTGAGCTTATCAATGGAGACGACCATGGCCTTGCCCAGGTAGCCCCGGTTGATAAAGTGGTCCACAATGTCCTCAGCGACTCTCTCCAGCCGGTCATCGCGGGTGATGACCTGGTACTCCCGTGAGAATTCCCGCGCCAGCATTGCCTCCTGGGCATCGTCCAGCTCCGCCTCCTCCAGCAGTCGCTGCATGTCCTCGTTCAACTCCTCGTTGGTGAGCTGCACCTCAGGGACGCGGTTCTCGTAGTAGAGGGGAACGGTGGCTTTGTCTTCGTTGGATTGCTTGTAGCTGTAGAAGCTGACGTACTCGCCGAAGACCTCCCGCGTCTTCTCCTCGCCAACCACCAGCGGGGTGGCGGTGAAGCCGATGAAGGCGGCGTTGGGCAGGGCGTGCCGCATGTTCATGGCCAGGATGTCGTACTGGCTGCGGTGTGCCTCGTCGGTCATGACGATGATGTCGGAGCGGTCCGAGAGTCTGGGGTAGGGCTCTCCGCCCCGGGTGTGGAACTTGTGGATCAGGGTGAAGACGTAGCGGTGATCCTCTTTCAACATTTGCTTGAGATGCGCGCCGTCCTGAGCCCGGACGCGCTTTTCCGCCTCAATGACGACCCCGCAGCGGGCGAACCTCTTATAGATCTGGTCATCCAGGTCAAGGCGGTCGGTGATGATGACGAAAGTCCAGTTGCCGGGGAGCTTGCGCAGGATCTTCTGGGAGAGGAAGATCATTGAGAAGCTCTTGCCGCTGCCTTGGGTGTGCCAGAAGACGCCCAGCCGTCCTCGGTTATCCCTGATCTGACGCACCGCTTCGATGGCATTGGCGACACCCAGGTACTGGTGGTTCTTGGTCACGATCTTGATGAGGCCACCGCGCACTTCCTGAAAAAGGACGAAGTTCTCAGCAATGTCCAGGAAGCGACCTGGTGCGCAAGAGCCTCGGATCAGGGTGTCCAGGGAGATGATGCCTTCCTCGCCCTCCCTGTTGATCTTCTTCCATGGGCTGAAGTGCTCCCATTCGGAGGTGATGGTACCGATGCGGCCGTCGCTGCCGTTGGAGAGGATGATGAACCCGTTGTACCAGAGGAGATGGGGGATGGTGTCCTTGTAGTCGCTGAGGTTCTTGCGATAGGCGTCTTTGAGACGCTTGTGGTGAGCCTTTAGCTCCCCAAAGAGGAGCGGCAGGCCGTTGACGAAGCCCACCAGGTCGGCGCGACGGGTGTAGATGTCGCCCGTGACCCAGAACTGCTGAACCATCAGGAAGTCGTTGTGGGCAGGATTGGCCCAATCAATGACCGCGACCCGCCCTAACCGCTCCTCGCCGTCCGTGTCCCGGTAGGTGACGGGGATGCCATCCTTGAGCAGGGCGTAGATCTCCCGGTTGGCGTGGACCAGGGTCATAGCGGAGCGGGCGCGGGTGAGCTGCTCGACGGCTTGGTGGAGGGCTTCCGGGGGTAGGTCGGGGTTGAGATTGGCGAGGGCTGCCTCCAGGCGCGGGCGCAGGATGACCTCGTTGCGCGTCGCCCGGCCCAGGTATGGCCCCGTTCCGGTGCCTGGCGTTTCGCCGTAGACCTCGTAGTAGGCGTTGACCGTCTCCCAGCCCAACTCGGCAAAGAGGGCCAGGGTGGCATTCTCTAGGGCTTCTTCAGCATCCGGATTGCTGTAGTCCACTTGTCTAGTTCTCCGACGTTGACTGACACACTTAGGCGGCTATTCGGCAGATGGTTTCTCGCTGCAATACTCGTGCCAGTACTGATGCAAGTGTCCACGGATACCAGGTTTGGGGTTGTAACCGGGATAGATGGCTCGGAATTGGTCTTCCGCTGCCTCTAAAGACTCTGTCGGCAACGCACCAAGCCGGGCCGCCATATACAGGAGGGCGATGGCAGGGGACCTGGACTCGCCCTGATTACAGTGAATCAAGACCCGCGAGCCTTGGGCCAGGGCTTCGTCGATGAAACCCAAGGCTGCGTCGATCATCCCCTTATCGAAGAAGGTTGGGTTGTCAACATCCACGATGTTCAGGATCAAACGGTTGCCCCGGCGTGCTACCAGATACTCGGGGTGGTACTTGGGTGCTCCCCGACCGCGGTATCCCAGTGCTTGTCTATGGTATGGTTCCCTGCAAGCGTGGATAACTGCCCATCCCTCTTGCCCCACTACGCCAAACTCATAGTCTTCTTCATCACCGACAAACAGGTTGGGATGAACTTCAATCATCGGTTAGTCCTCCCGTGTCAATGGGCAAGTCCGACACATCCACCTCGCCAGAGATGAGGCGGGGGAGCAACAGGTCGCGCGTGCGGCGAAGGTTAGCGTTTCTCGATCGAAGGGTTCGGACCTGTTTGAACACTGGCTTGACGACGTTCTGGAATCGCCACGTCAGATTAGTGTCCGGAAGCAAGATAGGCAGCAGGTATGCCTGATTCCTGCTCAACCCGGGGACTGCGGTGTCGGTACTGATGAAGTTTTGGTATTGTAGGTTGTAGTAGACATAGTGCAAGCATGCGTTGGTTCGAACGTAGAACACTGTGTCAATGGGATAGAAATCATCATCTGACCAGAACACACTGCCGACGTTCCCCTTCCGCCCAACAACGATCCCTGGCCCTTCGACGAGACTCTCGGCATGCGAATCAATGACTCCGCTTGAGCCGTAGACCGGGTATGGCCCCGGCGCTCTGTCAGACTTCCTTAAGCCCTTGCCATAAGCGAGTTCGATGACATCGCCTAGTTGTCTCACCTCCCACCCCTCTGGGATCGGCCCAAGCTCCGAATCCACCATGGTCACCTGCTCGTGGCCGGGGAAGCGGAAGTGCACGAACCACTCACGGTAGATGGCCTGCGCCATCGCCTCCAGGATGGCGATGCGCTTGGTGTTGTTCTCGATGAGATCGTCGTAGGCAGAGAGGATGGCGGCAATTCTGCGCTGGGTGGGGAGGGGTGGGACTCTAAGCTTCATGCGTTTCAGGTTGGCCTGTGACAGCTTCGGTTGAGCGGCCCCCGTGATGTAGCCAGATATGTCGGCCTGATCGAACCAGGCCTTTATGAAGTAGTCATGAGCCCTACCTTTGATCGCTCGCAGGACATGAGCGTGGTTATTGACCCAGAACTTGCCTGCTGCAAAGAATGCGATTGGCGTCTTGCGGCTATTTAGATTCTCGCCGTCTTCGGCGACTAACAGGTACTCTCCGTCAAAGATGTAATCGTCAATATGATCAATGATCCCTGAGGCCCCGTAATAGGGAAAAGGCCCTTGCCGCATACGCCGCTCTCGACTGCTCAGTGGAACTCTCTTGCGGTCGAACAGTTCAATTAGCTCGCCCATCTCAGTCTCTCGCCAATCGGATGCACTTTTGCTTTCCGCAATCCGATCTACCAGCTTATGGGTCTCGGCGTCGGGCACTCGCACACCGGGCGTGTTCATTGCAACGAGCGCAACTTCGCGTTGACTTCATCCAGATCAAAGGCCGCAGGGTCAAACTCGCCGCCCACCCACTCCAGATACTCCTCGTGTTCGGGATGGTCGGGGTCCTGGATGGCCTCCAGGAAACCAAAGTAGCCCCCTATGCCGCCCACGTCCTCCGGCGGGCAGGCGCGCCGGCCCTTGATGCACAGCGGGTAATGCTGGCCCAGCTCCGGCAGCACGATCTTTTCCACCAACACCTGGTGCAGCCAACTATCGCCGAAGTCGTACTCGTAGCGGAACTTGAAGCCCTCGCCGGGGATGATCTGGCGCAGCGTCACATCCTGTTCGTCGTGCATGTCCAGGTAATCGTCATAGTCTGGGTGAGGCTCGCCAAAGTAGGTTCCCTGCACGATGAACTGGTGGAGGTGGTAGTTCCACCAGCCCATAACCTCCTGGATGATGGGGTGCAGGTCCCCCAGGGTGATGTCGCTGCGCACCAGCAGTCGCCGCCAGATAGGGGGTTTGCTGTCTTCCAACGTCACTTTGACCTGGTAGATCTTTGCTTTCGGGGACATCGTTTGCCTCCTGTCGCGGCTTGGAGATGACCGCTCTCTGAGATTAGGGAGTTGGTCGGGCGGGACCAACACCCGGATGGTGCGGGGCTTCCTCGGCACTCTGGTGATGAGTCCCCGCTCTTCCAGCTTGAGCACCATCTGGTGGACGGTGGGAGGGCTGACACCGAAGAAGCGCTGCATGTCCGCCTCCGCTGGAGGCTGGCCGTGCATCACAGTATAGTTGTAGATGAAAGTCAGATACTGCCCCTGTTTCTTCGTGTAGTCTAAGCAGACATCCTTGTCTCCTCCAGCTATCGCAGGCCGTCCAGCAACTGCGCTACGTTCTCCGCGATGCGCTCTTCCAGTTCGTGCGCCTCAGTGTTGAGCACCTCTAACTCCTCCTGCAGCTCAGTGAGCCGCTCGGCGAAGTCGAAGTCCTCCTCTTCCCGCTCGGCCACACCCACGTAGCGGCCCGGGTTGAGGCTCCAGCCCTGGGCCTCGATCTCCTCCAGTGTGGCCACCTTGCACAGTCCCGCCACGTCGCGGTAGGTGCCGTCGGGGAAGTGTCCGGCCATCAACTCACCGCTGCCCTGGGTCGTTTCCGGCTCCCTTCCTCGGTAGAGCCGCACGATGTTGGCCAGGAACTCGATCTGCGCCGGGGTGAACTCGCGATGGGCACGATCTACCTGCGTGTAGATGCCGCGTCCGTCCAGGAAGAGCACTCTGTCGCGCCGGTCGGTCTGCGCCTTGCCGTTGTCCAGGAACCAGAGGGTGCAGGGCAGCGTGACGGTGTAGAAGAAGTTGGAGGCCACGGCGACCATCACGTCCACCGCGCCGGACTGGATCAGCTTCTTGCGGATCTCCAACTCCGAGCTGCGAGCGTCGGCGGCGGAGTTGGCCATCACGAAGCCCGCGCGGCCCGTCTCGTTCAGAGCGCTGTAGAAGATCTGGATCCACAGGTAGTTGGCGTTGTCGGCGCGTGGCGGCTTGAAGGGGAAGCGGGGATCGTCCTTGAGGCGGTCTTTGTCCACCCGGTTGACGTTGAAGGGCGGATTGGCCATCACGAAGTCGAACTTGCCCACGCTGCGGTGTATGTCCTCGTAGTAGGTGTTGGCTTGGCGGATGTCGCCAGCTAGTCCGTGAACCGCCAGGTTCATCTTGCACAACCGCACCGTCCCGGCGACCCGCTCCTGGCCGTAGATGCTGATCTCGGCGCTGGGGTTCTGCTGGCGCCGCTGCACGAAGCGGGCGGACTGCACGAACATGCCGCCGGAGCCGCAGGCCGGGTCGAGGATGCGCCCATGGTAGGGCTCGATGATCTCCACGATCAGCCGGACGAGGGAGGTGGGGGTGAAGAACTCGCCGCCCCGCTGCCCCTCGCTCATGGCGAACTTGCCCAGGAAGTACTCGTAGATCTTGCCGAAGACGTCGCCCTGCAGGTCCATCTGGATGGAACTGAACATCCTGAGCAGCGAGACCAGCGTGCCATTGTCCATGCGGTTGTAGGTCTTGGGGAGGATGCCCCGAAGATCGGGGTTCTCCGCCTCAATGGCCTTCATGGCATCGTTGATGGCCCGTCCGATATTCTTGCCTTCTGGGAG
>Ga0075114_10000273_pt1 | contig 34821 bp, 29 predicted proteins | sample AntAceMetag02UKM_FD_69784 | JGI IMG/M metagenome (GOLD analysis project Ga0075114, IMG submission 69784) | Saline lake microbial communities from Ace Lake, Antarctica - Antarctic Ace Lake Metagenome 02UKM | ecosystem: Environmental > Aquatic > Non-marine Saline and Alkaline > Saline | place... | reverse complement strand
TGGAACCGGTGGTGGCCGACGGCGAGGAAGTCGTCATCTACGCCCCGCACATCAGCGAGGTGTCGTACACACACGGTGAGGTCATTGATCAGATCGGCTACCACGTGCGGGACTACTTCGCCAAGCAGTGGGAGCGCTTTGAGCACCGCCCCTGGGGCGTGCTGGCCCATTCCACCCACGTGCGCGGCGGGGGCGCCTATGACGCGGAGACGGGCATCGAGCGCCCGCGCATTCAGGTGACTCTGGCCACCGGCATCCCCCGCGAGCGTTGCGAGCGCATCAATCTTGGCTATCTGGATCCGGCGGCAATAGACCCGGAGGAATGGGCGGATCGCGAGGATGAAGGTATCCTGCTGGTAAGGAAAGCGGGAGAAATGCTATATCGGCTGAAATCAACAAATCGGAGGTACTACAAATGAGTACACACGCAGGACTGTGTGACTTCGGACTGATTGGATTGGCCGTCATGGGGCAGAACCTGGTATTGAACGTTGAGCGAAACGGGTTCTCTGTGGCCGTCTACAACCGCACGGCCGCCCGCACGGAGGAATTCATGGCCGGACCGGCCCAAGGCAAGAACATCCGGCCTAGCTACACTCTGGAAGAGTTCGTCGGGTCGCTGAAGCGGCCGCGCAAGATCATGATCATGGTCAAGGCCGGGGCTCCGGTGGACGGCGTGATCGAGCAACTCAAGTTGCTACTCGATCCTGGAGACCTGCTCATTGACGGCGGGAACTCCTTCTTCGGCGACACCGAGCGGCGCGCCGAGGATCTGGAAGCGGCTGGCATCCTCTACCTGGGCAGCGGCGTCTCCGGCGGAGAGTACGGCGCTCTGTGGGGCCCGAGCATCATGCCCGGTGGACAGCGCGATGCCTGGAAGATGCTGCAACCTGTTCTCACCGCCGTCTCGGCCAAAGTGGACGGCGAGCCTTGCGTCGCCTACATCGGCCCGCGTGGCGCCGGCCACTACGTCAAGATGGTGCACAACGGCATCGAGTACGGCGACATGCAGCTCATCGCCGAGTCATACGACATCCTGCACCGCGCCGGTGGCCTTTCGGCAGCGGAACTGCACGAGGTCTTCGCCGAATGGAACCGCGGCGAGCTGGAATCCTACCTGATCGAGATCACCGCGGACATCCTCGCCAAGCTGGACGAAGAGACGGGGCAGCCGCTGGTGGACGCCATACTGGACGAGGCCAAGCAGAAGGGCACCGGCAAGTGGACGTCGCAGAGCGCTCTGGACCTGGGTGCGCCCACACCGACCATCAACGCTGCCGTGGAGAGCCGCATCATCTCTGCTTACAAGGACGAGCGGGTGGCAGCCTCGAAGGTCCTCTCCGGTCCGGAGGTCAGGTACGATGGCGATGACCAATCGCTCATCGCCGATGTGCGCGCGGCGCTCTACGCGGCCAAGATATGCTCCTATGCTCAGGGCTTCGCCCTGCTTCGGGCGGCCAGCGGGGAGTACGACTATGGCCTGGATCTTGGCGAGATCGCTCGCATCTGGCGGGGTGGCTGCATCATCCGGGCCGGGTTCCTGAATGACATCCGCTCCGCGTTTCAGAAGTACCCGGAACTGCCCAACCTGCTGCTCGACCCGTATTTCAAGGAGGCGGTGGAGATGCGCCAGGGTGCGCTTCGACGGGTGATCCAGACGGCAGTGCGGCTGGGCATCCCCTGTCTGGCCTTCAGCGCCTCGCTGGCCTACTATGATGCCTACCGCACGGCCCGGTTGCCAGCCAACCTGACCCAGGCGCAGCGGGACTACTTTGGCGCCCACACCTACCGGCGGCTGGACAAGGAAGGCAGCTTCCACACCGAATGGCAGTAGGGGGGACCCATGTCCAGACCTAGGAACGTCGTCGTCGCCCAGTCGGGTGGACCGACGCCGGTGATCAACAACTCGCTGCGCGGCATCGTGGAGACCTGTCGCTCCATGCCAGAGCACTTTGGCAGCGTCTACGCGGGCTGGCATGGCATCGAAGGCGTGCTGCGAGAGCAGCTTCTGGATCTCTCGGCACAGCCTGAGGAGGAAATCAGCCTGCTGGGTGTCACTCCGGCGGCCGGGGCTATCGGCACATGCCGCTACAAGATGAAACCGGCCCAGCAGGAAGACTTCGAGCGGGTGATTGAGGTCTTCAAGGCACATGACGTCGGCTACTTCTTCTACATTGGCGGCAACGACTCCATGGATACCGCCCACAAGGTGGCCAATCTTGCCCGCGAGCGCGGGCTGGGGTTAGTGTCCACCGGCGTGCCCAAGACCATTGACAACGACGTAGGCGATTCCGAGTTCAAGTTGATTGACCACACACCAGGCTACGGCAGCGTCGCTCGCTACTGGGCTCTCACCGTGCAAAATGCCAACGAGGAGAACGCGGGCTCATGTCCTGCCGACCCCGTGTTGGTGATGCAGGCCATGGGGCGCAAGATCGGCTTCATCCCCGCTGCGGCCCGCCTGGCCGATCCACAGCGAGAGATGCCGCTCCTCGTCGCCATGCGAGAATCGGGGGTGACGCTGCAAGAGTTGGCCAGCGCTGTCAACGACATGCTGCGTGAGCGCAACCGTTGCCTGCTGGTCATCAGCGAGGGCTTCCCTGTCCCCCAAGAGGAACTCGGCGTGCTGCGAGACAGTTTCGGGCATGTCATGTTCTCCTCCAGCAAAATGAATGTCGAGCGCATCGTGGTCAACTATCTGAACGACGTCGGGCTGGCGGCTCGGGGCGCGGCCCGCGGCAACGTACCCGGCACCGACCAGCGCCATAACATGATCTACGCTTCGACGGTGGATCTGGAGGAGGCGTACAGGGTAGGACAGAAGGCGGTGGTGGTAGCCCTGGAAGACGGCTCCGGCTACATGGCTACGATCCTGCGGCAGCCCGGTTCTCTCTACAACGTGCGCTACGACAAGGCGCCGCTGGAGTTGGTGGCCAACTCCGAGCGCTCCTTCCCCGAGCCATGGATCGCGCCGAGCCGGCTGGACGTGACCGACGACTTCGTGCGCTACGCTCGCCCGCTCATCGGTGACGATTGGCCGAGCATCCCTCTGGTGGGTGGCCGCCAGCGCTTCGCCCGTCTGCGGCCTATCTTCGCGAAGGGGAAAGTGGCTCCCTATGTGCCGCAGGCGTTCCGCGGCTGATCCTCTTGCCTCGACTGCGAGCCCTCCTCGACCGGAGGCTTCCCGCCGCCGGACATCGTGGGCTCAGGAAGGCGAGAGAACTCGAAAGTGGCTCTCTTCCATTGGTGAGCCCTCAGACAATCACAGCAGTCCGGTTTCACGACCACGTTCGCTGCAAACGACCCCTAAAGAACGTGGTTGAAGCGTCCTCAGATACTATCTCTCTGAAAAGACCCGGAGCGTGTCAGATGCTGTCATGGGTGGTGCCTCGCCGCCATTGAGGGGCACAGTGTCCACAAGGAGTACAGCAACGGGGCCATATGGCTGCAGTTGGTGGTGGGGTATACCACGCCATAGCAGACAACGCTGGAAACCTGACAGGTCTGTCAGACCTGTCAGGTTTGTGTGCACGGACGCGAAGGAGACCCTATGAAAGCGCAGTTCACGATCCTCGACCGCGAAGGGATTGAGCGCATCCACCGGACTGCAAAGCGGGTTCTCTATGACGTGGGGATGAGAGTCTACGACGACGAGCTCTGTGCCACGCTGTCCCGCAGGGGACTCTGGGTTGACCAGGAGCAACAGCTAGTGCGGTTTGCGCCGGAGGTGGTGGAGGCTGCGCTCAAGGCTGCTCCCCGATCCGTGGTCATGGCCGATCATCAGGGTAACGAGATACCGCTTCGCAGCGGGCTTCCGCTCCCGGCGGTCTATTCGAACGCCATCAAGGTCTGGGACTACGCGCTCAGGGATCTGCGGGCCTCGACGCTGGAGGACCTGGTCACCTGCGTCCGGCTGGGCGATGCACTGCCGGAGGTCATGGTCATGTGTCCCGTGTGCCTTCCCGCCGACGTGCCGCAGCAGGTGCAGATGGCCAGGGCCATGCAGATCGTGCTGGCCAACTCGACCAAGATGACGCAGTCGGCCCCCAGAATGGAGCGGAGGCCAGGCTGTGGACAGAGGCCGTCAGCATAGCGGACCAGGGCCTTCCGGCGGATTCAGGCCCCAGCCTCATGTTCGTCGTCTCGCCGACCAGCCCTCTGCAGGTCGACCGCCAGACCTGCCAGGTGCTGCGACACGGCGTCGAGCGGGGAGTTGTCCTGCTCATCAGCCCCTGCCCCATGGCCGGCGCGACCTCGCCCATCACCATGGCCGGCACCACCGTGCAGACGCATGCCGAGTTCCTGGGGATGTTGACCATCGCCCAACTGCTGCATGAGGGCACGCCGGTGATCTACGGTGGCTCGGCCGGCCCCATGGACTTGAGGGTAGGGACGCTTTCCTACGGCGCTCCTGAGCGAAACAGTATGCTCTGCGCCAACATTGATATCGCTGACCATTTCGGTCTGCCCCATTTCTCCTCCGCTGGCACAGTGGACAGCGGTTTCCCCGATTTCCAAGCGGGCCAGTCGAAGGCGCTGGCCTGGCTGACTCGGTTGATGAAAGGAACCTGCCTGGGCATCTGGTTTGGCAGCCTGCTCACGGGGACTACGGTCGCTCCTGAACAGATTCTGCTGGACGCCGATCTGTATCGGGGGGTGCTTTCGATGTTGGGTGGCATTCCTCTGGGTGCGGAGCGATTGGCCTACGAAGCCATCTGCCGCGTTGGCCCAGGAGGGAGCTTCCTGATGGACAAGCACACCTTGTCCTGGATGCGCGGTGGCGAGTACTATCTCTCACCTGTCGTCAACCATGACGGCGAAAGAGGTCAGCCTATGCTCGATCGAGCCCACGAACAGGTTCAGGCGATCTTGGCAGCTCACAGCCCATCGGTTGCGGAGAGTGTGACGGAAGACCTGAGAAGGCTGCTGGAAGAACAGAGGTAAGATCATTGCGGAATGCGGATTTCGGATCCGCATTCCGCATTCCGCAATCTGCAATCAAGAGGGCGGCAGCCTGACCGTGAACGTGCTCACCTTGCCGTCGCGCACATCTGGCAGTCTCTTCGGTAGAGTCATCTATCATCTTGGTTAAGGAGTTGTATGGTGCGAGAGAAACTGGCGATCAAAGGCGGTATGCCCGTTCGACAGGAACCGTTCCCTTCCTGGCCAATCTGGGACGAGAACGAGGAAAAGCAGCTTCTGGAAGTGCTGCACTCTGGCGACTGGGGCGTGCTGAGTGGGACCAAAGTGCACGCTTTCGAACGAGCTTTCGCTGACTACCAGCAGGCGAGACACGGCATCTGCGTAGTCAACGGAACAGCGGCGTTGGAGGTGGCGCTGAGGGCTGTAGGGGTCGGGCCCGGCGACGAAGTGATCACCACGCCGTATACGTTTGTCGCCACCATCAACGGCATCCTCCTGCTCGGAGCGGTCCCTATCCTCGTTGATATCGATCCCGAGACCTTTCTCATCGACGCCAGGCAGATCGAGGGCGCCATCACAGAAAGGACGAAGGCGATTCTTCCCGTACACATCGCCGGGCAGCCAGCGGACATGGATGCTATCCTGGCTATCGCCGAAAGGCACGGCCTGCGGGTGGTGGAAGACGCCTGTCAGGCCTGGGGCGCCGAGTGGCGCGGACAACGCGTGGGCGCGCTGGGAGATCTGGGGACATTCAGCTTCCAGGCCAGCAAGAACATCACCGCTGGCGAGGGTGGGATCATCGTGACCAACGATGACCAACTGGCCGACATGTGCTGGTCGTTACACAACGTTGGCCGGCGGAAAGGCGGCTTGTGGTATGAGCATGTCCGCACGGGGTGGAACTACCGTTTGACCGAATGGCAGGGAGCGATTCTGCTTGCTCAGATGACACGCTTCGACGAGCTGTCGCAGCGCCGCCACCAGAGTGCCTTGCGGTTGGCGGAGCAGCTACGGCTGATACCAGGCATTTCTCCTCTTACGGTTGATCCGCGGGTTACCAGGCATGCCTGGCACATCTATGTCTTCCGCTATCAGCCAGAGGCTTTTGGCGATCGGCCCCGCGATGCCTTCGTCGAAGCCCTGCAAGCGGAGGGCATCCCCTGCAGTCCAGGGTATGTGCCGCTGACTCGGTCGCCAGCATTGCATGACGGCCTGGACCGTCTGCGGGTCTTCTTCACAGAAATGCCGGCGGTTCGCCCCTGTCCGGTGGCTGAGCAAATGAGTACGCAGGAAGCGGTGTGGCTTCCCCAGAATCTCCTGCTCGGTGGCGAGCAGGAGATCGCCGATATCGCAACAGCCATTAGCAAGATCCAGCGGTGTGCGAAGTAGCCGTTGACGTTGACAAGGAGTGACCAATGCTGAGATTCTGTATCGTTGGTGCTGGGTCCATCGGTGGCGTACACGCCCAGGCGATAGGCGCCATCCCCGAGGCCAAGGTGACCGTGGTGTGCAGCCGCAGCGAGAAGAGCGCCGCCACTCTGGCGGAGAAGATCAACGCAGCTGCGACGACAGACTGCCAGGCGGCGGTGGCACGCAATGACGTGGACGTCGTCTGCGTTTGCACTCCCAGCGGTGCTCACGCGGAAGTGGCAATGGCCGCAGCGAAGGCGGGGAAGCATCTGGTGGTGGAAAAGCCTCTGGACGTGACACTGGAGCGGGTTGACCGCATCATCGAGGCCGCGCGCACGGCGGGTGTGAAGCTCACCTGCATCTTTCCCCTTCGTTTCATGGAAGGGGCAACTCTGGCCAAGAAGGCCGTGGACGAGGGCAGGTTGGGTCGGCTGGTGCTGGCAGACGCCTACATCAAATGGCATCGGACGCAAGAGTACTACGAGACCAGCGACTGGAAGGGAACATGGGCGCTGGATGGTGGAGGGGCCCTGATGAACCAGGGCATCCACAACATTGATCTCCTGAACTACCTTGTCGGGCCGGTAGAGAGCGTCGTAGCTCGCACGGCTACCCTGGTGCACAGGATGGAGACCGAGGATGCTGCTGTGGCCTTGCTGATCTTTGCCAGTGGCGCTTTGGGTGCTATCGAAGGAAGCACCGCCAGTTGGCCTGGGGATAGCGGGCGGGTAGAGCTACATGGTGATCGGGGAACCATCGCTCTGGAGGATGGGCGAATCGTGACCTGGAAACTGGCTGATGCGCCGCCCGGCGAAGAGGAGCAGATGCTGGGAGAAGCCAGTCTCGGAAGCGGCGCCTCCTCTCCCACAGCTATCGGCTACGAGATGCACCGGCGTCAACTGGCGGACATGGTTGAGGCCGTTCTCCATGACCGGCCACCGGCTATCAGTGGAGCTGAGGGGCGCGAGTCTGTGGCCATCATTCGAGCCATCTACGACTCGAGCCAGCAGGGCAAATGGGTCAAGCTGAAGTAGGGGCGAACGGCCGTTCGCCTGTACGGGGGAGTAGCATGAGCGCAACGATCAGTGTCTCGTCGCAGAGGTGAAGAATCACGGTGGTCGGCGCCCTCACGTTGGGCGAGGCAGACATCGAGCGTCTGCAGTCCCTGGGCGAGCTTGCGGTGTATTATGATGACGAGCCTGAGGAGGAGGCCGAGGTCTTGCGGCGGATAGGAGAAAGCGAGATCGTGGTCACGGGAGGCACGCCTATTCCCCAGGCCTCGTAGGCCAGGCGGACCGCAGCGGGACCGGACGCGCCATGCTGGCGTCCGATATCGTAGGCAAAGCCTGAGTTATTCAGGTGTATCATCTCGGTTGCTCCCTCAGCTCATGCTTGCGGCCCAGCGGCAGGTCGACTTCGTGGATCGTCGTAGTGAGTTCTCCGTCCTCCACGGTCACCAGGCGGTAGGCAAGGGGCAGAAGAGCCCGCACGTATTCGTCGTTGTGCAGAATCTGCTGATAGCACGTGGACGCCACTCCGAACACTTTGTGACCAGAGACCTCTGCCTCAAACGTCTGGTGGATATGCCCCACCAGGATACCCAGGATGTTCGTTCTTCCTTCGAGCACGCGCCAGAATCGCTCCAGGTTTCTGGGCACCATATCCTCCTTCCAGCGATTGGGGAGCAGTAGCGGCGCGTAGTGAATGAGGATGATGGTAGGCTCGCCGGGCTGTATGGTCTCTGCCAGCCAGGCGGCCAACTCTGGCGCGGTGTCTGGGCCGAGGCCCCCGGGCTCTTCCGGTCCCCAATCGGGCGAGACAAAATGCACTCCCTTGTGTCTGAAGGAGAGATGCAATCGGTCTCCCTGAGGGGTGTGGTGGAACAGGCAACGCGAGAACTGGACAGCATCATCGTGGTTGCCGGGGATGAAGTACATGGGGAAACCCTGCAACCCTTCGATGGAGATGAGTTGAGGTCCGGGCGGTGGGGACACGGCTTGCATATTCAACATGCGGCATACGCTCTCGTACTCAGGCTCTGTGGCTCCCAGGACCAGATCGCCAGTGGAGACGATGAAGTCGATCTGATCACTCCATCTCTCGGTGATATCACGGAAGACTGCCCGGAACGCATAGGCTGGCAGGAAGCCTTTTCGTTTGGTCTGCTCGGACTCGCCCAAGTGGTGATCGCTGATCTGGACGAAGGAGAAGCCGCTCACTGCCCTGCCGCCTCTCGGCGTACGTCTTGTATCTTCTTGATCTCCTGAGCGCCTGATGTGACGTAGAAAACCTTCATGGGTTCTTCGACCAGGAAGCGACATCGCCGGCCAGGGAGCATCAAGACGACGTCACCCGGCCCAACCGCGTAGTCCCCATCATCCGTCTGGACGGTTGCTGTACCTTCGACGACGTAAAAGATCTCTGCCTGGGGGTGCGCGCCGTAGTCTTCGTATCCTTGCTCAACATCCCAGTAGCCTATGGCCACGCCGCGCTCTGGATCGGTGTAGAACGCGTTGAACGCCGAGCGCTTGAACTTGCCGACGATGCTGGTCATATCCGGTGGAACATCTCCCCACCGGACAACAACTGGACTCTGTTTGGACATGCTGCAACTCCTGGGTTGGATTCGTGTTTCGTGGAGTGACGAAAGACGAGGAATCAACGACGAATCTGTCCTTCGTCCTTTGTGCTCGCGTGGCGGATGGTCTTCCAACCCTGCAGGAGGTTTCAGCAATAGCGAACCCCGGTGCGGCCAAGTATGGATTCGCTCTGGGCCGTGCCAAGTCAGATGTGAGTGCCACCAAACCCATCTGCTCTTTTGCCTCATGTACGTACTTCTGCAGGATGATGGTTCGGTCGAAGGAGAAAGAAAATCAGATGCTTCTTTGAGTATTCTGAAGAACCTCTTGGATACTATAGCATACGCGCTGGTGATTGTCAAGTCCATTCGGTTTGACAAGGGCGAAAAGGTGTGTTACAATTCCGTTAATTGCAGTAGCGATAAGAAGGTCACGCATCCCCTCACAGATAATGACCAAAGCGCTCCCACTATCTTCAACTTCCCGAGGTTCTGGGACGAGTTCCTGCTGACTCTGACGCTGATTAGCACGCCTGCAAGAGAGACCGCTGCCATGGAACTCTGCAATCTGAAGGTAGTGGATGAGCGCTCCGCTGATTGTGGAAAATGGCCCCATCAGTAGAAGTCTACATCAGGAGCAAACAGTGAATAGAGAGATCGTCGATGCCAGCACCATCTTTGGCTTTTGGCCCAAGCGCAAGGCGGACACCGCCTTGGACACGCTGCTGCGGCTGATGGAAGAGAACGACATCAGCCGCGCCTGCACCATCTCGGCGCGGGGCATATTCTACGACTTTTTGGAGGGGAACCGCGAAACCTGGGCTGCCGCAGTGGCGCATCCCCAGCTCATCCCCGTGGGCACGGTGAACCCCTGCCGCTGGATCGGTTGCCTGGATGAAGCGCAGAGGCTGATTGACCAGGGCTCCAAGTTGCTGAGGTTCTTCCCTCAGTACCAGGAATGGCACATCGGCCAGGCGCCTTTCCGCAAGCTGCTGAGGGATGTGTTGGCGCCCTCTGGGGTGGCGCTGATGATCCCTGCTGTGATGGGGGTCACGGCGATCGGCGAGATGGCGGCCAAGATCAGCAACCCTGTAATCATCGATGCGATGCGCTACACGCACTGGGCCGAAGCGGCCGTGGTGATGCAGGACGTGCCCAACGTCTTCGTTGAGATCCACCTGGGCTCGTGGCTGGAGTGGATCAAAGCAGAAGTGGGAGCGGAGCGGGTCGTCTTCGGCTCTAATGCGCCGCTTTCGTACATCCCAGCGTCTACGGCGCAGATCGAATACGCCTCGGTTTCCGAAGAAGACAAGGCGCTGGTCTACGGCGGCAACCTGCGCCGCATTTTGGGAGTGTAGAGGAGGACTGCTGATGAAATGCATCGACGTTCACGCGTACTACGGGGGATTCGGCTTCCCTGGGCAGGCCCTGACCATTGCCGAGTCGCTGGCCTTCATGGAGCAACACGAGGTGGAGAGGGCCATCATGATGTCTTCCATGGGCATCCAGTATGACTTCGTGGCCGGCAATGCTGAGCTTGCCGAGGCCATCGCTCCTTTTGACAATCTCTACGGGTACGTCTACATCAACATGCATTATCCAGAGCTATCGCTGAAAGAATTGGAGAAGTACTTGACCAGCGACAAGTTCGTGGGAGGAAAGTACAACGGCGAGTACTGCCGGGCAGCGGCCTGCGCAGAAGAGAACCGCGTTGTCTTCGATCTGTTGGAGAAGCGCTATCGCAAGCCGTTACTTCTGCATACGTGGGGTTTGCCGGAACACGGCAACGTCGTTGCCTATAGTCTGCCTTCTCAGGCCCTGGAGCTCGCCCAGCAGCATCCCGAGCTGGCGGTCATCATGGGGCACATGGGCGGCACTGAGTGGATGAGCGCCATTCGAGCTGCGGCCGCGGCTCCGAACCTCTACACCGACATGCAGTCCTCCATTGCTGATCGAGACAAAGTGGGGGTCGCTGTACAGATGCTGGGGGCAGAGAAGGTGCTTTTCGGATCGGGAAGCATTGGCTGGGGACTGATGAAGCAGAAGGGGGCGGTGCTGGCTGCAGACATCACAGACCAAGAGAAGCACATGGTGCTCTACGAGAATGCCCGACGGCTGTTTGGCATCTGAGCATGCCATGTCCTCTCGGGGCCCCGGAACGGGCGAGCCTGCGCCGTGTCACCACCGCACTTGATGCAGGTGACGCACGTGGAACTCCCCGGGAATCGAGACACACACTCTGTGGATCCTCGGAAAGACACTGACGGAAGCATCCCCCTACGCCCGGTCACCCATGAGGGTCTGAGTGTTGGGCTCCGACGGTTGAGCTTGCAGTCGGGCGATAGAGTGATCGCACACTCGTCACTCTCCAGTTTCGGCGTGGTGGAAGGCGGAGCGCAGACGGTGATCGAGGCCATTCTGGCGGTCATCGGTCCCCAAGGAACGCTGATGGCGCCTCACTTCTTTTCACCTCATTATGAAGGTGACTTTGATCACCGTGACCCGCCGCCGACCTACTGTGGCGCTGTTCCGCGGCTGTTGCGAACCTGGCCTGGCGCGGTGTTCAGTTTCCATCCGAGCCATCCCATGGTGGTCGTGGGGCCCGACGCTGAGCAGTTGACCAGAGACCACTACCGAGTGTCGGCAGTAGGGAAGAACAGCCCGGCCGACCGTCTGGCGAAGATGGGCGGCAAGGTGCTGTTGCTGGGGGTCACGCAATGGGTCAATAGCATGATCCACGTCGGTGAAGCCTACGCTGCTGTGCCGTACTGGGGACAGCCACATCCCGACCGCCGCCGGGGCCGCTGGGCGATCATGCCCGATGGCCAAAGAGCTTGGGTGCCGCTGCCAGAGACGCCGGGCGATAGTGCCGGCTACCACAAACTCGATCCTTTCTTGATTGAGCGGGGACTGATCGCGTTCGGACTCATTGGCCGGGCGCGCTGCCGCCTGATGGCCGGTCAGGCCCTCATCGACGCTGTGGTGGAATTCCTGCGCCGGGATCCTGGCGGGCTCCTCTGCGATCAGCCTGATTGCTACTACTGTGTGTGGGCTCGACAGTTCCTGTCCGACGGTACCAAGGCTACTGAGGATGTAGTAGACGAACCACGTGTGGGCTCAATGTCATCAAGTTGAGGTTGTAGTATAGGGCCTTGTGCCCGATTCTGCTACCCAAAGACGCCCACAAGGGGACAAACTACGCCTAACTAAATGATATTGCGTGTGGGCTAGAAGCGGCACAGTCAACGAAAGGAGAACAGCAAAAATGGCACGACGACATCTAATCACCGGTGATGTTCAACTCGTCCGGCGTCTCAACCGAGATGCCATTCTAGGTTTGATCCGAGAACGCGAACCCATCTCCCGCACAGATTTGGCCCGCCTGACCGAGCTGACGCCAGCAACTGCTTTTTCCATTGTTGAGGAGCTAGTGCAGGATAGGCTGGTGCAGGAGAGTGGCATGGGACCGTCGCGGGGAGGTCGTCGCCCCATGCTCTTCGAGTTCAATTCACGATCCAAAGTCGTCATCGGAGTCAACATCCGCAGCGCCCAGGTGCTGGGGGTCTTGGCCTATCTGGATGCCAAGCCCCAGGTGACCATCGCTCGCGACTACGATCTCAAGGGTGGGGACGATGTAGTGCAACTGGTGAAAGACATCATTCGGGAGTTGATCGCCGCCTCACCCCTGCCGATGGCGCAGTTGATGGGGATTGGCTTGGCAGTGCCTGGTCTGATTGATGTCGACCGGGGAGTGGTGGTGCAATCGGAAAACTGGGATTGGGAGGAGCTGCCGCTACGGGACATCCTGGCCGAGGATTTCGACACCCCGATCTACGTCGAAGAAGACGACAACGCGCTGGCTCTCGGGGAAGGCTTCTTTGGGGCAGGACGGGGGGTATCCAACATCGTCTGCGTCAAGATCGGCCGGGGGCTCGGTGCGGGCATCGTTGTCGACGGCATGCTCTTCCGGGGCCCAGATAATACCGCTGGCGAGATTAGCCACATTCTGGTCGACCCCGACGGCCCGCAGTGCACCTGCGGCAACTACGGCTGTCTGGTGCGGATGATCTCAGCCCCGGCCATCGCCGAACGGGCCATCAAGGGTCTCAAGCAGGGAGCGATCTCCTCGCTGAGCGGCCGGGTAGGTGACGATCCCGAGAAGGTGAACGTGGCCATGATCGCCGAGGCTGCCAATGCAGGGGACGCCTTCGCTCACCAGATCATGGAGGAGACGGGTCGCTATCTGGGCATAGGGATTGCTACCCTGGTCGACTTGCTCAATCCTGACCTGGTGATCATCGGCGGCGGGGTGATCTTGGCTGGGTCCCCCTTGCTCGAGCCAGCTCGCCACGTGGTGAAGCTGCGCACCTTCGCCGCTCCTGGCGAGCGCGTGCGGATCGTGGCGGCACAACTGGGAGTTGAAGCGCCGGCGATCGGCGCGGCGACCTTGGTGATGACACAGGAGGGCGCCCTGCCGACGCGGGGGTTCGCAGGCTTCGACTGATCAGAGGTCGAAAACCCGGAGGGCATTGCCATAGAGTACCTGAGACCGATCTTGCTCCGTAAGATCGGCGTCGAGGATCGCACCCTTCTGCAGGAAAAGGCTTCCCTCGGTGGCGCCCGATCCAAAGAGCACCCGATCGGCCCCCAGCATCCGCACGGCCACGCCAACCTTGTCCTGGTCAGCATACGAGGCACAGGTGTCCAGGTACAGATTGGGAGCCTTTTCGGCAGCGCGTATGGCCGACATCCATTCCGTGCCTCCCATGTGTCCCATAACGATCTTCAATTGGGGGTGGGCAAGAGCCAGCTCCATAGCCTGCGCGGGCAGGCTGTAGGCCACAACGTTGCCGTGTTCGGGGAGGCCCCAGGTGTGCAACAGCAACGGTTTCCGATAGGTCTTTTCGAGCAGGGTGAAGACATCCTTGTTTTCCGGCGCGCAGGCTGCGGAGCGCGAGTATTCTCCATTGTACTTCACCCCGACGAACTTGTCCGTTCCCAGGTACTTCTCCATCTCCCGCAATGAGCGCTCTGGGTAGTGCATGTTGATATAGACATAACCATAGAGGTGTGGGTGAGGAGCAATGGCTTCGGCCAGCTTGGTGTTGCCGGCTACAAAATCGTATTGGATCGACTGGGCTGACATCAGAATCGTCTTTTCCACCTGGGCTTGCTCCATCTGTGCCAGGATGTCAGCTATGCTCATGTCGAGTATCGGGAATCCCCACTTGCCGAAGTAGCAGTGGACGTCAACACATTTCATCAGCGTCACCTCCGTGCATGATGCCGGGGTCAACAAGGCCAAGCAACGTTTGCCCCCAGCTTCTTATAGTACCGACAAGAATTCACTCGTAGTATACCTCAGGGCGGCCACCGTGTCAAGCCCAGGCCACGGCGCGAAGGCCGCAGCAGACCACACTCGGCTGTTGTGAGAGCACCGAGATAGCGGAGGCTATGTTGATGGAACAGGCATCGAAGGAGAGGCTGGTTACTCTGGCTGAAGCACGGCGAGGACCCATGGTGGGGTTCTGCCGTCAGTTGATCCAAACTCCAAGCATGTCCGGCCAGGAGGGCGAGGCCGCCCGGCTGGTACGGGCGGAGATGACACGGCTGGGCTATGATCAAGTCTGGATTGACGACGTGGGCAACGTCATCGGGCTGATTCGCGGCAGCGGTGGTGGCCCCCGTCTTCAGTTCAACACGCATCTGGACCACGTGGATCCCGGCGATCTGGCTGCCTGGCCGTATCCTCCCTACGGTGGTGAAGTCCACAATGGTGCGATCTGGGGCCGGGGTGCGTGTGACATCAAGGGGCAGACGGCAACGCAGGTCCACGCCATGGCCGCGCTGAAGGCAGCCGGCTTGCCGCATCGTGCCGATATCTATGTGGTCGCCGTGGTGTTCGAGGAATTGGGCGGCCTGGGCACGCGTCGCCTGGCCGAGACACTCCCCTGTGACTACGCCGTGATTGGCGAGGCGACGGGCAATCGGCTGATGCGCGGCCACCGCGGGCGCACCGAGGTCGTGGTGCGCTTCCGCGGCCGCTCGGTCCACGCCTCCATGCCAGCACTGGGAATCAACCCACACTACAGCGCGGCCTGCTTCCTGACTGGGGTGCGGGACATGCCGATGATCGAAGATCCCTTCCTGGGGCCAGCCACGGTGGCTCCGACCCTTTACCTGACCGACCAGACCAGTCCCAACGTGGTGCCTGGTCTCGTCGAACTGCGCCTGGACTGGCGGCAGGTGCCGGGCGAGGACTCTGAGAGCATCATCGGTCGCCTGCAACCGCTACTGGAAGCCAGCCTGAGCAGTGGCTGTCGCGGCGATCTCAACGTGCCGGAAGGGACCTTTACCACCTGGACTGGCCAGCAACACACTTGTCCCATCGTTTTCCCATCCTTCGTGCTCCCTGCCGAACATCCGCTGGTCACTGCGGCCCAGGCTGCACTTGAAGGGCTATTCGGACGCCAGGCGCCGGTGGGACATTGGCGCTTCGCCACCGACGGCGGGGCCTTGATGCAGGCAGGGGTGCCATGCATCGGCTTTGCCCCTGGCGATGAGGTGCTGGTGCACACTGCTCAGGAGCATATCTCGATTGACGAGATGGTGGAGGGGATGGCTGGATACATGGCCCTGGCCTTGGCGCTGGGGGAACTATAACAACTATAGGATGGAGATGACATCATGATCAACAAACATGACACCAAGCGTATCCTGAACCAAGTGGACGAGATGCGAGACGAGATCATCGAGTTGGAGCGGACGTTGGTCCGCTTCGACAGTGTCAACCAGCCTCCCTGGGGGAATGAGGGTCCCTGCCAGGTCTTTGTTGCCGAGCGGATGCGAGAGATGGGACTCACGGTGGATTGCTTCACGCCGGATGAGGTGCCGGGGCTCAAGGAGGACCCTGCCTATCTGCACGGGCGGGACTACACCGACCGGCCCAACGTCGTTGGCACTTTGGCGGGCATTGGCGGCGGACCCAGCCTCCACCTGGCCGCGCACGTCGACGTCGTCCCCATTGAGAAGCCGGATGAATGGATCGTGGAGCCGTTCAGTGCAGACATAATCGAGGGCAAGATCTACGGCCGCGGCTCGGTGGACGATAAGGACGGACTCACCGCCATGCTCGCTGCGCTGCAGGCCATCCAGAAGGCCGGGTACCGGGTGCGGGGCGACTTGATACTGAGCAGCTACGTGGATGAGGAGTTCGGTGGCGGGAACGGCCTGTTGGCGATAGTGCGCAAAGGGTATCACGGCGATGCGGCCATCAACTGCGACGGGGTGAGTTTCCTGCTCTGGGTGTCCAACACCGGTGGCGGCCCTTTCCGTGTGCTCCTCCAGAGCCGCAAGCAGACATCCCATCCCACTCCCGCCATGCGCCGGGTGCAGGCTGCTTGCAGGGAGGCGCTGGCTGAGCTCAGTCGGTGCTGGATGCCCTATTGGCGGCACCCCCTGTATCCAGAGGGCACCTCGTCGATACTGAAGAAAGAGCCCATCGAACTCAAGGACTGGGAAGAGGGGTTGACGGCATGGAATTGGCGCAGCCACGGCCCCGCCTGCGGTATCAGCGGCTACGCCACCACGCTGCCTGGGCAGGATCGGCTGCAGGCCCAGGCGGAGATCATCACTGCAGTGGAGGAAGCCTACGCCGGCTGCGACTGCTCCGATGTGTACCCTCCGCGGGTGGAATGGGTCTATCGCTTCATGGACGCCAGCGAGGTCTCGCCCGACGAGCCCATTGTGACCACGGTTGGCCGGGCCTACCAGAGCGTCACGGGCCGGGCACCCGAGATCACGGGCGGTCTCCGCTCCGACCTGTATATGCTGGCGCTGCATGGTGGGCTGCCCACCCTCTCGTTCGGAGTAGGAGATGTGCTGACCGGTTCGGGCTCGGCACATGAACCCAATGAGCGAATTGACATTGATGGCGAGCTGATCCCCTACGTCAAGGTTCTGGCCCTGGCTATCATGGACTGGTGCGGCTACGAATAGCTGATTGTGAGTGGCTGGCTAGGAGGTGGCTAGTGCGAGAGGTTGACGTAAGAGAGGCTAGTCTGCGCAAGTATCCGGAGTGGATCGTGCTGATCGTCACCACTGACGCTGCGGGCATGGTCAACGTCATGCCGGCGGGGTGGTCCATGTTTACCTCCCACAACCCGCCCATGGTTGCTGTCTCAGTGGCTCACAGTCGCTACACCCATGGTCTGCTCCGTGCAGGCTGCGAATTCGCAGTCGCTTTCCCTGGTCCGGGGATGGGCGCAGCCATCCGCTGCTGTGGCACCCGCTCCGGTTGCCAAGGGGATAAGGTAGGTGACTCCCAACTGCGGCTGCAACCTGCCCGGCGGATCAGGCCGCCGTTGCTAGAAGGAGCGGTCGCCAATCTGGAATGCCGGCTGGTGGCAGAACTGAGTACAGGGGATCATACCATCTTTGTTGGGGAAGTGGTGGCGGCCCACGTGGAGGAGGACGTGCCCGGCCGCTTGCTCAACTTCGGGCCCGGACTCTACGCTTTGGCGCGGCCAGTGCCTGGCAGCGAATTCCGCTTCGAGCCCTAGGGCTTCGCCGGGCGGTCGCTCTCCACCATGCTCCTCCGCAAACCGAGCAAGGTGAACGGTCGCAGAGTCAATTCGTGAAACTCGGCAGCATGCCGCATCTCGGCCACGATGCCATCGAGTACCTGGCGACGGAACTCGGCTGGGTCACTGTAATCGAAGAGATTGTGGGTGTAGACCACCAGCAGCGGCTGTTGAGCAGCATCGAGTTGCCGCTTCAGTGCCTTGCGGATCGTGTAACCGTGAGCCCGCGCATCCACCAACTCGATCCGCAGATCCAGAGGTGTCCGGCCTCCCCACATCATGCTTTCCCAGTCCACCGTCACCGGCGCCTCAAGAAAAGGAAGATCACCAGCCAGCAGCCGATTGGCTCGATGGGCAAAATGAGGGTCAAGGGGGGCTCCGACCCAGTTGGCTCGGGCTTCCATGAAGTTGCGCTGGGGTAGCGAGACACTGCCAGCCAGGAAACCGAGGCGTACCAGCGTGGGGAAGGTAGCATCGTTGGCCGAGAAGTTGCCAGGGCGGAAGATGAGGGGAGTGAGGCCCAGGGCCTGGGACCACTGATCCATTGCTTCACGCAGCATCTGATCCTGCTCCTCGGAGGTGAAGGCTCCGAAGAAGTCAGGGTAGCCATGATCCTGAGGATGGAAGTGCAGCCCTAGCGCGATGCCGGCCCCGGCCAATTCCAGGAAGGTGGTCCGATACCGCTCTGCCGCCTGAGGCACAATGAAAAGCGTGGCTCGCAGACCCTGTTCCAGCAAGGTCTCACAGTAGCCGCGGATAGAGCGTTCCCCCAGTTCCCAGGTGACCGGTCCTCCCTGGTAGGCTAGTTCGTCGATTTGCTCGCAGTCCATCGTAAAACAGGCGTAGAGTTCGTTGCTGTTCATGTGCTCTGGTTCGCTCCTGTGTGTCACCACCGTAGCATTTTGTAGCTCTTATAACAAGCGAATTGTAGCACAGCCGCTCCATTCTGTCAAGAACGGTGAGTGTGCCTGACAACAGGAAGCGAATCAGCGAGTCAGCGAATCAGCGAGTCAAGGAATCAGTGAGTCAACGAATCAGCGAGTTGGCAGAGATGCCCATTCGCCTATTCGCTGCTTCGCCATTTGACCGCTTGCTTGACCGATTTGTTCTTCAGAACTGCTTGATTTCACAGCCGAAGTGCGTTGCACCTGAGCCAGTCTGAATACGTCACGGTTTCTGGAGAATCGGTGCGTGCGCCAAAGCTGTGACAAAGGAGTTGCGAGATGAAACGCTTGGCGATTGGAGGTGAGATCGTCTGGCGACCTACGCCGGAGTACGTGGAGCGCAGCCGCTTGAAGCGCTTCATGGATCGTCACGGGATCACCACTCTCCACGAGCTGCATGAGCGCTCGATCACTGACCTGGAATGGTTCTGGAACGCGGTGCTGGAAGACTTGGACGTTGAGTTCTACGAGCCATATAGCCAGGTGGTGGACCTGGCGCGGGGCGTCGCCTGGCCTAGCTGGTGCGTGGGCGGCAAGATGAACATCGTCCATAATTGCCTGGACAAGTGGATGGGCACGGTGAAGCAGAATCAGGCCGCCATCCGCTGGGAGGGCGAAGAGGGCGCTGTGCGCGTCCTGACCTACGGCGATCTGTACCGAGAGGTCAACCGCATGGCCAACGGGCTGCGCGGTCTGGGCCTGGGCAAGGGCGATGCCGTCGGCCTTTACATGCCCATGACCCCTGAGATCGCCATCGCCCTGCTGTCTGTCGTCAAGATTGGTGGCATCGTTTTGCCCCTCTTCTCAGGCTATGGGGCAGGAGCTGTGAGCACTCGCCTGGCGGACGCTGAGGCCAAAGCGCTGTTCACCACCGATGGAGCCTATCGGCGGGGCAAGATTGTGGCCATGAAATCCATAGTTGATGAAGCTTTACATGAAGTGCCTACCGTGAAGCACGTCATTGTCTATGATCGCGTCGGCATGGCGGTGCCCTGGACCGAAGGGCGTGACCTGCGCTGGAACGATCTCGTGGCCGCGCAGCCCATCACGGCTGAGACGGAGCGCACCAGCGCCGAGGACCCCCTGATGATCATCTACACCTCGGGCACCACGGGGCGGCCCAAGGGCGCTGTGCACACTCATTGCGGCTTCCCGGTCAAAGCGGCTCAGGACATGGCTCACGGGTTGGACCTGCAGGAACACGATACCCTGTACTGGATGACCGACATGGGCTGGATGATGGGGCCGTGGGAAGTGTTTGGTACGCTGATCCTGGGCTCGACCATGATGTTCTACGACGGCGCGCCAGACTATCCGGATGTGGACCGGCTGTGGGCGCTGGTGGAGCGGCATGGCATCACTGCCCTGGGGGTGTCGCCCACCCTCGTCCGCGTACTCATGCCTCGTGGCGACGAGCCGGTGAAGAAACATGACCTCTCATCGCTGAGGATCTTCGGCTCCACCGGCGAGCCGTGGAACCCCGATCCCTGGCTGTGGCTGTTCCACACTGTGGGCCGAGGGCGGGTGCCCATCATCAACTACTCTGGGGGGACGGAGATCTCGGGTGGCATCGTCATGGGCAATGTGCTAACGCCGCTCAAGCCGTGCGCCTTTTCCGGCCCCTTGCCGGGAATGGCCGCTGATGTACTGGACGAGGAGGGCAACTCCGTGAGGGGCCAGGTGGGCGAGCTGGTGCTGCGCGGGCCCTGGATCGGGATGACGCGCGGTTTCTGGAAGGATCCCCGTCGTTACCAGGAGGTCTATTGGTCGCGCTGGCCGAACGTGTGGGTCCATGGCGACTGGGCCATTGTGGACGGCGACGGGCTGTGGTACATCCTGGGTCGGTCCGACGATACTATCAAAGTCGCTGGCAAGCGGCTGGGACCGGCCGAGGTGGAGTCGGTTCTGGTGGGGCATCCACTGGTGGCCGAGGCAGCGGCCATCGGCGTGCCTGATCCGCTCAAGGGGCAGGCGGTGGTTCTGTTCTGTGTTGTGCAGCCTTCTGTGAGGCCTGGCGATGCTCTGCGCGACGAATTGAAGGCGTTGGTGGTGCAGCGGATGGGCAAGCCCCTGGCTCCAAAGGATGTGGTCTTCGTATCCGATCTCCCCAAGACGCGCAACGCCAAGGTCATGCGCCGCCTGATCCGTGCCGCCTATCTGGGCGAGGATGCCGGCGACCTGTCGGCGCTGGTCAACCCCGAGGTGCTGGAAGAGATCCGCTCGGCGCTGGCGATGTCGCTGAACTGAAGCCATAGTCGCTTTTGCCCCATTTGCACGACTGGAGTCGTCACTCAACGCCATTGAGTTAAGGTGTAGCATAGGGCCTTGTGCCCGATTTTTCGCTGCCACAAGACGCCCGCAAGTTGCTAGACTGCGCCTAACTTGATGACATTGAGTCGTCACTAGGGGCAGAATCGCCAATGTCCAGATAAGAAACATAAGAAACAGATGGAGGAGGTCAATATGCCAGGTGGCTACATGGGCAGATTCCTGTGGGTCAACCTCGACGACGGATCCATGCGCGAGGAGATCCCCGACGAGGCTCTGCTGCGCGATTTCGTCGGCGGCTACGGTGTGGGCGCGCGACTGCTCTATGACCGGATGCAGCCAGCAGTCGATCCACTAGGGCCGGACAACGTGCTGGGTTTTGTCACCGGCCCTCTGACCGGGACGCCCACCCCTACTGCCACGCGTTGGACGCTGGTCGGCAAGTCACCCCTCACCGGTACCTGGGGCGATGCCAACTCCAGTGGGTTCTTCGGCGTGGCCCTCAAGCGGGCGGGCTACGACGCGGTCTTCTTCACCGGCATCGCCGCACGGCCTGTCTACCTCTACCTGGACGACGGCCAAGCGGAACTCCGGGACGCCAGCGGCCTCTGGGGTATGGACTGTTACGACGTCGAGGACTGGGTCAAAGCCGAACTGGGTGGCGACGTCGAGGCCGCCTGCATCGGACCGGCAGGCGAGAAGCTCGCCTTGATCGCTGCGGTGATGCACTACAAGGGGCGTGCTGCTGCCCGTTCCGGCCTCGGGGCGGTGATGGGGGTCAAGCGGCTGAAGATGATCGCTGCTCGAGGTAGCATGGAAGTCCCTCTGGCCGATCCCGACGCTGCACGGGCATTGCGTCGCAAGTATACCAGGGAGATCACTGGCGGCGTTGGTTCTGCTGATTTCTACCGCCAGACGGGCACTCCGGGCTATACGCCTATCGGAGCCGATAACGGTGATTCACCCACGCGCAACTGGGGAGCCAGCGTACTGGCCTTTCCGGACGTTGAGCCTCTGGAATTCGAGAATCTGCTCCGGCATCGGGTGAAGCGAGAAGCCTGCTGGCAATGCCCCATCGCTTGCTGGGGCACCAGCCGCGTCGAGTATGGTGGTCAGACGATACAGGCGCACCAGCCGGAATACGAAACCGCCTCGGCCTTCGGCGCCATGTCTCTGAACAATGACTACCCGTCCCTCATCAAGGCCAATGACACATGCAATCGCTATGGCCTGGACACCATCTCGGCAGGCGCCTGCCTGGCCTTTGCCATCGAATGCTACGAGCACAAACTCATCGGTCCTGACGATACGGGAGGGATCGAGCTGGCCTGGGGCGATCACGAGGCCATGAACGCCATGCTGGAGAAGATGGCTCGTAGAGAGGACTTCGGCCATGTGCTGGCTGATGGAGTGAAGCGGGCGGCTGAACGGCTAGGGCCGGCGGCCGAGCCCTTCGCCATACACACCGGTGGGCAGGAACTGCCGATGCACGATCCCCGCTACGAACCAGGGATGGGGGTGATCTACAAGATGGACGCCACGCCCGGCCGTCACACCCAGGCTTGTCAGTACTTGGTGGCGCCCGGTTTTCCGAGCGACAGGCCAGGTTTCGGCGAGGATCCAGAAAAGCAGGCGGGACGGGGCCGCTGGGTCAAAGAGGCCAGTTGTCTATGCCACACGATGAACGCCTCGGGGGTTTGCCTTTTCGGTTACCTGTCGACGCATGCCCCCTTCCTGCCGGAGTTCATGACCGCGGTCACCGGGTGGACGTTCACCTTGGATGACATGCTGCTGGTAGGCGAGCGGATCGCCAACCTGCGGCAGGCTTTCAACGTACGGGAGGGCATCAACCCGGTAGCCCAGCCGATCCCGGGCCGGGCCTATGGCATGCCGCCCCTGTCTGATGGTCCTACCGCGGGCATCACTGTCCAGATCGAGCAGATGCTTCGGGAGCACCTGGAGGAGATGGGCTGGACGCAAGATGCGGCGGTGCCCAGGCGTGAGGTGTTGGAGCGGCTGGGACTGGGAGAGATAGCCCAAGACTTGTGGGAGTGAAACCAACGCTCGCTACTGGCCCGCCTCCGGTCGAAGCCGAATGCGACTGGGGATTGGACACCATCTGAGGACGGTTGGCCACTTGACAAAACGGGCAGAGATGTGCTACAATGCAGTTAGTATAGACTCTATCAAATCTAATGGAGGTTTGCCAATGAAGGTCAAGGCGCACATCTTGAAAAACCGTCGGTTTGACAACTGGGACAGCGAGATCCTGGGCCGCTGGACCTGGCATGATCTCAGGGCTGATCCTGGCTACTACCACGATTGGATCTCTTTCGATGGTGTGGCCTGGCATCCGACGCTGAAGCAGGTCTATTGCGGTCTGTCTGTTCTCGACAACGACATCTTCCAGGCCCTGGATCCCACCACGGGTGAGTTCCGCTCTCTGGGCTTCCAGCAAGTTGGCGACCGCTTCGATGCCAAGTTCCATCGCAGCCTGGAGCTGGACGATGATGGCTCCTTCTACTGCGCCACAGCCTTGCTGCACGATCAGGACGTGCAGTTCGACGCTGCGGGTGGCAAGCTCCTGCGTTTTGACCCCTTCACGGAGACGTTCCGTGTGCTGGCCGTGCCCGTGCCCAACCACTATGTCCAGTCCATCACTCTGGATCGCCAGCGGCGGATCATCTACGGCTTCACATATCCCGGCGAGTATTTCTTCCGCTATGATATTGAGACTGGCCAGAGCCGCACCCTCGCCTTCGTCGGCAACGGCATCTCCATGTGCCAACCCCACTACTTCGTTGTGGACGGTGAAGGCGTCGTCTGGGCCACCTGGGGCCAGACGCGGGCCTTCGAGGACGTGCCGGTGCTCAACTTCCACCTCTTCAAGTACGACCCAGCGGCCGACGAGTTCACCTGGTTTCCCTTTGGGCTGCCGCGAGCCACTGAGGATGACCTGGGGCTTGTGGATGGGATGCTGCTGGCCAGTGATGGCATGATCTACATCGGCACCAAGGTCGCCAGTCTGATCCGGCTGGATCCCCGTACGGCAGAGCTGGAGTTGCTTGGCCGTCCCGGCCCCCAATCCCGCATGGCTGGTCTGGCCGAGGGGAGCGACGGACGCATCTACATGGCCTGTGGCACCTTCGACGAGACGAGCATCTTCGCCTACGACCGGGAGCAGGGAGTGTTCATAGACCACGGTCACATCTATGACCAGGAACTGGACACCGGCCCAGTCCGCATCCACGACATCGCTATCACCGAAGACCTGGTGATCTATGGTGGCGAGAACGACAACGTGACCCGTTCATCGTACCTTTGGGAGTGTCGGATCAGGGGCTGAGTCACTCATCGGGAGGAATCCAGGACTTCACTGAAAGGACAGTCCTACTGCGTGGAGCGCGGAGTCCGCAGAGAAAGAATGATGGAAGGCCACGCGAATCAGCGAACAGGCGAATGGGCGTCTCTGCCGACTCGCTGATTTGTTGACTCGCTCATTCGCTCATACGGGTTGCCGTCAGTGTAGTAGACGTGATCGCAGCAGTCGTTCCCCTCCATTAGCGTCTGGGTGCGCAGGAAGCGGATGCGGGGGTTGAAGGCGGCTGCGATCGGGCCGTCAGCCTCACAGATCCAGAATCCAATGTCCTCGGCGCCCAGCGAGCGAAAGACATTGGCCCACAGGCAATGCGTGAACCTGTACGCCTGCCTGGTGTCGCTGTCCTCCACTTTTACCCACTCGTGGGAACCGCGACACCCCTGCTCCAAGGCCGTACAGAAAGCCCTGAGACTGTTGTCTGTGGCCTGCGCTCCTCTCTCAGCCGCCATCCTTATCCGGGTGCGTTCCTGTTGATCGCGGAGGGTCTCCCACGCCTCTGATCCACACACCTCTTGGATTGCACGAACTGCCTCTACGTACATCAAGACCGCACTGGTCATTTTCCGTTCCAGTATCTCCAGGAACTTCTGCTCGGTCTCTGCGTTCACAGGATGGGGCAGTGCTCGCTGCAAGGATCCCTTGGCGAGTGGGACCCCTTCGTCAACTTGCTTGCGCACGATGTCACTCCCCATTATTGCACTGCCGCAGGCGCCGCATCAATTCACCGTCCCGGGCTGCGATGATTGCTTGGGCTTTCGCTCGCGTCCAGCGGTAGAAGCCTTCACCGGTCTTGCTGCCGAGTTTGCCTTGCTGCGCCTTTTGCGCCAGAAGCGCCGGCGGCTCAGTGGAGCAGTCCAATTCGGGCAGCAGGTAGCGCGCAATGGCGAGGAAAACGTCCAATCCTCCCAGATCCGCCGTTTCCAACGGGCCGATGACGGCGAGACGCCTGCCGAAGCCGGTCTTGACCACCGTATCCACGTCGGCGACGCTGGCGATCCCCTGTTCCACAATGGCCAGTGCCTCTCGCAGGAGCGCAAACTGCAGACGGTTGCCCACGAAGCCGGGCACGTCCTTGTGCACGACTACTGGCGATTTGCCCATCCGCTCTATGATCCGGCAGGCGAGCGCTGTAGTCTCGTCGCTGGTCTCGTCGCCGCGGACCACCTCTACCAGAGGGATCAAGTGCGGCGGGTTCCAGAAATGAGTGCCCACCACCCTGTCTGGGCGGGTCGTAGCCGCGGCGATGCGGGTGATGCTGAGCCCCGATGTGTTGGTAGCCAAGACTGTATGCTGCTGGCATAGCCTATCCAACTCCCGGAAGATGTCCTGCTTTAGTGCCAGATCCTCGGCCACGGCCTCCACCACGAAGTCCGCCTCCGCTGCCGCTTCGCCCAGGTCTGCGGTAGTACGAATGCGTCCAAGAACAGCAGGCACATCCTCCAGGGCGATCAGCTTGGCCTCACAACAGGCGCGGATGTTGATTTCGATCCGTGCCATCGCCCCTTGCAGGACGTCGCCTCTCAAGTCATGAAGTGCGACCCGGTGGCCCGAGCGGGCGAACTCCTGAGCGATTCCATGTCCCATGGTGCCGGCCCCGATAACAGCTACTTCCTGCATTTCACCACTCCCCACGCCTTTGCCTTCCATGTTTACCTTATCCCGTCTCTGTGTACTGGACACTTCTCCGGCAAGTCGCCAAGTGGGACGCGGACAGACGCCGAGGGCCGCGGACAATGGGGACAATTGGGCGAAAGAAGAAGAAAAACATCCGTGTTTGTCCGTGTTCATCCGCGTCCTGGCGAAAGTGTGCGGTAGTGAGTCCCGTCTAGTCCAACCTGGCCATCAGCAAGGGCACCAGCATTTCCCAGGGGGAGAGTCCACCGTGCAGGCCCAGCAGTGGCTCCTCTCGCTCCTTGTAGTCCAGCATGTAGTCACCTCGGGCCAACACTGCCAGATCTCCCAGGCGGCAGGGAGACTCGGCAGCCGGCCGACCGGGCCCCAGGAGGCCCGCTGCCAGAGCGGCAGCCGAGTCGACGACTGCAAACTGTTCGGCGAGATGGTCGTGCAGGTAGCGCCGCGCCGCCTCCACCTGCCCCTGACGAGCAAAGAGGTACGATGACCGGGGCCCGCCAGTGGGCGGCAGCAGCAGGCAATCCTGTAGCACGGGGTGCTCTGAAAGAAGGATGGAGCTCTCTGTGGTTCCTGCTATCTGGCCGTGGTCTGCGGTGATCACCAATAGGGTTCCCTTTCGCTCTGCCTGGGACAGGTCACGTAGGAATTCCCGCTCCAACGAGAAGGCCAGGTTGCGTAGTTCGGCGCGCCAGGATCTGCTGTCTGGTCCCCGGTGGTGGCTGATGGTGTCCACTTTGGCCCAGTAGGCCACAAGCAGCAGCCGCTCATCCAGGTGAGCTGCCAGCAACTCCCTCAGACAGACCCACATGTCTGCCGCTGTGATGAATCCCTTGACCTCCGCCGCGCCTCGAAAACACAGCCGCGAGAGGGCGCTATCGGCCAGACGGCGGCGGATCAGAGTGCGGGTGACGATGCCCTGCTTGGCCAGGGTCTCGGCCAGGCCGGGAACCGGCAGGAACTCCTCCGGGATCATTCCCTGTTCGACCATCTGATCTCGACGAGGCTGTCCCGCCGGGCTGAACCCGAGCGTATCCACAACGAGACCAAAGTCCCGCAGGTATAGGTTGTGGCCCACTAGGCCGTGTTGCGCCGGCGCGTAGCCTGTCCACAGAGTGGGCAGGGCAGACGTAGTGGTACTCGGAAAGACCGAGGTGATGGGGACCAACCGACCGCCCTGGGCCAGCCGGGCGAAAGTCAGATCGTGCTCGTCTTGCACCATCTGGCGCAGGCGCAGCCAGCCGACGGCATCGAGAATGATCCATACCACCCTGTGGACGGCGGTGGCCAGGTCAGCCCACATAGCGTCCGGCAGAGGTGGAGCCGCGCCATCCAGCCCTCCTCCCAGTAGGGCGGCGAGGGTGCCCGGCACATTGGCGATGGAGAGGTCGTAGTGCGGGAGCACGAACTCGGCGGGCAAGCCCAGCCTGGCCTGCGCAGGCGACCTCTGCTCCGACAGATAGCGCTCAAGTCCCGAAGCGGACTGGAAAGGGGGCTCCACGATCTGAGCAGGCATCCTCAGCCCCTGCGGAACCTGGCGACTACCTCGTCCACGGCCTGGCACTCATGACCACTGACCTTCGGCTGGTGGTCTCGGAGGATTTGCTTCCAACGAGCCTGGGCTCGTATGCAGGGATCTTCATAGGGCGACCTCATACCGCTTGCGTCGAAGAGGTCTTTGTGCAGGAACTCGTTGCCAGAGCGTAGGGTCTTCAACGTGTGTGGGTGAGACAGATAGTCGCCGCGGATGCCGACCTTGAGCTGCAACTCCACGGCGAGTGTTTCATCGCTGACTTCCATACCCTGCCGCACGCGCAACATGTTGCGGAGCATCTCATTGTGCAAGATGAGCAACTCATAGCAGGCCGCACTGCACCGGGAAGCGGTGCCAGCGTTGACTGTGACGTGTATGCCAGCGAGCAGAGCTGCTTGTATGCTCTCGGTGAACTCAAATCCGGCCTGCAGATCGCCGATCTTGGAGTCGGCCGATGGGCAGGAATAGGACGGGATGCCATATCTGCGAGACAGTTGGGCGCCGACTCCGATGGCAATTGAGTACTCGGGGCCAGCCTCCTCGATTTCAGCGGTGCGCATGTCCAGCTTGATCTGTCCCCAGTCCATCAAGCAGGGTGACCCGGGCCGCGCAGACTGAACTATACAAAGGCCAGCCAACTCCTCGGCGGTTTTCATTACCAGGGAACCGGCCATAGTTGCCGGGCCTTGGGCCCCCATAATCGCCCCGCCCATGAGGACGATGGGCAGCCCTTCGCTGGCAGCCAAAAGCAGCGTTGCCGCGGCCTCTGCGTCGATCTCGTAGCCTGGCACTATCGTGGCCAACAACCCAATGATCGGCCTCTGGGACAGATCGTCGTTGCCAGCGAGGGCCTTGGCCATTTGCACGAAGGCTTCGTTGGCACGGGATTCCACGGGGCAGGCCAAGCAGAACTTGGTTGTGTTCTTGAGCATCTCAGCGCAGCTCAGGATCTCTCCCATCCCCGGCGGAGCGTCGCGTCCTTCCACGGCGGGGAGGTTGATGTCAACACAGTCGAGCGCGTCCACAATGCGGGCGAGGTTCCGCTCGTCCTCCAGCGTCGCCGGGCGGCGTGTCCAGCCCGGGTAGTCCAGGATCTCGGTCATCGTGCCGCCGATCAGGTGGTGATGTTGGTCGCTGCCGATCTCCAGGACGCCGCCAAGGCGATCGTAGACATTGAAGGTGGGTGGTGCGCTGGCGATGGAGCGTTCCACTAGATCGTGAGGTAAACGTGCTACGTTCTTGTTGACTATCGTGGCGCCAGCTCCCGCCAGAACGTCCAGAACCTCGCCGCTGTGGATGCGCACGCCCAACTCGGCCAGGATTCGGCAGGCAGCTTCGTGGATCTTGCCGAGGTCATGGTCAGTCGCTGGTTCCCAGTAGTGCATTTCTCCTCCTCAGAATCCTTGGTTGTTCCTAAGACGTAACTGTCTCGACAATGTCGCGTCAAGTTCGTAGTTACGCACGTAGCGCAGCGGAGTGCGGTTTGGTGCCACTCCCCTCGCTGCGCGGCGCACTACGAGCTTATGGCCACGTGTGAGTTCTATCACAGTGCGCCATTAGGCAGGCAGCGGATAGCCGCCTAGCTCGGCCCATATCTGTGCCGCTCGCTGGATCCGCCGAAAGAGCGCATCGGTGGGCACGTTGTCGCCGAATCCGAGGATGAATCGCTCGCCTGGCGCTACAGCTCGAAACAGATCCTCCATGAAGCCTTCAAACTCCTCGTCCGAAAAGGCGTCTGTGAGCACAACAGAGGCCAGCCCGCCCCACATGGCCACACGGTCCTTCCACAGCCGACGGGTCTCGGCAATGTCAATGGACGTCATTGGTTTCGGAGTCAGTGCCTCCACGACTTGCACACCACACTCCATGAGTTTGCTCAGGAGCACCTTCATCTCCCCATCTCCGTGGACGACCATGATCTTGTCGCCAGCCGACAGCATTTGCCTGGCCTCACGGTAGAAAGGGGCAAAGAAGGTGTCAAACACGGGAGGTGGCGTCATTTGTTCGTCGTAGTTGGCGCCTACCTCGATGGCTTGTACCGGGCAGTCAACTGCAAGCTTCAGGATCTGCCGTTGCTGGTCGGTGAGCGCCTCGATCAGGGCCTCAACCTGTGCCGGATGGTCGTGCAGTTGGTAGTAGAACGTCTGGTAGCCCATGAAGTTGATCATGAGCTGATGGGCCGCCAGATGTCCGGAGAACGGGAGAGCCAGTCCGTCGGCGCCTATCTCCTCCACGAACTCTCCGTAAGCGTCATAGTTCTCCATTACCTCCGTGTGTTCGATCAGGAACTGCAGAGCGTCGTAGTCCTTGGCGCTCTTGAATGGATACTCGATACGCGCCCCTGTGCCGGCGGCCTCTTTCAGCTCTTCGGCCATCTTTTCGCCATAGGTCAGCGTCCCATACGGCGTATGGTATTGCGTGGTCGTCACGCCTCCGCCGACTTCCTTGGTGATGTCCACGTTGTGATAGATCAGCCGGTAGAACGAGATGTCCCAAGCGCCAAAGCCGAAGATGCCGATGCCCAGATCCCGCTGTATGTCCCACAGGCTAGAGTTCTCGTACGGATGTGGCAAAGTTCCTTGATTGCGATGAAAGGAGTACCATAGATCCATGCGGGCGATGAACGGAATGTGGTCAACCGGCTGGCCCCGCATGGCCGCAAGGGCTCGGTCACGATGATTCATCATGAGATACCTCCGGTGGCATCATCTGCTGGCCTGCGTGTCGCCACAAAGGCCGTACAGGACACCGGCGCAGGTAGCGACAAACAGACCGTTTCCTGAGATTGCAGGCGAGGAAGCGATAGCCGCTCCCAGGTCTGTGCGCGAGATCTCGGCGCCGGTCTTCAAGTTGACAGCGTACATGTAGCCATCCGCTGCGCCTATGTAGACGACCTTGCCACCCACTGCTGGTGTGGATGAAAGGCTGGGTACATCTCGGCGGTCCGTTGCGGTGCATTGCAGGGCGGTTCCGGTCTGGAAGCACCAGCGCTCGTCACCGGTCGCTGCGTCAAAGGCCAGTAGCCGGCCCGTGACCGTGTCGCTGAGCAGAACCATCCCTCCGGCAGCGACGGGGGCAGAGTAGTTGTACGGACCGACCGAACGTTCCCACGCCTTGCGCCCATCGTCCACCCGCAGTGCGAATAGCGTGCCCTGGAAGGAATCAGGCCAGCCCTCATTGGTGCTGGGCAGACTGTCTCTAGGGTGGGACACGAACCCTGTGGCGAAGAGGAGGTTATGGTCAGGGCTGTAGCCTAGACCTCCTGTAACGCGCCTCAGTCCTCGCTCACCAGCGGCATTCCAGAGCAGTCTCCCCGTGTCCGAGTCAAAACAGGAGACGCCGTCGCCGAGCATGGCGGGCACGAAGAGCCGGCCCTGGGCGCACAGGGGGGCGCCGCAAGCACACATCCAGTCGGAGTGTGCAAAAACCGCTTGCCAAACCACCTGGCCGTCTGCGAGGTCCAGCGCTACGACCCGTTGGGGCGTGCGCAGGTAGGCGCGTCGGTCGCACACGGTCAGTCCATGACCAACCCATCGGTGGTTGCCCGCGTCAACATCAGCCCTCCAGCGCATCCCTCCGTTTTCCAGGTTGAGCGCCGTCACGCGTCCATCCATGCTCAGCAGCAGTACCTGATCTCCAGCTAGCGCTGGTGTGTGAAGGACTGCGGCGTTCAGCGCCTGCTCCCAGAGAGCCGCGCCGTCGCCCGCATCGAAGCAAGCAACCCAACCGCCGCGGCCAGTCACTCCAGGCGTGGCGAAAACAACCCGGCCTCTTGAGATCACCGGGGAGTTGAGCAGCGCTCTCCCGGCTAACTGGCGCACCCAGGCAACCCCGAAGGTGTAGCCCGGAGGGCGGGTGCGGAGGCGACCAGCTGGGCCGCCATAGAAGTCAGGCCAGTCATCGTCCGTCTTGACCTCAGTGGGGGAGGCGGGGACAGGCAAGCCGGGTCTGCGTTCGTTCCGCTCCGGCAGCAGCGGCTGGTAAGTCGCCTTCAGTTCGTCTCCCTCAATACAACACTTCAAGAACCCCCGGGGCACACCGGTGAACCCGGTCACGGCCAGAGGCGGCACTGAGACGAAGAGAAGATCATCTTCGAGATAGGTCTTGAACAGGTGCCAATGTCCCGTCAGAATCGCCGTGGGCCGGTGAGCCTGAAGTGGCGCCGGCAACGGAGCGGTCGTCGGCATGTGCTGGAACACGAGCAGAGGTCGCTCGGGTGATAGGGTGCCGATTTCCTCTTCTAGCCATCGCGCCTGCTCCTCGCGCATCTCTGGTGACAGGTAGTCTCGTTCCCTTGGCGTAATGTGGTCCAGGTCCGGCACGTAGAGCAGGCAACGGGCCAGCCCGGCATCGAAGGCATACCACAGCGGGCCGATGTGCTGCCGGTAGTTCAGCGTTGGTTCAGATGCCCCCGCGGCGAGGAGAGCGTTTCCATCGTGGCCGCCGAAGACGCTGTAGACCGGGACGGAGGCCGTTGCGATGGCCTCGCTATACCACTGAAGCTCCTGCGGTGTGCCGGACCAGGTCAAGTCGCCTCCAAGGACGATGAAATCCACATCCTGGATGCGGGCCAGATCCTCGACCAGCCAGTCTCGGGTCTTTTCCGATAGGACGTGAGGATCTGCCGCGAAGGCGAAGCGAATGCCTCGTTCTTTCATAAACTATGCCGCTCCAGCTATGCCGCTCCAGCTATGCCGCTCCAGCTATGCCGCTCCGACAGAACTATGCCGCTCCAACAGTCACTTGAACTCAAACGGATATGAGCCAGCGGTGCAGCCCCGATACCCGCAGCCAATCCCGCAGCCTACAGCGTACCCTAACAGCCGCCTCCTATGAAGTGTGCTTACTTGCGGCAACTCTCTCTGCTGGCCGACATGCCAGTTGATTGAGCACGTTGCGTGTGATCTGTGCCACAACCGAGTCATCGCGATAGAGGCCATGACCCCATTCGATGGTAGCCGCGTTGAAGACGGTACCCTTGAACTGGCTTTCATTGATGGCGACGGTGGCGAAGAAGTGAGATTCACCTTTTCCATCCCCCGTCGAGATGCCGAGCTCGCGGTTCAATGCTTTGCCACCTGCATCAGCGATGGCGATGATCTTGTAGTGTGGCGAGACACCGTCGCTGCCAGTATAGCGGGGCTTACTGTTCACGAATTCGATGTCCGCCGCGTCGCACTCCACGCCCACGATGGAATCCTCCCGGCCAAACTCATCACCCGCTTTCAGCCCTGTCCCTTCGAAGGCCCAGTGGTCGGGCTCAGTCACTCGAAAGAAACCGTATTCGCCGGTAGTCGGGGCATCATAGACACCGGGGACCCGAGTCTTGGCGTGTACACAAGAGGTATAGTATACCCCGATTGTGCGCTGCCGCAAATCGTCTATGGAGTTCAGGAACGAGGTGTTAGATTTGTCCAAGGGCGCTTCATTGTAGCGTGTCTTGTTGCAGAGGATCTGCTTGCCACTGTTGCGGATCTCGACTTCGTGCCAAAACGAATTGCCAGCAAACAGCACCAGGTTGCCACCGCTGGCAACAAACGCCTGTAGCTGTTCGCACTCATTGCGGCTGATGTACTCACCATGGCCGATGCGGAGATTGGCCCGATAATCGCCGAGCAGGTTTGGCTCGGCGTCGTGGTCAGCGTTGACGCAGTAATCGGCCGCGTAACCTTCGGCGTCGAGCCAGGACGTGAAGAACTGGTCCCAGATGTAGAAATTGCCCATGATGTCAGGCTGCAGCGGGCGTTCGAAGCTCAGGAGTTTGGCGTGCTGATGGTCTGTGGAAAGGTAGTTGAAGAAACACTTGCCGCCGACATTGTTGTAAGCGGCGTAGGTGTTGGCCTCGATAGTCAAGAGCATCGGCGACTGGGGAGCCTTCGGCCGGACGACGAACAGGATCTCCCTGATACCCTGAGCGGTGGGAAAGGTCGCCACATAGACGCCGCTTTTCCAATCATCAGGGATCTTGAACGAGGTAACCGGCCGCCAGCCAAAGCCGTCTTGATAGCCAATTTCTGGCACAGGCTGCAACCCGCCGCGAAGGTCACCTATCATTCTGACCAACTCCCGCCTGGCGCCTTCGCGGAAGATGAAGATATCGTAGTACGAGCGTGAGTTAGAAATGTGGAAGCTGACCTCCTCCCCCTGGCGGATGCTCATTTGATTTGCATATCCGCCCTCGGCAAGCTTCCAAAAGGAGTTGGCGTCTTGTTCGTGGTGGATCCAGATGTGTTCGCGTTTCACCAACACGCCTCTCTTGTGACTATCCTTCTGTCCCACGCGGGTTCAAAGGCCTATCAGGGATTGACCAGAAGCTCTCTCTGAAAGGCGGGAACAGACTTCCATCGTCGAATGATACTGTCTCCGTCGTTTTCAAAGACGGCCAACTCCTGCGGCACATCCGATGTCCCACACAGGGCAATAGCGACCGCCTTCCCATCGGGTGTAGAGGCAGCAGCAATCCAAGACTCATCCCTGGCCTTGGTGTACTCCGCAGCCTGCTCGTGGCCCACCAGGCGCACTTCGTAGTGTATCACCTCCTGGGAGAGCAAGGTTAGCCAACGGTCTATTTCCTCCAGAGAGAGCACCGAGAACTTCTGCTCGTGGGTGACTATCTCGGCGAAGAAGCCGCTGTCCAGGGACAGGCGGACGGGCATGGAAGCCCGCTGCGCTGCTTTGACCATATCGTTGGTCGGGTTGTCGCCAGCCCAGGTGGTGCAGCCGGTCAACACATCCACGTCCATGATGTGGCGGGGCAGTCCGGCACCGACATTGTACATTTCCGGATCTTCGGGTATGTAGTCGTAGAACAGGCTGTTGAGGCCGTAGGGCCACCAGTTGGGGAACAGCCGCTCCCACTTCATCTGTCCCGGGTGATAGCTGGAGTAGACGAAGGTGCGGCCGCGGGCCTTGAAGTAGGGGAGCGCTCGTACGCCGACCTCGCCCCAGTGTGAATAGGCGGTGCGCGGCGGTGTGAATCCTCGCTCTTCGTACCACCGGTCTATGCGCTCGAATATCTCCTTCAACTCCGCGTCACTGTACTCTCCGATGCCGAAGTCAAAGGGGATCAGCTTGTAGTAGTTGAAGCCGTGGGCGTCCCAGTCCACCTGCCCGCTTTCGTATTTGGCCCGCATGAAGGGTGTCACCTCGTCGGGGATGTGGTCCAGGTAGCAGGAGATGAGCGGGCGGTGGCCGTGCTGGTTCATCACCTCGGTGTAGCGCAGGTCGTGGCGGCCGATGGCGTCGTCTATCCGCAGGGTGACGTAGGGAGGCATCATCTGCGCCACAAACGGCTTGCGGGCTGCCCAGACGATAGCGCGCCAGAAGAAACCATCCAGTCCCAGGGCATGACCGAAGAACTCTCGGTGCCACAGGCGGGGAGTGCAGGTGAACTGCACGGCCCGGCCGCGGCCACAGATAGCTGCCAGCACCGCCGGCCACTGCCCGGGCTCGTAGGCGGTGCCGGGGACGTGGTGGCGAGCGAAGATCAACTGGTCTTTGCCCATGGTGAACTGAGCCAGCTCGACCACATGGCGGCCCATGCGTGTGATCTGAGCGAAGGTGACCGGTCGCTT